>ERZ1031292.253-NODE-253-length-17746-cov-20.435928_pt1 | contig 17746 bp, 18 predicted proteins | sample MGYA00518215_ERZ1031292 | MGnify/ENA primary metagenome ERZ1031292 (study PRJEB33718, sample SAMN03159822) | human skin metagenome | collected 2014-02-25 | study: EMG produced TPA metagenomics assembly of the PRJNA266117 data set (Human skin bacterial metagenome... | reverse complement strand
CCGGGAGGTAATCTCTGGTGTTATCCATGATGCAATGACCGCCTGACCCTACCGGCCATTTTTCAGGCTATTTTTGACATAAACGCAGTCAGTAACTCACTAGCGCTGACACCAAAAGAAGAATCGGGCTTGAATAAGGTGTGAAACCTCATTCAAGCCCGATTTTTCTAGTCAAGCAGTTAGCCCCTGAACAACTCCAGGTTAAAGCTTTACTCCAAGTAGTCGCGCAGCACCTGCGAACGCGATGGGTGACGCAGCTTGGACATCGTCTTGGACTCGATCTGACGGATGCGCTCGCGTGTCACACCGTAGACCTGGCCAATCTCGTCAAGCGTACGCGGCATGCCGTCGGTAAGGCCGAAGCGCAGGCGGACGACACCGGCTTCACGTTCGGAGAGAGTCTCCAGAACGTCGCCAAGCTGGTCCTGGAGGAGCGTGAAGCTGACGGCGTCCACAGCGATGACTGCCTCTGAGTCCTCAATGAAGTCACCGAGCTGGGAGTCGCCCTCGTCACCGATGGTCTGGTCCAGCGAAATGGGTTCACGAGCGTACTGCTGAATCTCGAGAACCTTTTCCTCGGTGATGTCCATCTCCTTAGCGAGCTCTTCCGGAGTGGGCTCGCGGCCCAAATCCTGGAGCAACTCGCGCTGGATACGGCCGAGCTTATTAATGACCTCAACCATGTGAACCGGAATACGAATGGTTCGAGCCTGGTCGGCCATTGCACGAGTAATTGCCTGGCGAATCCACCAGGTTGCGTACGTGGAGAACTTGTAGCCCTTGGTGTAGTCGAACTTCTCGACGGCGCGAATCAGGCCGAGGTTGCCCTCCTGAATCAAGTCGAGGAAAGCCATGCCACGGCCGGTGTAGCGCTTTGCCAGGGACACCACAAGACGGAGGTTGGCTTCGAGCAGGTGATTCTTGGCGCGCTGACCGTCACGAGAAATCTCGCGCAAGTCGCGCTTTTGAGCGTAAGCGATGCGCTCGCCGGCTTCCTTGGCCTCGTCAATCTTGTACTGCGCATACAGACCGGCCTCGATGCGCTTTGCCAGACTGACTTCTTCCTCGGCAGTCAGCAGCGCGACCTTACCAATCTGCTTGAGGTAGGCGCGGACAGAGTCGGCGGAGGCGGTGAGGGCAGCATCTTTGCGGGCCTGACGCAGACGAGCGGACTCGTCCTCGTTCCAGACCTCGTCGCCCTCGTCCTCTTCATCCTCGTCTTCGTCCTCGTCGTCCTCTTCTTCATCATCGTCGAGGTCGTCGTCTTCGAGGTCGTCATCATCCAGATCGTCGTGAAGATCATCGTCTTCGAGATCATCATCCAGATCCGGGTCGTAGTCCTGCTCCTGCTCCAAGTCGTGGTCGAGTTCCTCGTCCTCGAGCTCTTCGTTCTCAGTTGCGTCGAGAGCTTGCGCGTCCTTCGCCTTCGCTGCAGCAGCCTTGGCCGCGGTGGCCTTCGCAGCCGTTGTCCGCTTAGTTGCCTTCTTGGCGGCGGCCTTACGCGTGGTTTTCTTAGCGACGGACTTCTTGGCCGCCTTCTTCACGGTCTTCTTGGCCGCTGCCTTCTTAGCGGTCGTCTTCTTCGCCGCAGTTTTGGTAGCAGCCGTCTTTTTGGCAGCAGTCTTCTTCGCGGCAGTCTTCTTTGCCACGGTCTTCTTCACTGCCTTCTTGATGGCCTTCTTTACAGCCTTCTTTGCAGGAGTAGCTGAACCGGTGCCACTCCCGGTGGATTGGTCCTGAACTTGCCCCAGTTCGTTGCCTGCCACGAACGCCCTTTCACGATGTACGTTGTGTGCGCCGCCAAAGCCGCCGCCAGCTTCTCTCGGTCGAAGAGAAGCTCAACGCGCCAGTGGTGCGCCTTTACTTCGTCTATAGCCAACTAGCCGAATGGAAAACATTCAGAGCTGACCTTTTCGTGCCACGGTCATCAGTGTTGCTTTCTGGCTCCTAGCGAAGAAGTAATCGGTGAAAATCCTCATCGAAGCAGTGCGCTGGAATTCGATTTTCCCAATCCTCCTCGAGCCTGTTGATTATTCAACCTTGCCGTGAGTCAACTTCTTATTGTAAACCAATTCTTAAAATCGCCGCCACGGGGCATGGCTTCAAGCACGTGTCACGCCCGACACGTAGCTACCAATCCCCATATAAGAAATGAAAGTGGTTAAGGGTAAAGTCCCTGGTCAGCTGCAAAGGCGGCGCCAGCAATACCCGCATTATTATCCAAACTTGCGGGGACAACTGGAGTCTTACATGTCAACAGCGGAATCCACTTTTCGTGTTCGCGACTGATTCCGCCGCCGACGATGATCCGTGACGGCCAAAACAGCGCCTCGTAGGTCTTAAGCACCTTGCTCACGCGCTCAGCCCACTCTTCGAAGCCGAGCCCCTCCACATCCTTAACTCTCGCGGATGCAAAGTGTTCGGCCTCCATGCCATCAATGATGAGGTGGCCTAACTCCGAATTGGGGTAGAGCAGTCCGTCATGAATAAGCGCCGAGCCGATGCCTGTACCAAAAGTTAGCAACAACACGGCGCCTGTCTTATTGCCCGGATCGCCAAACTGGACTTCAGCGAGGCCGGCAGCGTCAGCGTCGTTAAGCACGTGTGCCTTGTTGTTGGGCAGGTATTTAGCGAAGAGCTCTTGGCAGTTCGTATTAACCCAAGAACCGTCAATATTGGCGGCCAGCAAGGCAATCTGATTCTGTACGACGGACGGAATCGTGATGCCGACATCGGAATCCCACTTCGCAATGTCCACAATTTCTGCAATGGTCTCCGCAACCGCTTCCGGAGTTGCCGGCTGTGGCGTGAAAATTTTAATGCGGTCGCCAATAAGCTGCCCAGTTTCAAGGTCTACGCGGCCACCCTTGATTCCAGAGCCTCCCACGTCGATGCCAAATCCAATTCGTTGTCCCATAGCTCAAATTGTACGAAACAGACACAATGGGGGCATGAGCAATAACTCGCATGGCACCGAACAACTCGCTAACAGCGCGGATAATAGGGGGTCTGCTGCACCGAATAGCCCCGGGTCCGTGCGGCCCAGCGTCGGGGAATTGCGTGACCGCGCGGTACTTATCGCCCGCGCAGCCGCGGCGCACATCGCCAGTCGTCGGGTCGAACTCGGCTCCGATGGCGTTTTAGCAAGTTCCGAAACGAAGTCCTCAGCTGTTGACCCCGTCACCGTCGTCGACCGTGAATCTGAGGAGCTCATTCGTTCGCTTATCAAGACGTTTAGCAGCTCTGACCGCATTTTGGGCGAAGAAGGCGGGCTTGACGACGGCGCGAGTTCCCCAGCGCAGGCTGCCAACGAGGGCGAAGCGGTGACCTGGATTGTAGACCCCATTGATGGCACGGTGAATTTCCTTTACGGCCTGCCCAATTGTGCCGTGAGTATCGCTTGCGCCGTAGGCGATGAGGTAGTGGCGGGTGCAGTGGCAAATGTGTCCTCGGGAGAGATTTACAGTGCAGCTAAGGGAGAGGGCGCTCAGGTTTCTCGGCGGGACGGCACTGTGCAGACGCTTAGTTGTTCCCCAACGGCCGAGCTGGAAAAGACACTTGTGGCAACGGGATTCAGCTATTCCGCTAGTCTCCGGCAGGTGCAGGGCCGGATAGCGTCGCAGTTGCTGGGGGAGTGTCGAGATATTCGGCGCATGGGATCGGCGGCGCTGGATTTGTGCATGGTGGCGCACGGCCGTGTTGATGCGTATTACGAACACGACATCAAGATTTGGGATTATGCAGCTGGTGCTCTGATTGCGGCTGAAGCAGGCGCAAGGATTAGGGTCCCGGAATTCACTCAGTGTGCCAACGTTACTGGCCGGCCGGAGGGAGACCCGCTCGACTTTGGTGTCGGTGCGGCGAACTCTGAAGTTGCCGATGCGTTCTTCGAGGCATTGGATGGTGCTGTCGCGCAGGCTAGGAATTAGTGCGTCGGTCTAGGAGCAGGTGCTCGAGCCTAACGAGCTCAACCCCTCTAGGTCGGCTTGTTCGCCACGGTTCAATGCGGACATCGTTTCCTCAACCTGGCTGGCTACTTCGAGATCCTTAAACCCCTTACCCAAGGACACATCGACGGTTGCATCCGGCCGACCATCGTGGATGAGCTCAAAGCAGGGGAAAAGAGCGTGAAGCGCTGCGGCGTGGCCATTGAAGTCCTCGCCATAACGCAGCTGGCCGAAGCAACCGAGGTCTTGGTTTTCCACAATAGGGTCGTTGCCGTAGGGAACCTGCTCATCGAGGACAAAATCGAGCTGCCGCAATTGCTCGGCGACGGTTGTAGCCTGGCCGACTTTGCCGTTGGCATTATAAACGCGCACATGAACATCCGACGGTGGAACGACGTGCTCTCCGATTAGCGTGGTGGAGGAAACAGGGGGCCCAGCCGCGGGGAGGGAACAGGACACCGGATAACTTGCCGGTTGGCTGCGGAATGCCAACACCCACAACGTAGCGGCAATCACTACAGCAACGACGGAAACCACCACGTAGGGAACAATTTTTCGTCGATGTGACGTGCTCGAAGTGCTCGCGGGGCCTGAACTCATAGCCATCATGTTATCCTCTCCTCGGCTTATTGGCATAGAAACCTATTTTGACCTGCAGAGATGACAGATTGCGTGAATTGCCTTAATATCCGCTGAGAAAGGCGCTGGAGAGTACAGGGTGTCAATCGTCTCAACGCGTTGTATTCTCCGAGAAAAAGTCAGTTCACAATGTCTAGCAAAGGTCCAGAAAGAAGGTTTGGGACATGGCTGTAAACTACGATGCCCCGCGTACTCGTGAAACCGAAGAGCTGGAGACCGATTCCCTCGAGGGCCTTCAGGCTGCATCTGCTGAGAAGGAAATCGACGACACTGACGACGGCGAAATTGTTGAGCCGTTCGAGTTGCCGGTTGCCGACATCGCGGGTGAAGAATTCGATATGGATGTTGCCCCGAAGGGGGAGGATGAATTCACCTGTGGCTCCTGCTTCATGGTGATGCACCGCTCAATGATCGCAATCGATAACGGCGATGGATTCCCCATCTGTCAGGACTGTGCCTAATCCCCGCACAGCCGGGATAGCTTCCTAGGAAAAAGGAAAACCGCCACTACCACGGTTCTGGCGGCGCTGGGGCCGTCGGCAAGCGTGTAGCGGCGGTGAGAGATTTGACCTAGCGGTCGAAGAGACTGTCAAGCAGTGCCTCGGGGTGGCGGGTGGAGACCAGCCAATAGGGGGTGGGGTCGTCCGGATCGTCGAGGACTAGCAGCACCATCGTGGGAATCCACGTGTGTGTAACCAGGAACGCTGCTGGATCGAGCTGACGGCCCAACGCATTGCGCTGCGCGGACTTCGGGACCACCAGGGATTTGGCAACAACCGATGCTGGCAAAACTGCCGTGCCAGCGTGAAGCCAGCGTTCACCAGTGCTGTCCACTTCCACGGACACCGTGGTCTTCGACATAGTCAACAGCACCCACACGCCCACGGCCAGACAAATAATGCCGCCGATGACAAGCCAAATCGGTGAACGGTTAAAGCCAATCTGGGCCGTGCATACAAAAACGGCAGCAGCGCCGAGTACCCAGAACCACCAGGGAACCCAGAGCTTTTCGGAATAGACAATCGATGAATCTCCGCTCGAGCTCATTGCTATTGCCGCACCTTCAGAGACGGATGCTGAGCTGTCGTCGCGACGAGGCTGCAGGTTATCTTTTCCACTCACGGTTATCCATTCTAGGGCACGGCTATGCTCGGTACTGACAAGGCCGAAGTGCGGTTCTTAAAAGACGCGACAGCGAAGGATATACAAAGAGATGACTTATGCCCCGGTGCAAGTGAAAAAGCTCGCTAAAGACGCTGTGATTCCCCAGCGTGCGCATGCCGATGATGCCGGTGTGGATTTGAGCTCAGTGGAGGATGTCATCCTAGCACCAGGGCAGCGGGCGCTCGTGGGAACCGGTATTGCCATTGCTTTGCCGGCGGGCACAGTGGGATTGGTTCATCCTCGCTCCGGATTGGCTTTCAAAAAGGGGCTGTCCATCGTCAACGCACCCGGCACTATCGATGCCGGTTACCGTGGTGAGCTTAAAGTCTGCCTGATCAACTTGGACCCGACCAATGCGGTGGAGATCGCCAAGGGCGATCGAATTGCCCAATTGGTTGTGCAGAAGGTCGAGCTCAGCCCGATGGTGGAAGTCGATGAACTCGATGAAACTGAACGCGGTGCGGGCGGTCACGGGTCAACCGGAGTGTCCACGACGCTTTAAAACACCTCTGATAGCGCGGGGATCCTACTAAGTGTGGTTCAATGCGTGAAGAGCTCAATAAAGTGTTTACAAAGGCGTATACAAAGATTTCGTTTTAGCGAGGTGTCAATAAACCACCATGTGGCCATTTGGAAAGAAGAACCAGCCAGAAGAACCAGCTGCTGAGGCAGAGGCCGTTACCACCGACTCTGCGGCGCCAGCTTCTGAGGAGGCTACCGCAACCGTGCATGACGACGCGTCGGAAACCGCCGCGGAGAACGCACCAGCAAACGGCCCCTTCGATATCAACAGCGCTAGCCCGACGCAGTTTGATTTTTCGGACTTCGCGAAGGCCAGCCTGAACCTCGGTTCGATGCTGCTGCCTATTCCTCACGTTGGTGATATTCAGGTGGAGATGGGGCCGACAGGTCCAACCATGCTGCACGTCGCCACTGAGAATGGCCGCGTAACTCCTGTAGCATTCGCTGCTCCGACGTCGGGCGGTCTCTGGGAGGAGTCCGCTCAGGAAATCAAGGACGGTCTTGAGTCCGATGGCCTCGATGTCCATGTCGAGCAGGGGCCGTGGGGTTCTGAGGTCGTAGGTCGCACCTCCGACATGGAAATGCGAATCATCGGCGCCGACGGCCCGCGTTGGATGCTTCGCATGACGGCCTCCGGTCCAGCTAATCGGGCGGAGGAACTCGCGGACCTCGCCCGCGGTCTCCTTGCCCGTAGCTTCGTCTCTCGCGGTGAGAACCCGATGCCAGCAGGTCAGCCGCTTCCGGTTACGCTGCCGTCCCAGATGGCCGAGCAGATTCGTCAGGCATACCAGCAGCAGACCCAGGCTGCCCAAGCTGAAGGTGAACCCGGGCAGGTGCCAGGCGCTACTGGTATCAACCCAGATGGCTCCACCAATTAGTTTGGTCAACCCGCCAGCAGAGAGAAGCTAGCTGCTTGACCAGTTAGAAAAGGATCTGCAGGCGCGACTGTGCACTGCCCGCCGCCGTCACCCGACAGCGGCTTTTCTCTTGTCAGCGGGTAGTATCACACTGCGTGAACATCGAAGTGACTATTGACCGTCCCGCTGCCGGCGGAGAATTCATTGCCAGCTACGACGGACGAATCGGTTTCGTCACCGGCGGTATCCCCGGCGAACGCGTTGTTGTCGAAATTGCCAAACCTGATGCCAAGCTGTGGCGCGGCAATGTCGTTGAGGTTCTGGATGCCTCAGAGCATCGAATTACGCAGCGTTGCGAAGCAGCTCAGCAGGGCGCGGGCTGTTGCGACTGGGGTTTTATTGATCCTGAGCACGCGGCGCGTCTCAAGGCTGATGTCTTGACCGATTGCCTGCGCCGTCTTGGACGTTTCACCGCCGACGAGCTGCCAGCTATCGATGTTCTTCCACTGGCTCCGACCTCCCGTTGGCGCACGCGCGTGCGGCTGGGTGTGGATTCCCAGGGACGAGCGGGATTACGGCGTTCCCGTTCCCACGAGCTCGTCATCGGCTCCGAGTGCGTCCAAACAGTTCCCAATCTCATCGCTGGCTTTTCGACGGCCGGAACCATCCCCGCCGCTAAGCCTGCTCGCGGTCGCGGGAGCAAGAAGCCGAAGCCAGGAGAACTCCATGTGGCCATGGACACGGAGGGTAACCGAAGTGCTGTGTACGTTTCCGGCAGCGGCAGGAACCGCAAGCAAACGGTGATTGAAGGCGAGCCAACCACACAGCACACTGTTCACGGAATCACTTTCGATGTGCCGACTACCGGTTTTTGGCAAGCCCATTGCCATGCCCCTGAGTTCTATGGATCGCGCATCATTGACCTGTTGGCCGGTCAGTCTTTCTCCTGTGGTTGGGATCTTTACGGTGGCGCAGGCGTTCTGTCGGCGGCACTTCGCAAGCTTGTTGACGCAGAGGGCTCAATTCTCTCTGTCGAGGGTTTTGCAGCGGCAGCGACGGCGGGGCGCAAGGCCTTCACTGCAGCTGACCACAGTGCGAATGCGTCGCCTGCGGCACCAGTCCGGTTCGTTACTGGGGATGTCGCCGAAGTAGTGCGCCGCGAAGTTGCTAATGAGGAAACTCCAAACCCGGATATCGTTGTTCTCGACCCTCCGCGCTCCGGTGCTGGTAAGGATGCCATTGCCGCTATTGCTGAGGCAAAGCCACGCGTGGTTGTACATTTCGGTTGCGATCCGGCGACTTTTGCCCGCGATGCCCGGTACTGGGCTGACTACGGCTACGCGTTCAAACACCTCGAGGTCGTGGACGCATTTGGTCTAACGCATCACTTTGAAACCATCGCAGTGCTGGAGCAGCTGTAGCTAGAGTGGCTGCCGCATGGGCGCAAGAACGTTGGCGCCGATCACGTCGGCAAGCAAATGTGCCTGCCATGGGCGGAAACCCTGTTCGCTGAGGTGAGCGGAGATTTCGGTAACGGCTGGCAGGCCGCCAGCGTAGTTGTCGTGGTGGCGGAAAACGAATGAGCCGACTGCGCGGCTGTGAATCCACCACACCAGTTCACGTGTCTGCGCGGAGGTAATGAGTGTGTCTTTGCGCAGGTGGATTTGGGCACAGACGTTGTCGATGCAGTCTCGCGTGGTTTCGAAAATTTCGGCGGCTTGTGGGGCATGCTCAGCCCAACGTCGAAAGTGGGGCATCTGGTTGGGAGCCTGCTTCTGGGGCTTCGGCCATGACGACCTGGGTTCCTGACGGGCTTCATTAACGACCTTCAACCAAGCGTCCGCGGCACCGCGACGGCGACGTGGAAATCCACGGATTGCAGTTAGTTCACGCTGCGTACCGGGGAGTTGTTCTGCGATTGTACGTAGAACGCTGTGACCCATGACGTGTGTTGGGGAGACATCACGGCGCTGCGCGATTTCGTCACGCTCAGTCCACAGTGCACGGGCGACGTTAAGTTGTTCGGGAGTGCGCAGCTTCCCAATCCCTTTGAGCCCCTGCCACGAGTGTACGACGTGCAGACCATCGAGGTATTTACGGTTTAGAGCGAGTTCGCGTTCGCATTCCTGTTCCAGCCATTCCAAACGGTCGAGCTCAGTCAGCGCCTGACAAAGAACCTCGGCGAGTTCGATGAGCAGCTCGACATCCAAGGCTGCGTAGTCCAGCCAATCTGCTGGCAGTGGACGAGTAGACCAATCCTCTCGACCGTGCCCCTTGGCAAGTCCAACTCCGAGGAGTCGCTCTGTCAGAGCTGCTAAGTTGACTCGCTCCAGGCCGAGAAGGCGGCCGGCCAGCTCAGTGTCAATGACTTTGGTGGGGTAGAGACCCAGAGCTGCGAGGCAGGGAAGGTCAGAATGAGCGGCGTGAATAATCCAGGTCAGGTCGTTGACTGAGGAACCGAAAACGGCCATCGCCTTGCGACCATCTTCGGGATCGATGAGAAAGGTGCCCGCTCCACGGCGGCGAAATTGAAGCAAGAAGGCGCGGTCGTCGTAGCGATATGCCGAAGCTCGTTCAGTATCGACTGCGAGCCAACCGTGTCCTTTGGCCAGCTGCTCACCGGCGTCAATAATGTCGTCGATGGCAGAAAGCACGCGTGGAGTTCCCTCGGCTGGGGCAAGTCTTACTTCTACGTCGGGACTAGTTTCCACGTCGGAGCTCATCGCACGCCTCTTCGGTCGTCGGTATCAGCAGTCGCCGGTATCAGCCCAGCAGGGAAACGCCGACGGGTGGCAGACCAGCGACGTTCGCTAGTACCTGAGCGAAGGATTCAACGTGGGTGCGCAGGTCGGTGCCACGAGCAGTCCACGATGCGCGCATTTCTAATTGAAAGGCCTGTGGCTTGCCGCCGATCTCGCCATAGCGGACAGAGTTCGTAGTAGTCACCGTGCCACCCAAGTTCGACAGTTCGGCGTTGTTCTCAGCCAGAGCCTCAGTGAGCCATTGCCAGGCAACCTGGGGAAGCAACGGATCTTCCGCGAGGGAGGCATCCATATCCGCCTGGATGTATGCAACCAAGCGCATGTCACCGTCCCAGGTTTCCTCACTGCGGGGGTCATGGAGCAAAATTAAACGACCAAAGGCATCGTCGTCCGAGGACTCGGGGACGATATCAGCTTCGGGCTGCGTGACCTCAAGCGAGACAGCGTGGCTAAACGGTGCCAGCTTCTGCGGTGGCCGAACGGTGCCCAGAGCAATCTCAGGTCGCAGTTCAGCAGAGTGCATTGACTGGACCGCGGCGCGGAAGTTCTGTGGCATTGAATCGGTTCCATTCACGCGCCTGAACTTAGCCATATGACGCTTGCGTTAGTGGGAGGCGCGCCGAAAAGAGTGGGAAGCGACCAAGCGGTTCGTCGAAAACGCACAGCAGGGCGAGAGAATTTCCTGTTCTTAGTACCCCACATATCAATTTCTAAGGTAAGTGGGGCATGATTGTCCGTATGAACAATCGTCGCACTTTGACTGATGCCCCGATTCTTGATGCAGCTTACGGTCGAACTCCTTCGCGCCGCCCGGTGTGGTTTATGCGGCAAGCTGGTCGTTCACTGCCTGAGTACCGTGAGGTGCGCAAGGACATCGGTATGTTGGACTCTTGCTTCCGCCCGGAACTGCTCGCTGAGATTACTATGCAGCCGGTACGTAGGCACGACGTTGATGCTGCGATTCTTTTTTCCGATATCGTCGTGCCGCTGAAGGCTGCGGGTGTCAACCTGGATATTGTTCCTGGCCGCGGTCCAGTAATGGATACTCCGGTGCGCTCGGAAGCAGACATCAAGGCTCTACCGGAAGTCACGGAAGAGCAACTCGCTCCGGTGGCCGAGGGTATCGGCCTCATTCTGCAAGAGCTGAATGATACCCAGGCACTCATTGGTTTCGCCGGTGCACCGTTCACCTTGGCGTCGTACCTGATTGAAGGCGGTCCATCCCGCAATCACGAGCGCACTAAGGCGCTGATGCACTCGGACCCTGAATTGTGGGATCACCTGATGCAGAAAATCACTCCGATGGTGATTGCTTTCCTGCGCGCGCAGATTGGCGCTGGTGTGGACGCTATTCAGCTCTTCGACTCCTGGGCTGGCTATCTCACCGAGCGTGATTACCGCCGCTTTGTGTTGCCGTACTCGAAGGAAATCTTCCAGGCTGTCGCCGACGCCGGCATTCCGCGCATCCACTTCGGTGTGGGCACCGGCGAGCTTCTCGGTGCGATGGCTGAAGCCGGCCCAGAAGTCATGGGCGTCGACTGGCGCGTGCCACTGGACGTTGCTGCCAACCGCATTCGTGCCACGCTTTCCGACGTTCACCGAGGCGCAGACCCGGCGGAAAACAGCCTTGCATTGCAGGGCAACCTTGACCCGGCGATTCTCTTTGCCGGTGAAGATGCAATGACCCAAGAGATTCAGCGCATCTGCTCTGAGGCGGACCGTGCAATTAAGCGTGGTGACGCCCGTGGACATATCTTCAACTTGGGTCACGGGGTGCTACCGAATACCGATGCCGACGCGATTACGCGCGCCGTTGAGATCATTCACGCAACGTAAAAGCCGACGCAACAGGCGTGTAAAACACGCACTAGCTAATTTCCTACAAGTCTTATCGACCGTGCCCGCTCGAGGCGCGGGCATAGAGAAAGCGTACGAAATACCGTGGTTGCACAACCTTCTACCATTGCCGTCATAGGTGGCGGTATCTCCGGCCTGAGCGCAGCGTATGAGTTGCGTAAAAAGCTCGGACCCGCCGCAAGAATAATTGTCATCGAGTCCAGTGCACAGGTCGGCGGCAAGCTGAAGACTCGACCAGGAGCTAACGGCCCTCTTGAGGCGGGCGCTGAGGCGTACCTGGCGTTCCGTCACGATGCCACCGATTTTTTCAAGGAACTCGGGTTGGCAGATCAGCTAGTCGCCCCTTCGGGGCTGCCTTCCAAGCTCTACATTGGCGGTGAACTCAAGGACCTTCCGCGTAACACGGTCACCGGTATTCCAGGAAGTTCAGAAGGGTTGGGCTACCTCCTCAGCGAGGCCACCCTCGCCAAGATTGATGCCGAGTCGAACCCCGAGCTCACTCCAGCCTTGCACTGGGTACTGGGTGACGACATGAATGTCGGCCAGCTGGTCGCGGCGCGGCTCGGTGAGGAAGTCGTTGACCGCATCGTCTCCCCGCTGCTCGGGGGCGTCTACTCAACCACCGCATACGATCTGGGTCTGCGTGCGACCATCCCACAGCTGGCGGCAGCGCTTGATGAAATGGCTAGTGTCGGTGACCATGTCAGCCTCACCGGCGCTGTCCAGCGCGTTCTGGAAGCACGTAAGGAGGCGCAGCAGGCGCGTCTGAGTAGTGAGGCTGCGACAGATTCGACGAAGACGAAGCGACCGGTGGTCTTCCAAACGTTCCGCGACGGCTTCGAGGTTCTCTACAACACGCTTGTCGACGAATCGGGAGCCGAACTCCTCTTGTCGACGAAGGCTACTGGTCTGCGCCAGCATGACAACGGCTTTGAGGTGACAGTGGAACTGCCGTCGGAAAGCGGCACGAGCATTAGCACTATCGACGTCGACGGTGTTGTCGTGGCGGCACCTTCTGCAACCACATCGGAGCTGTTGAGCAATCTTGCGCCAGAGGCGGCCGAGCTCATTGGTGGGGTAGACACGTCGAACTCGGCGGTGGTCGGTATGTGTTTCGACTCGTCGGAAGGACTGCCGGAGATCAACGGCGTGTTGTGCGAGATTGGTGCTGACCTGTCCGCGAAAGCTTTTACAGTGTCGTCCCGGAAGTGGCCACATATTGGTGAGCGCTACGGTGCCGTTGTGAGGGCAAGCTTCGGCCGTTTTGATGATGACTCGCACGTGCATCGTAGCGACGAGGACCTCATCGCCAGGGCAAAAGCAGATTTGGCTAAGGCGACTGGCTTTGATGCCGAACCGACAGCGGTTTTCGTCCAGCGTTGGTGGGCGGGGATTCCACGCTTCGATATGGGGCATGGAGGCCTGATGGATTTTGCTCGCCAGGATTTGGCCGAGGTGCCTAAGCTTGCAGCAACAGGGGCGTGGCTCAGTGGCCCGGGCATTCCGGAATGTATCTCCAACGCCAAGGCTGCGGCCAGCAAGATTGCTGCGGAGCTGGCATAAAGCTGCGAGATTGGTGCTGAGTACGAAACTGGCGCTGACCCATCGTTTTTAAACAAACCTTTCAACCGAACTAGGAGACAACTAATGACCAAGCTCGATTTCAAGAAGCTCAACGACACCATCCGCTACACCATGTGGTCTGCCTTCAAGGTGACCCCAGGTGCACTCGGTGATAACCGCGAAGAGGCAGTGGCTAAGACCAAGGAATTCCTGGCTCGTTACGAAGACACTGATCTGATCATCCGTGGTTTCTACGATGTTTCGGCCATGCGTGCTGAAGCCGACTTCATGTTCTGGATCCACGCAGAGAAGCTGGAAGACCTGCAGGCGTTCTACAACGCCTTCCTGCGCGAGACTCCGCTGGGCAAGGCATCCACTCCGCACTGGTCGAACGCTGCGCTGCACCGTCCAGCTGAGTTCAACAAGTCGCACCTGCCGTCGTTCATCATGGGTGAAGAGCCGGGACGATGGATTGCGGTTTACCCCTTCGTTCGTTCCTACGACTGGTACCTGCTGGAGCCGACCGAGCGACGCCGCATCCTTGCTGAACACGGTATGGCCGGTCGTGACTACCCGGATGTGCGCGCCAATACTGTCCCGGCGTTCGCACTCGGTGACTACGAGTGGATCCTTGCATTCGAGGGGCCGGAGCTCGACCGCATTGTGGACTTGATGTGGAAGATGCGTTACACCGAGGCTCGTCTGCACGTCCGCGAAGAGATTCCGTTCCACACGGGACGTCGCGTCGATGACATCGCAGAGATCATCAACGTTCTGCCGTAGCTCACGCAATCAACGAGAGAATCAGCAGCGCCGCTGGTCAAGCCCCGTTAACTGACGGGATTTTGACCAGCGGCGCTGCTTCTCTATCTAGTTATTCAGCCGTCTTGTCCGGTTCGAGCGTGAGTGAAATTGAATTGATGCAATAACGCAGGTCGGTCGGAGTATTGTATCCCTCACCCTCAAAGACGTGGCCGAGGTGAGACTTGCAACGACTGCACAGCACTTCGGTACGGACCATACCGAGGCTGGTGTCTCGGCGCTCAATAATCCGGTCTCCAGCTAGTGGAGAGAAGAAGGATGGCCAACCGCAGTGAGAGTCGAACTTCTCGTTCGACCGAAACAGCTCGTAACCACAGGCCCGGCAGCGGTAGACACCTTGAGTCTTGGTATCGGTGTACTCACCGGTGAAGGCGCGTTCAGTACCTGCCTGACGCAAAACCTGGTACTCCGCGGCACTGAGGCGTTCGCGCCATTCTTCTTCGCTCAGATTCCAGTCTTCGCTATGCGAATCAACCATTCTGAATAGCCTCCTCAGACTTGAGATCAGATTCCTGATTAGACTTCCTGCCTGCTATCTTCCAGTCGCTCAGCCAGCTGAAGCCGGATGCAAAGCTACGCCCATTGACGGCATCCACAATCGTCATTCGAATGAGTGCTGCCGTGATGGAGAGAATAAGAACGGCCCATCCAATACCGCCGATTGCAACCGTGAACCACGGGAAAAAGAGGTCATCTTCATCAATCCACCAATTGGCGTAGAAGAAACAGAGTACGACTCCGAGTCCTGCGCCCCAATTCAACATGACTGTCGAACCAATTTTTCCTTCATTGTCGCGAGCCAAAACCAATGGGCGAAGCACGGTGAGAACCATTGGCAAGAGCGTCATCGAGTAGTACTGCTGGCCCAGGCTGGAAAGGAAGAACGCGCCGGTGAAGAGAACTCCGGAAGTCGTAGCAATCCAGAATATCTCATCCCTTTCGAGCCAGCGAAGAAGGAGCACGACGGATACCAAGACGAAAATGCCGAAAAAGATCTGCCACAGCAAAATCAGGGTCGGATGGGCACCTAGCCAAACAAGCTGTCCAGTCAGTGAAGCATTTGCAAAGTCACGGACAACTCCCAGGTAGGGGACGGTGATATCTAGGTAGTCACGTGGTTGGACCATGAGCGGCCACGCAATGACATTGGCTGCAATTACCACTCCGATACTGGTCAGTACCGTAGAGAACTGCCTGCGCATGAACGGTAGGAACAGCATTGGCAAGAAAACAGGTTTAATGGTGATTGCGATACCGATGATCAGGCCGGCCAGGATATTGCGCCGCTCGGTCAGAGCAATAAAAAACAGCACTAATGCAAGGAAGAGTGAACCGTTGACGTTCGTAAAATCAAGGGTGTTGGTAACGGGTTCCGTGAGGTAGAGCAGTGCTATCGACGCTGGAATGATGGGGCCAGAGCGCGCAATACCAAGCCACCTCAGCAGCAATACAATTGCCGCAATGATTGCAGCTGACTGAAACACCGCAAACCAGATTCGGCCCGATTCAAGCGAGCCGAACAAATCAATCGGGGCTAAAAGTAGGGTAGCGCCTGGGGAATACAGATAGTGCGGATCGGCTGTTACGTAGTCTTCCGAATAAACGGGTACCTGCGATACGAATCGATTAATTGCCGACCAGACGGTCGTAAAGTCATCTGTGCCAGAAACGTCTTTCGGCAAAACCCAGGTGCGGTGAAAAATCACCACAGCTGCGATAGGCCACAAGAAAGCGCTGAGTCCTCGCGACACGTGCCGAGACAGAGGGCGTGGAGCCACCGAATTTGTCTCTGGCGTGTCCTTGGACGTTTGCGTTAATGCCGTTGCGCTTGCGCTCACGTCGATTTTTGGTTTACTCACAATACTCCACCCTACTGGGTGAAGCTGCGGGAATAGCGTAGGAAGATGTGTGAGTCGGAACGTAGGATATCCCGCACTTCAAAAGCCTGCGGGTTCGTCGAGTTCCCGTCATCATCAGGGTCGTTCTCGCCGAAAGCCAGGGGACCGTTACCCACCCACATCGGCGACAACGTCAGGAACAGTTCGTCGACGCACCCCTTTTTGAATGCTTCTCGATACATCGTCGGTCCACCCTCTACGACAATGTCCCGATACCCATGTTCAGCCAGCCAGGTTAACGCCGCTTTTACCGAGGGGTTAGGGAGCTTAACGACGCGAGCCCCGGCCGACTCCATCTTTTTAGCTTTGTTCTTGTGAGCGGTCTTTGCTCCTTCATCATTAAAAGCGTCCTCAGTCGGGGTGAAGATTATCGGAGGATTGACTTCTGCATTCGCGAAAAAGTCGGATTCTATATCTAGATCCAACGAGCGCGAAAGTGTGGACATCGCCACGTGCTCGGAGCGACCTAGCTTCTGTCGAACGGCCTCTAGGTACTCCGGTATCTCAACTGGCCCGTACCCCTCGGACGCAATGGTGCCTGTACCAACGAAAACGACGTCGGCAAGCGCGCGAAGCGTGTTGAAAACCGTGGCATCGGTGTCGTTGCCAAGCTGGCCCGAGGTGCCTTCGACGGCGCCGCGTCCGTCCAAGCTGGTGACGGCGATGGCCGTGACGGTGGAGGTGTTGTGAGACGCCGCCGCTGTATCATGTGTCGTTTGCGCAGGTCGAGAAAGAAACTGCAGAATTTCGTCGGTCGATGGGCTTACGGAGGTGAGTGTAGCCATACCGCCGAGGTTAAGCCGACGATTGCAGAATAGGCAAGGCCTGGCTTATAAGGGAAGTGTTATAATCGTTGTCATTTATAAGGATTGGACTTATAGTAGGGGCATGCGACTAACAGATACTCTTGAGAAGGCATTCAACGACCAGATCACTATGGAGCTCACCGCTTCCCACGTCTACCGCCAGCTGGCAATCGAACTGGACCTGCTGGATTTCTCCGGCATGGCAGAGTGGATGCGTGCACAGGCGGATGAGGAAGTTGATCACGCGAATCAGTTCATCGCACACCTCGATGCTCGCGACAACCACCCGCAGATTGGTGCTGTCGACGCACCGGAGGTGAAGGTCACTTCCGCAATCGATGCATTCCGCATTGCTCTCGAGCATGAAGAGAAGGTTTCGGCATCTATCCGTAACCTCCGCAAGCTTGCTGATAGCGAGGGTGATCTCGACTCCCGCCCGCTGCTGGACAGCTTCGTGGTTGAGCAGATTGAGGAAGAGGACACCGTGCGTGGCATCATCGGTCGCCTGGAGATCGTTGGCGACAACGGTGCTGGCCTGCTGCGTATCGACCGGGAGCTTGGCGCTCGCGACGCAGCTTAATATCGAGCTCGGTTCGCAGTTTGGATAGAAATGACCGCCCTGGGGCTAACTGCCTAGGGCGGTCATTTCTATTTAGCTGGGGTATCAATTGATGGGCTTGGCGTCCAGCCAAACCGAAATTCGGGGAGCTGTCATGGGCTGACCGTCCATAGCATTTAGACGAGCGAGCTGCTCAGCAAAGCTCGCCGAATTGGAAAACCTGCCAGCCGAGACGCCCGCCGGACAATATTTTTCCTGCTTAACCCGGGGGAGCGGTAGGACTCGATGAAATTGGGGGTTAAGTAGCAAAAAGTGTGTCCGCTCGGCGTGTTGCGGGGCGGGCACACCGT
>ERZ1031292.252-NODE-252-length-17887-cov-9.135767_pt1 | contig 17887 bp, 17 predicted proteins | sample MGYA00518215_ERZ1031292 | MGnify/ENA primary metagenome ERZ1031292 (study PRJEB33718, sample SAMN03159822) | human skin metagenome | collected 2014-02-25 | study: EMG produced TPA metagenomics assembly of the PRJNA266117 data set (Human skin bacterial metagenome... | reverse complement strand
GGATCATCGCCATCCGCCCCTCCCTCGCCGCCGGCACCCCGATCCTCTACGATCCGGCTTAGCCGCTATTGTGTACAAAACGAAAGAGGTCTCGAGCCATCCCCTCGAGACCTCTTTTTTTAAATTCACCATCGGCCCGCCCCGCCGGAACCCGCAGACACCCCGGACTAAACCCGATATTAGTCATTCCTATTACCGGTAATAGTCGACACTAATATCGGGTTTAGAAAAATCTAATACCGGCAAAAGAATTCGCCGACCCTAGCCAGCTGGACCCCAGGACGGTACGACACGCCCCTTTGTGGAGGACGGGGCACCCCGGCAGGGGTCCCCTACTTGGTAGTCCCTACGAGATGCACCTCCCGGATCGTTGCGAGCGAGGCGAGAGGGACTAAGTACGCACTAAGTGTCATTCGCGCCGTCCGACCCGTCCGACTCGTCCGATTCGTCCGATAAGATAGCGCGCCAGGCGGGAGGGGCCCCCTTGGGTCGCACTCTAACCCTACCCTAAATACAATAAAATGTGGTATCTTTGGGGCGATAATAACAAACATGACACCATGAGGCGAGTGAGGGAGAGTGGCACGACACACATTGATGACGGATCCTATCCGGACCCGAAGCCCTCATCCCACCCCACATCAGGAGGAAATAGTTCGATTATAATAGGTGGTTATGAAAGTATTAGTTACCGGGGGAGCCGGGTTTATCGGTTCTAATCTGTGCGAGTATCTCCTCGGAGATGGGCATACAGTTCGGTGCATGGACAACTTTTGCACCGGGAAGCCAGAGAACGTCATCCCCCTGCTTGAGAAGTTCCCTGACTCCTTTTCCCTCGTGGTTGGCGACATACGTAGTCTGGAGGATTGCCATAAGGCGGTCGATGGCATGGAGTATGTCCTTCACGAGGCGGCCTTAGGCTCTGTCCCTCGGTCCATCAAGGACCCGATCACCACCAATGATACCAATATCGGAGGATTCCTCAATATGCTTGTCGCTGCTCGTGATGCCGGCATCAAGCGCTTTGTCTTCGCTGCCAGCTCTTCCACCTATGGAGATAGTGAGTCTCTGCCTAAGGTGGAGGAGGTGATCGGTCGCCCTCTCTCCCCCTACGCCATTACCAAGTATGTAGACGAGCTGTACGCTGATGTCTTTGCGCGGACGTATGGCATTGAGTTCATCGGTCTCCGGTACTTCAATGTCTTCGGTCGTCGGCAGGACCCCCATGGGGCCTACGCTGCGGTGATCCCGCTCTTCGTCAAGAAGCTGATGGCGCGCGAGCAGCCTGTCATCAATGGCGATGGCGAGTACAGCCGCGACTTCACCTATATCGATAACGTCATCCAGATGAATATGTGCGCCCTCACCACCACCAATCCCGAGGCGGTCAATCAGATCTACAATACCGCCTATGGGGAGCGAACCACCCTCAATCAGCTGGTCGACTCGCTCAAGGAAAACCTCTCCAAGATGGATCCAGAGATCGCCTCGATCGAGCCGATCCACGGGACCAATCGCGTCGGCGACATCCCCCACTCCCTCGCCTGCATCGACAAGGCACGCAATCTCCTCGGCTACGACCCGAAGTACTCCATGCAGGAGGGACTGAAGGAGTGCTGCCGGTGGTATTGGGATAACCTTTAATCACTGATTCCTCAAGGAAATAAACACCACAGATATACATCATGAATTCACTTCAAGACACTAAGATCGCCGTCATCGGTCTCGGCTACGTCGGTCTTCCCCTCGCACGCCTCTTCAGCACCAAGTACAAGACTGTGGGATACGACTACAACCCTGCCCGCGTCAAGGCACTGATGGCAGGGCACGATGCCACCTTGGAGGTGTCGGACGAGCTACTCCAGTCAGCCATCAAGGACCATGGCTTCGTCTGCACCTCCGACCTGGAGGAGATCCGCGACTGCAATTTCTACATCGTCGCTGTACCTACTCCCGTGGACGAGAATCACAACCCCGACCTGACCCCTCTCGTCTCAGCGAGTGAGGCAGTCGGCAAGGTGATCGGCAAGGGCGACGTAGTGGTCTACGAGAGCACCGTCTACCCCGGTGTCACCGAGGACGACTGCATCCCTGTGGTGGAGAAGGTCTCCGGACTGAAGTTCAACGAGGACTTCTACGGTGGCTACAGCCCAGAGCGCATCAATCCCGGTGACAAGCTCCACACCGTGGAGAAGATCAAAAAGGTCACCTCCGGCTCTACCCCCGAGATCGGTGAGTACGTTAATGCCGTCTACTCCTCCGTCATCACCGCCGGGACACACCTCGCGCCCACGATGAAGGTGGCCGAGGCAGCCAAGGTGATCGAGAACTCTCAGAGAGATATCAATATCGCCTTCGTCAATGAGCTCGCTAAGATCTTCGGTCGCATGGGCATTGACACGCAGGACGTCCTGGAGGCTGCCGGAACGAAGTGGAACTTCCTCCCCTTCCGCCCCGGACTCGTCGGTGGTCACTGCATCGGTGTCGACCCCTACTACCTCGCCCAGTGCGCTATGCGCTATGGTTACAATCCGGAGATCATCCTCGCCGGTCGTCGCATGAATGACGGCATGGGAGCCTACGTCGCTGATCAGGTGGTCAAGCTGATGCTCAAGCGTGGAATCCAGGTGCTCGACTCCAAGATCCTCGTCCTCGGCTTTACCTTCAAGGAGAATTGCCCCGACGTGCGCAATACCAAGGTGATCGACATCATCAAGGCGCTCCGCGAGTACAATACCAAGGTCACCATCTACGACCCGTGGGCCAACCCTGAGATCGTACAGCGTGAGTATGGCGTCGAGGTGACCAATGAGCTCCCCTCCGACAAGTACTCTGCCGTCATCCTCGCTGTCGCCCACCGTGAGTTCGAGCAGCTCGACGTCCGCTCCCTCACCGCCTCTGACGGCATCGTCTACGACGTTAAGGGCTTCCTCCCCGAAGGCATCTATGACGAGAGACTGTAAATACTGAATGACCTTAATGTGAGCAGCGAAGCGATTACAAGCCGAGCGAAGACCAAGCCCTATGCACCGATCACAATCTGGAGAGCCATCTTGACTCTTCAGATTGTGATGGTGCATTGCTTTGCCATATATAGTAGTTCTTGGGAGTTTGAATTTGGAGAAAACACACTCCCCTATGTGCCAGCGTACTCATGGGTCAATCCATTCATGGCAATCTTTGCATTACAGGGTTTCTTCTTCATCTCCGGTTATCTCTCCAGCATGAAGAGAAAGGAGGAGGTCCCTCATGAATACCTCCACTTCGTGAAGAAGAAGTTTAGTCGACTCTATTTCCCCTCCATCATCTTCAGTCTGCTCTACCTCTATTTCTTTACAGGACATCCAACATGGGGTGATGTAGGTTATGCGGCCTTTTCAGGCAAGGGACACTTGTGGTTCCTTCCGACTCTCTTTTGGGTAGCGGTCATCTATGAGTCAGTAGCATGCTGGGCTTCTAGACACAAGTACATCGTTCTCATTGGATTCTTCATCCTGGCCTACCTTGGCTTCCTTATCGGTGTGCTTTTCTCAGATCTCCCGATTAATCTCTTTGTAAGGGTCACCAAATATCTCTTCTTTTACGCCTTAGGAGCATGCTTGTGGCAGGAAAGGACTGAGAGGACATCAGGGAGTGATATCGATAGAGAACCCCTATGGCATGTTGTAGGCATCTTCGCTAGTGGACTACTCCTCTGGCTGACTAGCTATACCAGCCTCTGGGGACTTCTGGGCAATGGCATCATAAGCAAAACCTATACTGCGGGATTGGATCCTCTCATTGCTCTCCTTATGATTATTGGCATGTACAAAAGCTGGATGATGCTGGACGTTCGGACTCCGGACCTTGAGGTCTCTTCGGTCATCTCGCGCTTCTCCAGAGATAGCTTTGCGATCTACATCCTTCATCAGTTTGTTCTATATGAACTTATCTTTAGGTCTCCGGAATTACTCAAGGGGTTTTCAATAGGGGGGGTACTTGGTTCCATTCTTATTTATTGTCATAGCGATTGTCGCATCCAGCCTAATTATTAGAGGATTTAGAATAGTTATCTGAACAGTAGGCGAGGTTAATCTGAATAATATTTATGAGCATCAAAATAGCAATTGCAAATCGAAAAGGCAGTTACTCTGACCAATGGATTAACTACTGTAAGGAAAATAATGTTCCATACAAGTGTGTCGATCCATACGCCACTGACATCGTCGAGCAAGTGGGGGACTGCGATGCCTTCATATGGCATCACCATCACGGTAACTATAAGGATGTCCTCTTTGCAAAGCAACTTCTGTTCTCTCTGGAGCAGGCTGGGAAAGTAGTATTTCCAGACTTCCGCACCGGCTGGCATTTCGACGACAAGGTGGGGCAGAAATATCTGTTCGAAGCTTTAGAAATCCAGGCCGCACCCTCGTGGGTATTCTATAACGAGGAGAGCGCCTACCGATGGATAGAGACTGCCACCTTCCCAAAAGTCTTTAAGTTACGAGGAGGAGCGGGTTCCTCCAACGTGATGCTGGCACACAACGCCAGAGAGGCACGGCACCTGGTTAAGAGGGCCTTTGGGAGAGGCTTTGCTCAGTTCCGTGGATGGGATTATATAAAGGATCGATACAAACTCTACAAGAGTCATGCCATTGGCTTATGGGACTTTACCAGGTCCTTTGCTCATCTCTTTATCCCTTCAAAGTTCTCTAAGTATATCGGACCTGAGAAGGGCTATGCCTACTTCCAGGAGTTTATCCCAAATGAAGGGTTTGACTACCGTATGGAAATCTCCGATGACAAGATCATAGCCTGGGTAAGACAATGCAGGGAAGGGGACTTTAGAGCTTCAGGAGGGCATATGAATAGTGCTTCCCCCAGCCTTATACCACCTGAAGTGATTGATTTTGCCTACGAGTGCTATGATAAGCTTTATGTGCAATCTGTTGCTTTAGACATCGTCAGAGATCGTGACACAAAGCAGTTTTACCTCATAGAGATTTCATACTGCTACGGACCGGACGATGATGAATTTGACCACGGATATTGGACAAGAGACGGTGTTCATCATAAGGAGGCATTCAATGGCATTCATTGGATGATAAAGGAGGTGATCCGAAAGGTGATTAATAATCAAAAAAACAAAGACAAGAGATCAACGCCCTAAGAGGAGGTCGGAATGAAGAGTGATAAACTTAAGTCAATCACGAATAGAATCAGAGGCAGCCACGATGCGAAAGCACTGCTAGAGAATTTCATCTCTCTGTCAGCGCTCAAGGTCTTGGGCTTTATTCTTCCACTGGTGACTCTCCCCTACCTTTCGAGGGTTATTGGTGTAGGGCACTTTGGAGATATTGCCTTTGCTAACTCTATTATAGTCTACTTTATGACGATCATGGATTATGGGTTTAATTATACAGCCACACGTGATCTGTCTAAGAATAGAGACGACCGAGAGTATGTTAGACAGCTGTTTTGGAATGTATTTTATACGAAGAGTTTTCTCCTCCTCATTTCGATCCTGATCTTTATTCCACTTGTAGAGTTTGTCCCATTGCTTCGAGAGCATAGACTTCTACTTTGGTTCACTTTTCTTTCTGTGCCGTGCTACATGCTGTTTCCCGAGTGGTATTTTCAGGGGATGGAAAAGATGAAGTACATTACCATGGTTAATGTTATCTCGAGAATAATATTCACTGTACTCATATTCATAGTGATCAAGGAAAGTGAGGACTACGTCCTACACCCACTACTAAGTGCCCTCGGTCTCTTTGTGGCAGGCATGATCTCTCTCTATATTATAGTTATCAGGCACACCATCTATCCAATCCCCATTTCATGGAAGGCGATAAAGAGCTACCTGCACTCCGGCTGGGATGTCTTTGTATCCTTGATTGCACCAAACCTGTACTCGAGCACATCGACAATATTTCTACAGTCTTTCCACGGGGGAGTAGGATCTGGACTATTCTCAAGTGGCCGAAGATTTGCGGATATTGCCGACCAGATGGCTCTAGTTGTTTCACGAGTCTTCTTCCCTTTCCTTGCACGGAGGCCGAATAAGCACCATTTATATGGTCGTATATCACTCGCAATTCAGCTTACCTCGATTCTTATATTGATATTAGGAGCAGATCTGATCATTTCACTCTTTTATACTGAAGAGTTTGCCCCATCTGCAAATGTCCTAAGGATAATGGCGGTCTCACTTATATTTATGTACCTCTCCAATACTTATGGCACCAATTATCTCCTACTACATGGTATGGAGCGACAAAACAGACAGATTGTTATGTATTCCTCAATTATAGGGCTAGCGATCTCATACGTTCTTGTTTGGAAGCTGAGCTATATCGGAGCTGCCCTTACTTTCCTAATCGTAAGGGGGGCAATGGGTGTTCCTACTTGGATCTTAGCTAGAAAATACATGAAAAATCATCCTGATAAACTTTAGACTTATCCGTCAGGTGAACCCCCTTCTTTTTCTAGACTGATTAAAGTAAGCGTATAGAAAAGTATTTACTTATGACAACACGCGAGTTCATACTGTCTGACCTGTATCGCTACACCGGCGATCGAAGTTTTGGAAGCTTTTGGAAAGCCTTCCTTCTGATTGCCGGCTTTAGATATATGGTCTACTTGAGGATTGCATACCATCTAAGGTCTAGAAAACGTATTTGGCGACGACTTCTTTACTATTATTTTAGCCTTAGAGTAATGATGCTGCAGAGAAGATTTGGAATACAGATCTCAGCGGAGACCAAGATTGGCAAGGGTTTCTACATTGGTCACTTCGGTACCATTGTAGTATCTCCTCATGCAGTTATCGGTGACAATGTAAATATCTCACAAGGTGTCACAATCGGATATGCCAATAGAGGACCACGGGAGGGAGCTGCTGTAATTGGAAATGAGGTATATATAGGTCCGGGGGCTAAGATTGTCGGCAAGGTGCATATCGGTAACAATGTCGCAATCGGTGCCAATGCTGTGGTGACTCATGACGTACCCGACAATGCTGTAGTTGCCGGCGTCCCAGCAAGGGTGATCTCCAACGCAGGAGCTGAAGGGTATATTAATAGGAAAGTATAAGAACAATTCATATCTGATGAGTATACAGCAAAGAGAGCAGGCACTGAGCACCGCTACAAAGTCTATGCGATCACAGGTAAGTAAGACGGAGATCATTCCATTTTATCTTCTCATTGGCTCCTACTTCGTGTACCAGCTACAAGGGGTGCTCTTTACGTCAGGAGGAGCGCTTTCACAGTCACTGCTTCTTGTGGTGATTGCCATTGATCTATATTATTTTGGGAGAATTCTTCTTCTGAAGCATAAGAACAGTTTCTATTATCTCTGGACCAGTTTCTTTGCTCTGAATCTCCTTGGTTTCCTTTTCTGGGGGGGGAGTCTCTCCAACCCCTTTCATTTTACTATGCTTAAGGGCATTGTGATTTGCCTTGCTTCATTTTACCCGGCCTATTACTTGAGTCGAAAAGGAGTACTACAGCGGAAGGAACTTCTGATATTCTTCGCGTTACAGTTGGTAGGATCAGTAGCACTGTATTTTAACTATGCCACTTCTATGACAAAAATTCTCTTAGAAACAAAAGGGGCTGATTTGGTGAATAATGTGGCGTATGACTTTGCCTTTTTGATCCCATTTCTATTGTTAATTAAGAAGCGAGAGTTTCTCACCTACCTTCTTCTTGCACTGATGATTTCCTTTGTAGTAGCAGGAGCTAAGCGCGGAGCTATTGTGGTTGGAGGAGTGATGACAATAATATTCTACTATCATCAGGTTAGAAGCAGTAGTTCATCGAGCATGAAGACGACTCTTCTTGCATTAATAGCCATAGTTTCGCTAGGGATAGCGATTAATTACATTGTTCAGAGTGATGAATTCCTAACCAATCGCTTTAGTGATCTTTTGGAAGGTAATTCAAGTGGTAGAGGACGAATTTATTCAGCTATTTGGAATGGCTGGAAGGGGTCATCGAATGAGTGGATCCCATTCCTATTCGGCTTTGGTTTTGCTGGATCGCAATCCCTTACAGGGGGACTATTCGCACACAACGACTGGTTAGAGATGCTTTCGAACTTTGGACTTGTTGGTATCACGCTCTATTTATCACTAATAATATGTGGATTCTGGTATGCGTTTAGTAAGCATAAGCTCGCCCAGAGTGACGAGCGCCTATTAATGCTTATGATTATGGCTGGGTGGTTCCTCTCCTCCCTCTTTTCGATGTGGTACACCTCGATGGGATGCATGACTCAGTCCATGCTTCTTGGATATCTGATGGGGAAAAGCAAACGATAGAAAAGCATAAGCCGATGAAAATACTCTTTCTCATTGACGACCTCGGATCTGGAGGTGCTCAACGACAGGTAGTAACACTGTCTGACTTGCTAGTGCAAAGAGGACACGATATTACTGTGATTGTATATCACGAGAGTAACTTCTTTGAATCTAGATTGCTCAGTACAGGGACAAAGCTCCTCAAGTGCATTGCCCCCAATTATCTACGTCGAATTATTTCGATCCGTCAACAAATTATTAAAGGGCGGTACGATGCTGTTATCTCATTCCTAGACACCCCCAATTTTCTAAATGATATTGCTGCTATTGGAGGGAAGAGAAACTGGGTGATAATTACATCAGAGAGGAGCTGTAAGACGGACTTCCTGGATACAGCCAAGGGGAAGATCTATGGCATGATGGAGCGCTTCACGGATGCGAAAGTCTGCAACTCCGATAGAGCGAGAGAGATGTGGAGCAGTCGCTATCCTTCCTTTAGGGATAAGCTGCATACGATATACAACGCCACCGAACTTCCTAGTAAGGCTTATGAAGAGCTGTCTCACTATACCCCCAAAAAAGATGGACTCACCCACATCGTAGTTGCTGCAAGCTACCAGCACCTCAAGAACCCATTAGGCGTCATAAAGGCTGTTGCGCAGTTGTCTCTTGAGTCACGAAGTCGACTCCAAATCGATTGGTATGGTCGGGAGGTGACTTATCCCGATGGATCATCCCCATTTAAGCTTGGACAAAAACTGATAGAAGAGCATAATCTACGTGACACCGTGACCCTCCATCCTTCGACTGATAAGATTTCATGTATCATGGCACAGGCAGACTTTATCGGGCTCTTCAGTCAGATAGAAGGACTTCCAAACGCTATCTGCGAGGGCATGATGCTAGGAAAACCAATTATCATGAGTAAGGTATCTGACTATGAAAAGCTCGTCGACGAGAATAATGGGTTCCTCTGCGACTGGGATAATGAGAGCAGCATACGAGTAGCACTAGAGAAATCGATACAGTTATCTCCCGATCGGGTATGTGAGATGGGGCGGAGCTCTAGGGAAAAGGCAGAGCAGCTTTTTGACCCTGAGATTGTAGCGAATCAATGGGAATATTTGATCAAATATTTTGTAGAAAAGAACTAAAGATGAGCCAACAATGAAAAGGAGAATAGTAGTTGTAGGTTTTTTCGAGTTTGGCACTTCACGTAATGATGGTCAAACAGTCAAGACGCAGAATATACTTGAGTTAATCAAGCAGAGACATAGTGGTAGTGAGGAGATTGATTACTTTGATACCTATCTGTTACATAAGCAACCACTCTATATATTTTCCCTGATTTGGGTGGTGGCTTCTGCGAAACGTGTTGTGTATCTTCCAGCACATAATAACTTAAAGTACTTCTCCGTCCCTCTCGCACTATTATCACTCGTTTGTCGATTCAAGGTGATACATGTAACGGTGGGTGGGTGGCTTGCCTCATTCCTTGATAACCACTCTGGAGTAAAGTGGGCTATCTCAAAATTCTCTGTTGTTTTGTGCGAAACGATTATAGACAAAGAGCTGCTTCAGGAGCGCCATGGGCTAAAGCACGTCAAAGTATTCCCCAATTTCCGAATGGACCGTGAATCCGATTCCATTCTATCAGTGTCTGACAATTCAGAGCACTTTAGAATTGTTTTTATGGCTCGTATTAATAGGATGAAGGGACTGGACTGGATAGAGACCCTTGCCTATCACATTGAACAGCAGGACTACGGGTTGAATGTTACGATAGATCTGTTTGGTCCTATCGCCAAAGAGGATGAACATTATTTCGAAGAAATGCTGTCACGCCATCCAGAGTCTATGATGTATCATGGGGTGCTTGATCCCCGAGAGATTACGAGGACACTCTCCAGATACGATGTACTAACTCTCCCTACCCACTACTATACTGAGGGATTTCCAGGAAGTATACTAGACGCTTATCGATCCGGTATTCCAGTTATTGTTACCCAATGGCTACATGCTAAGCAGTTTGTTCAGGATGGAGAATCAGGATTCGTCATTCCATTTGAACATGGCGATCAAGATCTTTGTGATAAGGTGGACTATCTCATCAACAATCCGAACAAATTAAAGGATCTTAAAAGGCAAGCGTATGCAGAAAGTATGCGATATAAGCCCGAAGTTGCGTGGCAAATCTTAGAAGAATACCTATAGCATCTTGGCGTTTAAATTTAGTAGATTTTAATTAGGTGAATTGATACGTAAACTATTATCGAGGTTTGAGAAGTAGTTGTTGAAGCTATGTCATACTATATGATTGATAGGGAATTAAGAGTTAACCGTAATGATATATAATGCAATGAAACAAATTTCCATTGTCATCCCCGCATACAAGGAGGAGCGGTTTATAGAGGATTGTCTCAATTCGGTCTATCAGCAAGATTACCCCAAGGAGTTACTAGAGGTGATCGTGGTAGATGGCAACAGCCACGACCGAACCGCAGAGATCATCCGAGAGAAGTTCAGTTTCATCCATAAACTGACTCGAACTTATTTCAGACAACCGTACTCTTGTACCTTTCTGCTGTACCTTAGCAGGATGGCAGCGTCACTGAAATTTATGACACACGAATAGTCCATAACAGATAAACCATATGAAAATAGCAATCGTAGGTACAGGATATGTAGGTCTTGTAACGGGAACCTGCTTTGCAGAGCTCGGTACAGATGTTACCTGCATTGATGTCAATGAAGAAAAGATCAAGGCCCTCAAGAGTGGGATTATCCCGATCTACGAGCCTGGACTTGACACATTAGTCTCGAGAAACGTTGCGGCAGGACGACTTCACTTCCACACCGATCTGCGAGAGATGTTAGAAGGTGTGGAAGTCGTATTTACTGCCGTTGGCACTCCTCCAGATGAGGATGGATCCGCCGACCTGAAATACGTCCTCCAAGTAGCAAAAACCATCGGTCAGAATATCAAGGGCTATAAACTTATAGTCACCAAAAGTACTGTGCCGGTGGGCACGGCTGAGAAAGTCCGTACCACCATACAGGCTGAGATCGACAAACGTGGAGTAGATATCCCCTTTGATGTGGCATCCAACCCTGAGTTCCTAAAGGAGGGGAATGCCATCGATGACTTTATGAAACCCGATCGAGTGGTGGTAGGTGTCGATAGTGAGAGGGCAAAGCTCCTTATGACCGATCTCTACAAACCTATGCTCCTGAATAACTTCAGGGTCATCTTTATGGATATCCCATCCGCCGAGATGACGAAGTATGCTGCTAATGCCATGCTCGCGACACGCATAAGCTTTATGAATGACATCGCTAATCTCTGTGAGCGTGTAGGGGCAAACCCTGATATGATCCGTCAGGGCATAGGGTCAGATACTCGCATCGGTAATAAGTTCCTCTACCCTGGCTGTGGCTATGGTGGTTCATGCTTCCCGAAGGATGTGAAGGCGCTCATCAAAACCGGAAAGGACAACGGCTACCGAATGAGAGTGATCGAAGCAGTAGAGGAGGTGAATAACGATCAGAAGAATATCCTCTTTGACAAGTTCCGAGAGTATTACAACGGTGACATAAAGGGGAAAAAAGTAGCTCTCTGGGGATTCTCCTTCAAGCCTAATACAGATGATATGCGCGAGGCACCGGCACTTGTGTTGGTGGAGTCTCTGATCAGTGCTGGATGCACAATCAGCGGTTATGATCCTGTAGCCATGGAAGAGGCCAAGAGACGACTGGGGGATCGCGTAGCATATGCTAAGGATATCTATGAGGCTTCAGAAAATGCAGATGCCATCTTCCACGTGACGGAGTGGCGTGAGTTCCGGATGCCTGACTGGAACAGACTTAAGTCATCTATGAATCATCCTCTCGTGATAGATGGAAGAAATGTTTTTGATAAGTCCCGACTGGCTGAGTATGGCTTTGCATATCTGAATATTGGTCACTAAAGAGTATGGCAATAAAATCTCCCCTCGTATCCGTGATTATGCCATGCTATAATGCGGAGCGCTTCATTACAGAGGCAATTAAGTCAGTCCAAGCACAATCTATCACAGACTGGGAACTACTCATTACTGACGATTGCAGTACAGACCACACACGAAATCTAGTGAAGAGTATTTCAGCGGATGATCCAAGGATCAAGCTCTTCGAGATGCCTGAGAATAGTGGTGCTGCTGTAGCAAGGAATAACTCTATTATGCATGCTTCTGGTCGTTACATTGCCTTTTTAGACAGTGATGACCTGTGGGCAGAGGACAAGCTGGAGAAACAGCTCGCTTTTATGTCATCTAAGTCTGCTGGTTTTTCATTTACGGCTTACGAGACTATCAGTGAAAATGGTGAGCGAAATAATATCATCCATGTACCGGCTACACTCACCTACAACCAATACTTGAGAAATACCATTATTGGTTGTCTGACTGTAATCGTAGATCGTGATATTGTAGGTGATTTCAGAATGCCTCTTCTAAGGAAGCGTCAGGATATGGCGACATGGCTTAGCATTCTTCGTCAAGGAGTGGTGGCTTACGGTCTTGACTTACCCCTAGCATCTTATCGTAATGTCAGCACTTCAATCTCTCACAACAAGCTGAAAGCAGCTGCCGTAGTGTGGAAAGTATATAGAGATGTGGAACACCTTTCCCTTGCACGATCAATTTTTAGCTTTATTGGATACGGATATAACGCAGTCAAGAAGAGATTAACTCACAAGTATTGAATAGTCGAGATGACAAATATGCTCTCCGCTCTAAAGGGAACAGAGCTAGTGGTCTTAATTTACCAAAAGAAAAGCGAATAGATACCATATCATTATGTCTATGAAACTAAGAAACGTACCCTTCTCTCCGCCCGATATGACTGAGGCGGAGGCAGATGAGGTGAGAGAGGCTATCCTCTCCGGATGGATAACTACCGGTCCCAGAACAAAGGAACTAGAGCGAGAGGTGGCGGACTTTGTCGGTACCGCTAAGGCCGCGTGTCTTAACTCTCAGTCCGCCTGTGGTGAGATGGCACTTCGACTCCTCGGCATAGGCGAGGGCGATGAGGTCATTGTTCCGGCTTACACATATACGGCCAGCGCATCAGTCGTCGACCACGTCGGCGCAACACTAGTGCTGGTAGATGTCCAGCCGGATCGACTGGAGATGGACTATGATGCAGTGGAGGATGCTATTACGGCAAGGACAAAGGCTATCATCCCGGTGGATCTGGCAGGTGTTCCCTGCGACTACGACCGCCTGTTCCGCATAGTAGAGAAAAAGAAGTCGCTATTTGTCCCAAAGACAGATCTGCAAAGAAAGATAGGAAGAGTGGCTATCTGCTGTGATGCGGCTCATGCATTCGGTGCCTCCTGGAAGGGACAGATGGTGGGGTCGATCGCTGACTTCTCTTCCTTCTCGTTCCATGCCGTAAAGAACTTCACCACTGCGGAGGGTGGTGCCCTGACATGGAACCTTCCCTTTGGAGATGAGGTCGTCGTGAAGGAGCTTGACCAAGATCCCGATAACACCTTCAGCAGTCTGCCAGTGATTGAGGGCGAGACATGGAATGAGAACCTCTATCGGAAGTCTCAGCTTCTAAGCCTGCACGGACAGAATAAGGACGCTCTAGCAAAGACTAAGCTTGGCGCTTGGGAATATGACATCATTGGCACTTGGTATAAGTGCAATATGACAGACGTCGTAGCTGCCATTGGTCTAGTGCAGATGAAGAGGTATAAGGGGTTGCTGGCTCGTCGTAAGGAGATGATCGAGCGGTACAATGATGCCTTTAGGGACTTGGGTGTGGCGGTGCTTAATCACTTTGACGCTAATCATCAGTCCTCTGGGCACCTCTATATTGTGCGCCTTCTCGGCAGGACGCGTGAGGAGACCAATCGGGTGATCGAGCTTATGGCAGAGAGAGGTGTCGCCACGAATGTGCACTACAAACCACTTCCTATGATGACAGCGTATAAGAAGCTGGGCTTCGACATCAAGGACTTCCCTAATGCTTACCATCAATTTGAGAATGAGATCACGCTACCCCTCAATACGAAGATGACGGACGAGGATCTTGACTATGTGATTGAGAACTTTAGAGACATAGTTACCTCGCTGTGAAGAGGCTTTTTGACATCATTGCCTCCGCTCTGGGGCTGATCGTGTTGTCACCTCTTTTCCTTGTACTGGCGGTGTGGATTAAGGTGGACTCAAAGGGGCCGGTATTCTATCGACAGACCCGCGTTGGGTGGCACAATAAGGACTTTCGGATCTTTAAGTTTCGCTCTATGCGGGTAGGCGCCGACAAGGGGTCTCTTGTCACCATTGGAGGAAGAGATCCGCGCATCACCAAGTCGGGGTACTACATCAGGAAGTATAAGCTGGACGAATTTCCACAGCTGATCAACGTCCTCATCGGAGATATGAGCTTAGTCGGTCCTCGCCCGGAGGTGCGTCACTACGTGGACTACTGGACTCCTGAGCAGATGCGGGTGCTAGATGTCCGTCCCGGCATCACTGATCCGGCAAGCATTAAGTTCCGCAACGAGAATGAGCTGATGGCACAGGCAGACGATCCGGAGCAATACTATATCAACGTCATCATGCAGGAGAAGCTACGTCTCTATCTAGAGTATGTGGATAATCAGTCCTTCCTATATGACCTAAGGTTGATCTTTGCTACCCTCCGCGTCGTCATCACTGAGTGACGACAATGAGTTTTCTTGAGAGAGTTGCCCTTTCTTGGATACAAAAACGACATTGAAATGTAAAGAATCGCAGAAGATGGACGAGTCAAAAAATCTATCCTATAAGGATGTTCTGTGTAGGATTGAAGGAAAAGAGAACCACTTACTCATAGGTAATGGTTTTAACCAAGGTCTGGGAGTAGATACCAGTTATTGGCATATCTTCGAGGTCATGAAGGAGGATAACTCAATTTACAATGGTATTGAGACTAAGTTTGAAGAGTGTCACGGTGACATTGAAGCATTAATTGACTGTTTGCAGGGTGATATCAACTCTGAAAACATTTTTCTAAGAAGCTTTGTTCAGAATAGAATCAAGTTCGATTTCATGGCAGCTCTTCAGAAAATAGTCTCCAAGGAAATAAAACAAGTTTACAAGGAGAAGAATGCTGGTATTTACTTGCTATTAAGCCATTTCTCAAATTATTTCACGCTTAATTACGATTCTTTTTTGTACCTACTGTTGCTTAAATTTAAAGCTCCGTTTTCTCTCAACGAGAATAAATCACAACAAGGCTTAGCCCTATTTCCAAAAACCAAATATGTAGAGAATTCATTGAATGAAACTCGGAATCAAATTTACTCTGAGATCAAAAAAATTCGCCTTAAAGGAGAGGAAACCTTGACATTTGGTGAAAATGACATCTCAACGACTCCCCTATCCGAAGTCACTAAATCTGATTTCGTCAATGCTATCACGAAATACAAGAAACTACATAATTTGAATTGGAAGAGTAAAGATATCGATAGAGTCTCTAGATATATTCTTGATGAAGAACTCAACGACAAACAGGTGTTAATAATTGATGATGGAAGTCTCTGTAGTCCCATCAAAGGGTTGTCAAAAGACTTGATGGAAATTGATGTGAAAAGTGTTACTCAGAATCTTTTCTTTATCCATGGTGCTTTTCATATAGTAGTGAAGGGAGGGAAGAGGTATAAGGTGACCCAAGAGACCGAAAGGGCTCTCTACACTAAGCTACAAGACTTACTGAATAAAGAAGGGAATGATGTCCTCTGTGTATTTCAAGCAGATAACAAAATTGAAGCTATCGAGAAGGACCCCTACTTGTCCCATTGCTTAGACAAACTCGCGGAGCTTACAGGAGCTCTAGTAATACTGGGCTGCTCTTTATCGGATAATGATTCTCATATCTTTGATAGGATTAATCAGTCTCAGATCAATGACATATACATATCCTATTATAAGGATTGTGAGGAAACCTATCGTCGAGGCGTAAAACTTTTCCCGGGGAAAAACGTCTACGTGTTTGATGCCGAAACTATTTCCTATAATATTGAGGACTTTGAACAAGAGCACGCATAACCTATCTCTAGAATTCTGATGCGTAAAACATATGTGAACTGTTACTTAGTACGCAGGAATCACACCTAAGTGCAAATAAGAGACAACCGGGTGTGCGGGGGTGGTATCTTTGCAGTCGAAATGTGAGTAGTCTGCTGATGCGCTAAGATTTGTCTACAAACTAAGTAAGTCTACCCAACGAATTTGGTGTTAGCCTCGGTTCTACAGTGCCATCAATTTAAGAATGGGGTCTATCTTGTGTCAAGCTGATCAGCGCCACCGTCATCAGCAAAGCGCTTATTAGCACAGTAGGCTCTGATACCTACTTTTGAAGCTACGTCAAGTAGCAGGACTACGGCTGGAACAATGATGACGTGATTAATGCCGACAGATGCAGCAATTTCACTCGAAATAATAGGGATTGCTATTAATCCAATACTTCCTGCTTGTTGGCTTGCTTTCTTGCGTGCTTCTGAGTAGTCCGGATGACCACACATGAACTTATCAAACTCTATTTTAAATCTTCGCCAATAATCCTTTCGGTCTCTATGTGAATCATTTTCTCCACCGAATCTTGCTGTTTGGAGCGATCCCCCTGTGGTCAACCATATCTCTGCTGTTTTTTCTTCCCCGTAGGTTTGAACCAACTGCTCAATGTATTTTCTCTGGTATGGCTTTAAGATGCTAAACCACACGTCTTGAGATAATGTCTCAACTACCATTATATCATTTCCTGTATATATTGTGCCGAAATACAATAGGATGTCTGATTCAGTTCCTGAGGATTGATGCCCCCGATATCTATCCCTGAGTCAGCGGCATATGTGCCGATGAGTAAGCCAACTATTGAGCCGGATAATCTATTGAATACAACGGATCCCGACTGACCTGGTCTAGTCTGGATATTGAGTATTGCATGCTTTATTTTCACAGAATTCGTTTCCATAAGTACCTTCGCACCAACATCCGCCTCTTGATAGGTGAGTACTCTCATCCCTAAGACGCAGTGTGGAAATCCGTATATTCCTACTCTCTCTCCTATGCACACGTTATCCAATGATACCAGTGATGGTAAAGGACCTATAACACGGAGGTCGATCTTAAGAATGCAAAGGTCTGTTAAGGGGTTGACTTCAATAACAGTAGCAATTTTATACTGGCACTTAAGTTCCGTCATATCCTGATAGCTGTTTGTATCCCACAAGTGAGGATTCACAATGACTATGTCGTCGGTGTGATTGCCAATGACATGCCTAGCGGTGACAAGTCTACCATCATTAGAGACAATAAAACCAGTTCCTAACATTTTAATACTATCTCGACTTCTGTCATAGTACCCTACTACTCGGGTTAATTGGGTATAGTCGGCTATCATATTTTCTGGAGAAATTCGCTATTGTTGTAGTTTGCCTCACAAATATAGTCATAATTTAGGGGGGTCGCTTAAGTGGTGCCTATAGTCACAGGGGTGACGCATTTGAGCATTGGGGAAATCATATACATAGAGGGCTTATCCGTGAGGCACCCGAAGGGTGCTCGCTCCATA
>ERZ1031292.250-NODE-250-length-18046-cov-12.211106_pt1 | contig 18046 bp, 16 predicted proteins | sample MGYA00518215_ERZ1031292 | MGnify/ENA primary metagenome ERZ1031292 (study PRJEB33718, sample SAMN03159822) | human skin metagenome | collected 2014-02-25 | study: EMG produced TPA metagenomics assembly of the PRJNA266117 data set (Human skin bacterial metagenome... | reverse complement strand
AGCCCACCAGGCTGACGAAGTCAGCCCGCCAACTAGCCCGAGCACCCACTCGGGCTACTCGCCGTGCCTGAAAGCAACGGTGACGACAGGACGTCGAAAAGCCGAAAAAACGTACCCCGCAGGCAGATGGTGCCTGCGGGGTACGCGTGGTTTCGGGGCGGGAGCGTTTTTACTTCGCGTCGCGGTCCGTGTTGCACATGCTCAGGACATCGAGGCGCTTGTCCAGCTCCTCCTCGGTGAGGTTCTCGCCGTCGACAAAGCCGAGGTCGATAACCGTCTGACGGATGGTCTTACCCTCCTTGAGAGCGGTCTTGGCCACCTTGGCGGCGTTCTCGTAGCCGATGGCAGAGTTCAGCGGGGTCACGATGGACGGGGAGCGCTCTGCGGAGTGACGCAGCTTGTCAGTGTTCGGCTCGGTGCCCTTTACCAGACGCTCTGCGAAGACGCGGGCGATGTTGGCCAGCAGGTGAGCGGACTCGAGGACGTTGCGAGCCATCATCGGGATGAAGACGTTGAGCTCGAACTGGCCCTGCGTGCCACCGAAGGCAACGGCGGCGTCGTTGCCGATGACCTGTGCGGCGACCTGCGTTGCGGACTCACACAGAACCGGGTTGACCTTGCCCGGCATGATGGAGGAACCAGGCTGGAGCTCCGGCAGGCGAAGCTCGGCAAGACCGGTCAGCGGGCCGGAACCCATGAGGCGGATGTCGTTGGCGATCTTGTACAGGCTCACGGCAACGCTGCGCATGGCACCGGAGAACTCGACGAGGCCATCGCGGGCAGCCTGTGCCTCGAAGTGGTTCTTGCAGGGGCGGAGGGCATCGACACCGGTCAGCTTGACCAGCTCGGCCGTGACCTTCTCGCCGAAGTCGGCGGGGGTGTTCAGGCCGGTGCCGACGGCGGTGCCACCGATCGGGAGCTCACCGAGGCGGGGGAGAACGTTTTCGACGCGCTCAATGCCAGCCTCAATCTGGCGTGCGTAGCCGGAGAACTCCTGGCCGAGGGTGATCGGGGTGGCATCCATGAGGTGGGTGCGGCCAGACTTGACCACTTCCTCCCACTGCTCAGCCTTTTCTGCCAGGGCCTCGTGGAGAACCTTCAGGCCGGGGATGAGGTCGTTGACGGTTTCCACCGTGGCAGCGATGTGCGTTGCGGTGGGAAACGTGTCGTTGGAGGACTGGCCCATGTTTACGTGGTCATTGGGGTGAACCTCGACGCCCTTGTTGTGGCAGATGGAGGCGATGACCTCGTTGGTGTTCATGTTGGAGGAGGTGCCAGAGCCGGTTTGGAAGACGTCGATGGGGAACTGATCGTCGTGCTCGTTGTTGGCGATCTCCTTGGCGGCGGCGATGATGGCGTCGGCCTTTTCGGCATCGAGGAGTCCCTTATCCTTGTTCACCTGGGCGCAGGCTGCCTTGAGCTGGCCAAGTGCGGAAATCTGGGGGGATTCCAGTCCACGGCCGGAAATGGGGAAGTTTTCCACGGCGCGCTGCGTCTGAGCACGCCAGAGTGCGTTCACGGGCACCTTAACTTCGCCCATGGTGTCATGTTCAATCCTGTATTCCTGGTCTGACATTTCACTTCCTTGTCTCGGAGAATGTAAACACCTACTACCTTAGCTTGTTCGTCAGAGCAGTGGTGTGATGATTGTGAAGTTTCCTCATATCTCCGCCGTCACGGTCTCTTCATTGCTTTTCGACGAAAAACACCCCCGACACCTGCACCGCTCACGCGGCGGGGGTCGGGGGTGGAAAAGGAGGGCTTACTTAGACTTCGGGCTGTAGTCGATGACGGAGTATTCCTGCAGCTTCTTGAGCTGGTGTACCGATTCGATGTAGCGAACCGTGCCGGACTTGGAACGCATGACGACGGACCGGGTGGTCGCGCCATCGGCGTTGTACGTCACACCACGCAGCATGTCGCCGTTGGTGACACCGGTTGCCACAAAGAAGCAGTTATCAGACTTAACCAGGTCGGCGGTGGTGAGCACCGTGTCGAGATCGAGTCCAGCGTTCCGAGCCTTTGCGCGCTCCTCGTCATTGCGCGGAGCGAGAATACCCTGAATTTCGCCACCCATGCACTTCATTGCACATGCGGTGATAATGCCTTCCGGCGTGCCACCAGTGCCCATGCAGATATCGACGGAGTTCATTGCCTGCGACTGTGCTGCGGCAACAGAGCCGGCGACGTCGCCGTCGTGGATGAGGCGAATCTTGGCACCGGCTGCGCGGATTTCCTTGATGAGGTCCGCGTGGCGGGGGCGATCCAACACGGTAACGACAACCTGGGATACCGGCTTTTCCTTGGCCTTAGCGACAACTTCGATGTTGTGCTTGACGGGGGCCTTGATATCGATGAGGCCGGCGGCCTGCGGGCCAACGGCGATCTTGCGCATGTAGAAGACAGCGGACGGGTCGTACATGGAGCCACGCTCCGCAGCAGCGAGGACGGAGATGGCGTTCGGGCGACCTTCGGCCATCAGCGTCGTGCCGTCGATGGGGTCTACGGCGATGTCGACATCCGCGCCACGGCCGGTACCGACTTCCTCGCCGTTAAACAGCATGGGGGCTTCATCCTTTTCGCCCTCGCCGATGACCACGATGCCACGCATCTCGACGGAATTGATGAGCTTGCGCATGGCGTCAACCGCGGCACCATCGCCGGAGTTCTTTTCACCACGGCCGACCCACCGGCCACTTGCCAGCGCAGCTGCCTCGGTTACGCGTACGAGTTCGAGAGCAAGGTTACGATCCGGTGCTTCGGGATGGTTTGCAGTCATATGGTTAGGCCTCCTACAGGCATGTGGACATACTGAACGCCGTGGCTGGTCCCTACTAAAAGGCCAGGCCATGGTGTTGCAGTCAATAATTTCTTACTTTCTAGAGTACTACTGTCACCAGTGAAAAGTGCGTATGGTTATGACCAGATTGACTAAAAGGGGTCTACTTTTGAAAACCCCTGGTGAAGTGGGTCGAAGGGGAAATAAAAAACAACTAAAACGGGGGTGTACGTTTTGCTCCCTCCATACGCATCAGCACCTCACGTAACCTGTCGATGCATTGTCTGGCACAATCAATGCCGTGGCTGAAAAGAAACCTCGTGTATTTCAAGGAATGTCAGATATGACGCTCTCCATGGCGGTGATCGTGGTAATCATGGTCTTCTCCGTGGCGTTTACCGGGTTGTGCTCTTTTAACCCGGGGGCACCGGAAAACGGTCCCGTGCAAGAGGTGGATGCCGACTACTTCGTTCAGCAGGAACAAGCTAATTCGCCGTTCCCCATCGTACTGCCACAGATGCCGGAGGGGTGGCAGACGAACTCCGCGCGGCGCTCGGCGTTTGGGGAAAGCATTGCTCCTACCGTGGGATGGGTGACCGCCGCGGGTGGTTATGCGCAGCTCATGCAGACGGGGGCATCGGTAGAGGACATTATCAGTTCCTACTCCGAGCCGTACGAGGAAACGGACACGCCCACGAACGCGGGCACCGCCGTTCACCACTATGAAGCAGAAGGAGAGCGGGATCTTTATATCGCCGATGCCGGCGATAGCCGTCTCGTTGTCACCGGCTCAGCGGATGCCCCCGAGCTGGAGGAGCTGATGGCCGCTGCTATTTCTGAAAGGAAGTAGGCACTCCAGAAGCGCTATTCAGCGTCGCTTTCCGACGCATCTCCCAGGGCTTCCTCGATCTTCTTGCGGGCACCACTGAGGTGCTCTTCGCAGCGTTTGGCTAGCGCTTCGCCGCGTTCCCAGTAGGTGAGGGACTCGTCGAGGCCCATTTGGCCAAGTTCCAGCACACGTACGACATTGACTAGCTCACCGCGAGCTTCCTCGTAGCTTAAGTTTTCTACCGGCTCAAATTCCGGCCTGTTTCCTGAACCAATCGTTTCGCCTGCCATGATGTCCTTTCTCTGTACACCGATACGTTAAAAATTACTGCACGAGCCCGCTAGTCGGCTGGTGTCGTTCCCATTGTTGCCGCGGTGATGGAGCCGTCGGTGACCCGAATGCGCAGCTGGCTGCCCGGTGGCGTCTCGTCAATGGTGGTGACGACGTGCTGTTCTGATCCGTCGCGGGGAAGCACCTGAACGACGGAATAGCCACGCTTCAACGTGGCTGCCGGTCCGAGCGCGGTCACCCGTGCGCGCAGGTTCACAATCTCCCGGTCCTCTTGAGTTACGGCTGCCGCCACGCATCTGCTGCTTCGCTGCAGGCACTCGGCGATGACGGCTTCTTGCTCCTCCACGATGGTGTAGGGGTTGCTGAGCACGGGGCGTGAGCGCATACTCTTCAGGGCTTCTTCCTCCCGGACGACCCAGGAGCGGAGGGCAGAGGCTGCGCGACTGCGCATTTCCTGCACCATGAGGGCTTCCTGCACGGCATCGGGAACAACGTTCTTGCCCGCGTCAGTCGGGGTTTTGGCAGCGAAATCCGCAACATTGTCCAAAATGGGTTGATCCGGTTCGTGCCCGATGGCGGAGATGACGGGGGTGTGCGCTGCAGCGACCGCCCGGACGAGCCCCTCCTTGGAAAACGGGAACAAATCCTCCACGGAGCCACCGCCACGCGCGATGATGATGACATCGACGTCGGGGTCAGCATCGAGTTGTGCCAGGGCGGCGATGATTTCCGGCTGGGCGCGTTGCCCCTGGACCGCGGTATTGATGATCTTGAACTGGACGGCCGGCCACCGGTCGTGGGTTACCTTCAGCACGTCGCGTTCGGCGGCTGATCCCTGTCCGGTAATGAGGCCGACGCAGTTGGGTAGGACGGGGAGGGGCTTTTTCAGCTCCGCGCGGAAGAGTCCCTCGGCGGCGAGGTCGCGTCGGAGCTGTTCGATGCGCGCTAGTTCCTCGCCGATGCCCACGTGCCGGATCTCTGACACCATGAGCGAGTACTGTCCGTTGCGTTCGTACAGGCGCGGTTTTCCGTGCACGATGACTCTGTCGCCGTTGGAAATGTTGGCGGCCGCAGCGATGCGGGTGGGGCACGTCAGCTGCATGGAGACGTCTTCGTTGAGGTCTTTGAGGCTGAGGTAGGAAAACGACCAGGTGGGTTTGAGGTTGATTTGAATGAGTTCGCCTTCGACCCACGCGTCGCCCAGTCGTCCGACCCAGTTTCCAACAAGTTTGTTGATGGTGGTGACGGAAAACGGGTGCTCAGCGCTCGTGGTCTGTTTGGCCATGTGGTGCCCCACTTCCTTCCGCTCGCAATGTGAAGTTATGTAGAAGCCTACCGCGCCGGATCTCCGTGTGACGGGGAAGGGGAAAGACGGTAGCCTTGAACCCATGCCAGCAGAGAATCAGCCCCAGTCAGCTAAGAAAGTGCTCCTCGCAGCCCCGCGCGGGTATTGCGCAGGCGTGGACCGTGCGGTGGAGACGGTGGAGCGTGCGTTGGAGAAGTACGGCGCACCGGTGTATGTGCGCAAGGAAATCGTGCACAACCGCTATGTGGTGGACACGCTTGCTGAGCGCGGGGCGATCTTTGTGGATGAAACCACGGATGTCCCGGAGGACGCGCACGTCGTGTTTTCCGCCCACGGTGTCAGCCCTGCGGTGCGGGGCGAGGCTAAGTCTTTGAACCTCAATACGCTGGATGCCACGTGCCCGCTGGTGACGAAGGTGCATAACGAGGTCAAGCGTTTTGATCGTGATGGCTACACCATTTTGTTCATCGGGCACAAGGGGCACGAGGAGGTCGAGGGCACGATGGGGGAGGCCCCGCACGCGACGTACCTCGTCGATGGTTTGGATGGCGTAGATGAGCTGCCGGATTTCGGCCCTGAGGAGAAGCTCATCTGGTTGTCGCAGACGACGCTGAGCGTGGATGAGACGATGGAGATCGTTAATCTTTTGCACAAGCGTTACCCGCAGTTGGAGAACCCGCCGAGCGATGACATTTGTTATGCGACGCAGAATCGTCAGAGCGCGGTCAAGGCCATTGCGCCACAGTGCGATCTTCTCATTGTCGTCGGTTCGCAGAACTCGTCGAATTCGAAGCGCCTTCGTGAGGTTGGCGTGGAGTCTGGCGCGAAGGCTGGGTACCTCATTGATTACGCGAGCCAGATTGAGGATGCGTGGCTGGAGGGAGTGGAGACCGTGGGTGTGACCTCGGGTGCTTCGGTCCCCGAGATCCTGGTGAAGGACGTTTTGGCAACGTTGGCCGAGCATGGTTTCACCGATGTCGAGACGGTGCAGACGGCGACGGAGAAGCTTGTTTTTGGTCTTCCTCGCGAGATTCGCCCGGCCAACAGAGCCAAGCGCTAGGTAGTTCTTGCTTGTCGACGACTACTGGTACAGGTCGTCGTCGACGGAACGGTTCCGCCTCCCCGACGGGGTAGAGCTGCGTTGGGTGCTGTTGTCTGACTGCTGACGGCGCAGCAGATCTTGCACGGTGACGGATCCGCGCTGACCCGCAGCCCTGCTGCGCCCCTTACTCCGTGGTGCAGAGGTGGACGTGGAGATCCGTCGCGCACGCTGCGCCACCTTTCGGTTCTTCTCGTCAGAGGTGCGCTGCCTTCGTGCGGCCTCCTCGCGCTGCCGGATTTCTCCGCGCACGGCGCGCCGCAGCTGGGCGAGGCGCAAGTAGCCGATTGCAGCAGCGCCAAGTGTGATCACCAGCAAATAGGGGAACTGCTGAAAGAGGGGGTACGCCGAGCCGATGAGCACGGTGGCGGAGAAATTTTTATCGCTGTGCGTCTGTGCGACGAGCCAGCCGGCAAACGGAGTGACAACTGAGAACACGAGGGGGATTTGGGCTACCGCGAGGAAAATTCCGCGTGGCTCCACAAACAGGGCGATGCACAGGCTGATGAGGCCGAAGCAGACGAGGTAAATCCACCCCAGTGTCCCACCACTCATGGAAATTACTGCTCCGGTGAGCAGCGTCGCAATGAGAAGGAGTGGGACGGCCCACAGCGGAATCCCGCGGATACCCTCGTCCTTGGGGGCGGGTGCCGTTACTTTGGTGGCACTGCTGCGACGGCCCCGCGCGCGGTTGTGCTGGCGCGTACGCTCCTCACGCCGCGTCGCCGTGGGAGTAGATGGTGTCTGTGAACGCCGCCGATCTTCCTTTATCACGAGCTTCGACTCGTCTCCCGACGAACCACGCATAGACGAGTAGTCCCATTTTTTCGACACACGAGTGGAGGCTGAGGGGGTAAAGGAGTACTTCTGCCGACCGCGCGCCGACTCATCCACGTGGTGAGATGAGCTCGGCTGATGGCGTCCCTCACCGTGATCGGGGGCGGGACGTCGGTTGTTCTGCAGCGGTTGATCGGACACGAAAGCTAATGTTACCTAGTAAAAGGGGAGAAAGTGAACTCCGATCATGCTACATGAACTCAGAAGAGTGGCGCGGGTGACGGTCAACATGGGGGAGAACTGGAAGCTCTCCCTGCGTACCGCTGTCGAGGTCGAGGTCTGCTAAGCGCCTGGCTGTGACAGACACGCGAGATTCCATTGAGCCGATGGTTGCGTTGTACTGTTCCACCGTCTTATCTAGAAGTCCGCCCAACTTGGCGTAGTGCTCGCTCAGCGTCGACAGCCGGCGGTAGAGTTGCTTGCCAAGCTCGTGGATCTCTCCTGCTTTTTCTTCCACGTCTGCCGACTGCCAGCCAAGCGCGACGGTGCGCAGCAACGCCATGAGCGTTGAGGGCGTAGCGATGATGACGTTGCGGCTGAAGGCGAACTCTAACAGCTCCGAATCGCATTTCAGGGCTGCGTCGAGGAAGGAATCGGCAGGAATGAACATGACAACGAACTCTGGCGTGTGCGCGAATCCGCGGACGTAATCCTTGGCCGATAGCTGGGTGACATGTTGCCTCATGAGGTACGCGTGGCGGCGGAGATACCCCGCCTGTTCCTCTGGGTCGTGGACCTCGAGCGCATCCGTGTACGCCGACAGTGGCACCTTGGAATCGACAACGATGTCCCGCCCGCCAGCAAGGTGAATGACGAGATCGGGACGGATGCGTGCAGAGTGGGAGGTCGAAGACACCTGGGTATCAAAATCACAGTGCTTGACCATTCCTGAGAGCTCGACCACTCGTTGCAGCTGCATTTCTCCCCACTGCCCGCGCAGGCCGGGGCCTCCGAGCGTGGTGAGGAGCTTATCGGTTTTTCCCGCGAGTGCGAGGCTTGTCTGTGTGAGGTGCTGCATCTCCTGGTTCAGGCGAGCAGACGTTTCTGCACGGGACACATCGAGTGCGTGGAGACGGGAGGAGATGCCATCCATGGCGTCGGCAAGCTGGTCCGCGGTGGGGAGCTGCGCGAGTGGAGTTGACCGGGTGGATGCTTGGCGGTCACGGAGGAAAAAGCCCACGACAATGCCAATGACGACGCCAATCAGCAAGAAGATGAAGCCAGTTGCATTCATGTGGTTCAACCGTAGTCGGTGTGCACCACACGAAGCTGATTAATCCCCAGATTTATGGAACAAGTGTGCGAGAGAGGCTGTTGCTTCCTGGGCGCGGGATAGCAGGGAATCGGGGTCGGTGCCGTCAGGGCTTTCGGCAGCTCGGCGACGTGCCTGGCGGGCGGCCTCCTCGCCCCGCAAGCCGGTGATGGAACCGGCGACCGTGGCAAACTCGATGTCCGTGGCGGTTTTCTCCCCGGAACGCAGCGCCACAATGTCGGACAGGTAGCGCAGCAAAACCGCAAAGGTTGCAGTGATAGGAACCGCGAGTAGGGCACCGGCGATTCCGAACAGCCCACCGCCGACAGTGACGACGAGGATGACGACAGCTGGGTGGAGGTTCATAGCCTTGGACTGCAGGAGCGGGGACAAGACGTTTCCCTCCAGCTGCTGCACCACGAGGATGAGAACGAGCACCATAAGCGCCTTGGTGAGCCCCATAGTGACAAGGGCAATGGCCACCGCCACAGTGCCGGCGACAAATGCGCCGACGATGGGTACGAAGCCAGCGACGAAGGTTAGTGTTGCCAGCGCAAGCGCCATCGGAATCTGCATAATGACCAAGCCAAGACCGATGAGAACTGCGTCGATGAGAGCTACGAAAGCCTGCACGCGGATGTAATTGCTGAGTGTGTTCCAGCAGCGAGTGAGCAGCTCGGTGAGGTGCCAGCCGACCTGCCTGCCGGTAAACGCGCGGGCCCACGGCATGAAACGTTCGCCGTCTTTGAGCACAAAGAAGGTAATGATGAGGGTGATTGTGACGAGCACCAGCGCGGACGATGCGGCTCCTAATCCGGCGAAGACGCCACCTGCGATGTTGCCGGCTTGCTGCTGAATCCACGTGACTGCCTCGCCAAAGATTCGGTTAAAGTCCTCATTCTTGAGTGACAGTGGTGGCTCCTGCGCCCACAGCTGCAAGCGCTGGATCGCATCAATCGTTTGGAAGTAGAGTGCTTGTGATTGGCGAGCCACCCCTGGTGCGATGAGCGCAATGATGGCTGTAAACGCACCCAACACGGTGACCATCGTGGTGAGTGCTGCAAGCCAGGCGGGAAGCTTGTGCCTCTTGAGCCACGCGGCCGGGGGCCACAGGACCGATGCGATGAGAAGCGCAAGGGCGACGGGGAGAACGCCCTGCCACAGTGCGCCGAGGATCCGCCACCCCGCGTACATGGTGATCCCGATGACGAGAAAGCGGAGGCACCAGTGCGAAAAGGTGACCACACCGGCGGCAAGAACGCTGGAGCGGTCAATATTGTCCCGCTCCTGGAGTTCCTTGAACGTGGCGATTGCCTCCTGCGTTTCCGCAGACTGCGGTGAGCCGACGGCGACGGCTGTAGCATCCGAGGAACGAGCGTCGGTCGCGTCGTCGGCAAGCTCAGACCTGGGAGCGTCGGAATGAGAATTCGTCACACCTCTATTCTGCACTAAAGTCCGTCGGTTGGCGCAACCGTGAATCGCATTTTCCCTAGAATTTTTTGGTTAGTCTTGGCTAATCTGGGCTGCATGACTGAGACTATGACTTCAGCTGCACATGTGGCCTCCGATCGTCCGGCACGCTACGGCAAACAGCTGGCCAGCCATTTCAGCCATAAAATTGAGGCGCACTGGGATGAGGACGCAGCCACGGGGACAGCACTTTTCCCGATCGATGACACCGGTGACAGCGTCCAGTGTGACATGACTGCTGGCGAGGGGCGGCTCGATTTGGTGCTTACGGGGCCGGCGGACAGCATCGGCCGGATTGAGGGGGTCGTCGCCCGTCACCTCGTCCGCTTTGGCAAACCGGGGGAGCTCACGGTCGAGTTTGTCCGCGAGAACGGCGAAACCTCCTCCTTCGTCTATGAGGAAGAGCAGCGCAAGTAGCAGATGGCCGTGGTGTGAGCAGACGCGGGGAAACGTCGAAAAGCGAATAACCGAAGCAGGGGCGTGCCAGGCTCCCAAAGCCCAGCGCGGGCACATTGCTAGGATATTGAGCTGTGAGCCTTACACTTGGAATTGTCGGATTGCCCAACGTGGGCAAATCAACCCTTTTTAATGCACTGACCCGAAACGATGTTCTCGCAGCGAATTACCCGTTCGCCACGATTAACCCCAACGAGGGCATGGTTGAACTTCCGGATGAGCGACTCAAGGTCCTCGCCGAGATGTTCCACTCGGAGCGGATTCTGCCGGCCACCGTGTCCTTCGTGGATATTGCGGGCATCGTGAAGGGTGCCTCCGAGGGAGAGGGAATGGGCAACGCCTTCCTCTCCAACATCCGCGAGGCCGATGCGATCTGTCAGGTCGTGCGCGCGTTCTCCGATGAGAACGTCATCCACGTCGACGGGCGCGTTGACCCGGCGACGGATATTGCCACCATCGCCACGGAGCTCATCCTCGCGGACCTGCAGACCATTGAGAAGGCCCTGCCACGTCTGGAGAAGGAAGGACGCAAGAGCAAGGAAATCAAGGAACAGGCGGAGGAGACGAAGAAGGCGCAGGCCATCCTCGAGGATGATCGCACCCTGTTCAGCGCGCAGGACGAGATTGATCTCTCCCTCCTTTATGATCTGCACCTCATGACGGCAAAGCCGTTCCTCTACGTGTTTAACTCCGATGAGGCTGTGCTCACCGACGAGGCGAAGAAGAAAGAACTGCGTGAGCTGGTCGCCCCGGCCGATGCCGTGTTCCTCGATGCTAAGACGGAAACCGAGCTCCTCGAGCTGGAGCCCGATGAAGCAGCCGAACTGCTCGCCTCCGTGGGCCAAAACGAGCCGGGTCTCAGCACCCTGGCCAAGGCGGGCTTTGCCACCCTCGGCCTGCAGACCTTCCTTACCGCAGGCGAGAAGGAAGCCCGCGCGTGGACCATCAAGCAGGGTTCGACAGCCCCGCAGGCCGCCGGTGTCATCCACTCCGATTTTGAGCGTGGCTTCATTAAGGCCGAGATCGTGTCCTACGACGAGCTCATCGGGGCTGGCTCCATGGCTGAGGCCCGCGCCCACGGCAAGGTGCGCCAGGAGGGCAAGGACTACATCATGCGCGATGGCGACATCGTGGAGTTTCGTTTCAATGTAACCTGAGGCGCGCTAGTGTTAGCGGCATGACAACACGTGCTGCTATTTACCTCCGTATCTCGCTCGATGCTGCCATGGACGGCCTCGCCATCGACCGGCAGCGCCAGGACTGCGAAGCCCTTGCCGAGCAACGCGGCTGGGACGTCGTGCATACCTACGTCGATCAGTCGATCTCCGCGTCGAAGAAGGACGTGGACCGCCCCGACTACGACGCGATGGTGGCGTCCTTTGAGCGCGGCGAGATCGACGCGATCATTTGCTGGGACCTCGACCGCCTCACACGGCAGCCCTGGCAGCTCGAAGAGTGGATCGACAGGGCAGAGGAGCAGGGGCTGAAACTCGTCACTGCGAACGGTGATGCTGACCTTGCCACCGACGGCGGCAGAATGTACGCGCGCATCAAAGCAGCCGTGGCACGCGGCGAGATCGAGCGAAAGAGCATGCGCCAGTCTCGTGCGCAACAGCAACGCGCCGAGCAGGGCCGCTGGTACTCCGGCGGTGTGCGCCCTATCGGCTACACCTCCACCGGCGAGATCATTCCATCCGAAGCCGCCGCCGTGCTCGGTATGTTCCGCGCTGTCGAGAGGGGCAACTCCATGCGCGACATTGCGCGCGCCTTATCTGGGGTCGATCAACCGGGCTTGCCGGATATCCCGACCACGCCGCGCCATATGTACACCGTGGTCACAGAGCGCAACGCTCGACGCCGCGCTGAAGGCCAGGAAGAAAAGCCGGTTCCCGACGCGCAGCCGTGGGCCTACACGTCGTTGCACTCGATCCTGCGCAACCTCGTGTATGCGGGTTACTCCACTTATAAGAAGGCCAAGCGCAAAGGCGTGAAGAACAAATACCGCCGTGTCACGCATATCGTCCGCGACCCCGATACCGGCGAGCCGGTGAAAGGGCAGTGGGAGCCGATCGTCACACCAGATCTGTGGTGGCGCGTGCAGAACGTGCTCGACGATCCCGACCGGCTGACCAACAAGGAGCGCCGGAACACTCGCCGCCATCTCGGCTCGGGTCTGTATGTCTGCGACGAGTGTGGCAACCCCGTGCGCACACATGCCGACCGCTACCGCTGCGCCGCCTGTGGCTTAGTGCGCACGCATAGCGTCGATGATTTTGTGCTCGCCGTGATCCGCGCCCGCCTTGGCCGTGACGACCTGGCGGACCTGCTGCCGACTGTGGACGACGACGAGGTCAACGCCATCGACGACGAACTCGCTGAGCTTCGCGCAAAGCTCGCCCGCGTCCAGGCTGACTACGATGAGGAGCTTATCGAGGCCCGTGACCTCAAGCGCGCGCGAAACCGTTATGAGCCGCAGATCGAGAAACTCGAAACGCGCCGTGCCCGTCTTGCTGGCGCATCGGCGCTGCTCGACACAACCGGCTACGCCTCGCCCGTGGATGCCTTCGACAACGCAGAGCTTGCCGTGCAGCGCCGAGTCATCAATACCCTGTGCCAGGTGCGCCTGCGCCGTGGCGTGCGCGGCACCAAGACCTTTAACCCTGAATCGGTGCAGATCGTGTGGAACTAGGTTGCAGTGTGTGACACGTCAACAATCGCGCGCATGCGCTGCGGCGCGCAAAGCTCTTACGAAGGAACGCCACGGGAGCCGGCAGTTCGGGGGAGATCTGCCTTCGTGTATCGGGGGCGACACTGCTCAACCGTGGCGTTCGCAGGAAGTATGACACGGCTCTTGTTACCCCAGAGGTCGTAGGTTCGAATCCTGCCCCCGCTACCAACTTCCAAGCCCCTACCAGGAGAAACACTGGTAGGGGCTTTAGTTATTTCTCTTAAGGCGCACGTCCTGGGACTCAAATCGGGACTTTAGCGATGGCATTTTGTCACTTAAGCCGGTTTGGAAGTGATGGGGTTAAGTGACAATTTTCGATTTTGTGACCTTGGATGACTGTGTCGTTTTGAGGAGTCGTCTGCACGGATTTCAGAAGTCCTCTGTACTATCGCCATCCACTCCGGAGAGGCCGCGGGCGTTCGTCCACTTCATCTGGAACGCGATTCGACAGAGCGCATTCAATACGATGGTCTTTTTCTCCCTGCGAAGGATGGGGGCAGTTTAGGGTACCAGGGTGTTGACCAGATCGAGGAATTCCTCAGCGTAGGCAATTTGCTTGCGTAGCTTTTCGTAGCGGGTGCGCGTCTCCTCACGAATGTCGGCAAGGGTGGCCTTGGCATTACTCCGTGCCTGCTGTGCGGTATCACTGTCCTGCCCGCCATCTGAACTATGAAGAATCTCCGCAGCTTCCAGGAATTCCCGCATCTGATCCAGAGTAAACCCCAGCGGTTTCATCCGTCGCACCAGCAAAACACGACGTACATCAGCCTCACTATAAAGCCTGAACCCACCAGGGCTACGCCCCGATGGGGTAATCAGGCCGACGTTGTCATAATAACGCAAGGTGGGAATCGACAACCCCGTCTGGTCAACGACCTCGCCGATCTTGAAATTACTGTTTTGCATTGCCTGTTCTCCTTCACGGTGATGTTGCCCACGGGTTCCTGTGCCTGGGTTGGCGGTTGAGTAAAACTCCCGCTACCATGACCACCATCACCAAACCTAAAGTTACTAGAGGGTTGGATTCCTTTCGGGCGTTCGCCCAGTTACCTATCCCCTCAAAGATTGGACATCTATGACTGAAACTAGCACGGCGGCCCCCCGCCCCCTCCTGAGTCCAGACGGCGCTGATGCCCCTACCGGGATCATCGCATCCTTCCGTTACGCATTTTCTTCCCCCGCCCGTATCCGTATAGAGATTCTGGCCGGACTGGCGGTATCCCTGGCGCTGATCCCTGAGGCCATTGCCTTTTCCATCCTTGCCGGTGTTGACCCAGCCATGGGTCTGTTTTCCTCGGTAGTCATGGCCATTGCGATCGCCTTTACCGGTGGCCGCCCGGCAATGATCACCGGCGCCACCGGGGCTATTGCCCTAGTCATTGCTCCTGTGGCGCGTGGTTACGGGATGGATTATTTCATCGCCACCGTCCTGTTGGGCGGTGTCCTACAAATCGTGCTCGGCGCCCTCGGTGTGGCGAAACTTCAGCGTTTTATCCCCCGATCGGTGATGCTGGGTTTCGTCAATGCACTGGGCATTATGATTTTCACCGCCCAACTCGAACACCTCATTGATGTGCCTTGGATAGTCTACCCACTCGTCGGCTTGGGTGTGGTGATCATGATTTTCTTCCCCAAGCTCACCAGTGTGATCCCCGCCCCGCTGGTCACGATTATCGTGCTCACCGGTTTGGTCATTGCCGCCGGTTTGACTGTCCCGACGGTCTCGGACATGGGCAAGATGCCGGAGACCTTACCGTCCCTGTTTATTCCGAACGTGCCGTGGACGTTGGAGACCCTGCAGATCATCGCGCCTTATGCCCTGGCCATGGCCGTGGTCGGTCTCATGGAATCGTTGATGACCGCCAAGCTCGTCGATGACATCACCGACACTCATTCCGATAAAACTCGTGAATCCTGGGGACAGGGGGTGGCTAATATTGCCTCCGGTTTCTTCGGCGGCATGGGTGGCTGCGCGATGATCGGTCAAACCATGATCAACGTCCGCGAATCCGGGGCACGTACCCGCCTATCCACCCTGTTAGCCGGTGTGTTCCTGCTGGTCCTGGTCCTGGCACTGGGCGACATCGTTGGCATGATCCCGATGGCTGCGCTGGTGGCAATCATGATCATGGTCTCGGTCGGCACCATCGACTGGCACTCGGTGCATCCACGCACCCTTAAACTCATGCCGGTCTCTGAGACCATTGTTATGGCCGTGACGATTATTGCCACCCTAGCCACCAGCAACCTGGCCATTGGTGTGGTGTTGGGTGTGGTCACCGCGATGATCATGTTCGCCCGTCGGATGGCACATATCGCTTCCATTGAAAAGGTCTCCGAGATCGACGGCGACGGCGATGGCGAGATTGATACTCGTACCTACCGGGTGCATGGCCAGTTGTTTTGGGCATCAAGCAATGACCTGGTTTATCGCTTTGATTACACCGATTCTGCCCGTCATATCACTATTGATCTCACTGAGGCGGAGATCTGGGATGCCTCCACGGTCGCGACCTTTGACGCGATTACTCAGAAGTTCCAGGACAGAGGCAAAACCGTGTCCATTATCGGGCTCGACGGTCCCAGTCAGGACCGGCTGAACCGCCTGTCTGGCCGGCTTGGCACCGGCCACTAACATCCCCCGACTCGAGCACATCGACTTGGCGCCCCAACTTATAACCGGGGCGCCAGTTTATTGGTGCTGTTGCAAAGTTGGGGCATAGGAAGAGCATAAAAGAAGCGTAGCGGTTAACCGCTACGCTGTGTTGTGGGGATTTTTACTTTTTACGGTGCACGTGTTCTAGTTAGTGGTTCGTTTCTTTCCTCGGGTGATTGCGACGGTATTCCTCGACTAAGTGAGCAATACCCGGCGCAGCCTGGGACAACATCCAGGTCATAAGCGCTATAAGAACCCCTATGACGATAAGTGTTAACGCCAACCAGCCCAGTGTTGGGCCGATGCCGTTGGCCTCCTGGACGTGACCCCACAAGGCAGACACGCCGTCGGGTATGCCGAGCATACTTAGCAGCCCGTTCCCCAAGGCTCCGACAGCAACGAGTGCGATAGCAACGAAGAGAACACTGGCTGCAATCCACGAGGCAGACATGCAGGCCTTAATAAAGTTCGTGTTCGACTTTTCCATATCGTCGTTATACTGCTTGCGTTCTGCGCGTATCTCCTCCAGCAGCTTTTCGTTGGACTCCTTCTCCTGGAGCAGAGCGCTGCGAGCCTTCTTAGAGGCTTCTGCTGCCTCGTGCAGGCTCTTAGGCTCTTTCGACATTGCCTCAGATACAGCTACTTCTACCAGCGGTTCCAGGCTAGAAGTCAGGCTCGAAGTCATCTGAGCGTTCAGGCTCTGGCTGCGACCCGGACCACATCTACTCAGACACCATCTCCGGCACCAACTGGCAACGGCCTGGTCTTGATGACGCGCTGGCGTACATGCGCCCCGACGACACGCTCGTTGTCACGCGCTTGGACAGGCTCGGCCGCAGCCTCGCGGACACCGTGAACACCATCGCTGACCTCGCCGAGCGTGACATCAACGTCAAGGTGTTGGAGCCAGCGCTGGACACGTCGAAGCCCACCGACAAGGTGGTTATCAACGTCATGGCAAGTCTTGCCGAGTGGGAGCGTGACCTGCTTGTCCAGCGCACCCGTGAGGGCGTGGCGCACGCCCGCGCACAGGGCAGGGTCGCCGGCCCCAAGCCGAAGCTCAGCGCTGAGCAGGCGCAGATGGCCAAGGAGCTTATCGACGGCGGCAAGTCCGTCAGCGCTGTAGCGCGCACCTTTAACGTCTCGCGGCCGACGATCTATCGCGCTCTCAAGCGCATCGAAGCCGACGCTTAAGCACAGGCTGCGTCGCTAGCGCTCGCACCCGGCGAGAAGGCATCAGGCTGCGCTAGCGACGCTCGGCACACATGAGTGCTGCACTGCTGGGATACGCCTGCGACCGGCAGAGCCGGGCCGAATACGGGATTGACCACATACACCCCGTATTCGTGCAAAGGAGCACTGCCATGTCCACCCATTCTCACACGCTTGCATCCCACGGCGAGATCCTCGCGAACCTCCCCGGCATCCTCGGGTTCTACCCGAACAACTCGCTGATCCTCGCGTTCTTCGTCGACGACGAGGGCGTCGACACCGTCCGCCTCGGCCCGGTCGCACGGTTCGACCTGGACGAAGCAGTGGAGAAGCTCACCGAGAGCCGCGAGCGGTTCGCAGCGTGGGTCCACCACCTCGAACTCGACGCTGTTATCGCGTACATGATCAGCGATGACATTGCGCAGCCGGTCTTCGACGAGACGGCCACGTACCTCACCAGCGGGGCCTCGCCGCTACCGCCGCTGCTCGGGGTGGTGCAGGTGCCCGAGATCGTCACTGGGGCTGCTTGGTGGTCTGTGTACCAGCATCCGCTCATCGACGAGCCGCGCCACGGTGTTGTCGGCGAGGTCGCTGCATCGGCGGCGCTTAAGCAGATGCTTGCGGACACCGGCGAGCTGCCGGAGCCGAGCAAAGACGACATCGAGGCACGCCTGAACAGCACCGATCACGGCATCGACGCTGCCGAGCACGCCGACATCATCGAAGACGCGCTGGCGTATATCCCGCCCATGTTCTCCGACGTGCTGCAGCGTGAATACGAGCAGGCGGCGGCGGGAATAACCCAGCCGAGCACGCGCGCTGTTCGATCGGCGCTGAAATGCTTCACTACAAAGCGCTTGCGAGACGCGCTGCTCGCGGCGCTGCTCGATGACCCGCAGGCGGGCCTTGCGTTCATAGAGCAGGTTATGCGCGCTGTCCCGACCAGCTGGCCAGGGATGCGCGCGCAGCTCACCACCACTGTTGCCGTGCTTGCGCACGCCACAGGCCAGCCGGGGCTAGCTGGCGTAGCTGCGCAGCGAGCCACCGAGATCGGGCCAGACGAGAACTTCCCGTCGCTGGTGGCGAAGCTGACCGATATCGGCCAGGGCGAGCGGATGGTCGAGCTTGTCC
>ERZ1031292.249-NODE-249-length-18104-cov-31.891739_pt1 | contig 18104 bp, 17 predicted proteins | sample MGYA00518215_ERZ1031292 | MGnify/ENA primary metagenome ERZ1031292 (study PRJEB33718, sample SAMN03159822) | human skin metagenome | collected 2014-02-25 | study: EMG produced TPA metagenomics assembly of the PRJNA266117 data set (Human skin bacterial metagenome... | reverse complement strand
CTGGGGCATTATTCTTTTCCTCGTCGCCGTCCACCTCGTCACGGCGCTCCAATCCGGCTCGCTCACCCACAACCTCTCGGGCTCCCCGCTGGCGGAATCCTGGGTCCTTTACGGCCCGTACGTCGCCACCCAGCCCTACCGCCTCGTCACCTACGCGTTCGTGCATTCCGGCCTCTACCACCTCACGGTCAACTGCGCCTCCATCCTCGTCTTCTGCTGGTCTCTCGAGCGCTACCTCGGCTCCCTCCAGCTCATCGCCACCTTCCTGGTCACCGCTCTCGGTGCGGGCCTTTCCATCCTGCTTTTCGACGCTTATTCGGCCACCGTCGGCGCTTCCGGCACCATCTTCGCCTTCCTCGCCATCTGCGTCGCCGTCGCCGCCAAGCACGGCGGAAACGTCCGCGCCATCGCCGTCTTCCTCGTCATCAACGTCGGCTACACCTTCATCGGCCAGGGCATTTCCATTTGGGGACACCTCGGTGGCCTCCTCATCGGCGGCCTCATCGCCTACCCGCTCGCCAGATTCCAGGCCCGCGGTCGCGCCATCACCCTCACCGTCGCTGCCACCGTTTTGTGCATAACGTGCTTCGTCCCGACTGACTTATCCACAGTTTTTTGACGCTTCCTTTGCACCCTCCCCAACGCGCTTTATAGTCGGGGGCATGACCGCTTTAACGGATTGTGCTTCCCTCCTGTCGCAGGCGATGGTGATCGCCGGGGAGGCGTTTGGCATGTCCAAAAAAGCACTCGTCCGGACAGGCTACGATAAGACAACCGCCCACACCATTAAGAAGCTCGCCGACATCTACTATGGGCGCACCAACAACCCCCGCCGGCAAGAACGTGCACGCACCACCGCCCGCGAAACCGGCTGTAGCTTCGCATCGCTGAAAGCCATTGAACGGTTTGTGGCGAAGCTCCCCAAAAAACACGCGTGGACGATCCGCGAGGCACTTGTCCCCTTCGGTCGGGACATCACACAAATTAACGCCGAAGGCGCGCGTCTTATCCAGGAGTACACCCAGGCGGAGAACCCGGAAAAGAGACTCACCTATAGGGCGATCCCCAACTCCACGTTCGCCACCCTCACCTTGACAGCAGAATCATCCCGTGTGAAGCAGATCTTTGATCGGGCACAAGCAACGGACACGAAGTGTCCTGCTGACGGCCTTATCAAACTGGCGCTTGCTGCCAATGATGGGGAGCTTCCCCCTGTGGCAACAGCCTGTTTGATTATGGGCTTTGATTTACCCTTCGATGAGGTTGAGCCAGGCAAATTTGTTTTCTCTTTAACAAACGGTGCCACCATGACAGTGCAAGAAGCAGTGGAGGCGAAACTTGCAGAAAAGTTAATCGTTTGTGCGGTCAACCCACTGGGTCCGGAGAACCTTGGTTTGTTTGAGGTTACGTTTCCTGGTGATGGGCGTTTTGCGAATCCGATGGAGAGGTTTTACCAGGGGCTTCGTAACCCGGTATGTGCCTGGCCGGGGTGTTCTAAACCCGCCACCAAGTCCCAGATTCATCACATTAAAGCGTTTAAACACGGTGGCACAACCACAACGGACAACTTGATGGTGTTGTGTAAGTACCACAACGGCATTAACGACGATGACCTGGACAAGCCGAAACACGGTCACATGGTGAGAATCAACGGCCTGGAATACTGGAAACCCGCCTTCGGCGGACCCCTCCAGCTGAACATGAACCCCTGTGCCCAAGGCGGCGCCATCCGCCTTGCCCGAAAACAACTCGGCATCCCCATCGACCCCAGCCCACCAGGCTAGGCCGGCAAGCCGACCTGTCCAAACGACAAGCCCGAGCACCCACTCGGGCTACTCGTCGTGTCCACACACAAAAAATAGCCGTCGCGCCCCCAACAAACACGGGGACGCTACGGCCACTAATAAAGAACTTACCGCCAGCCCATCGTCATGAGCAGGCCGACGATAAACAGGCCGAAGCCGATGCCGTAGTTCCACGGCCCGAGGTCGCGCATGAGGGCGATGTCGGTGCCGGCGAGGTAATTGATGACCAGCCAGGCGAGGCCGAGGAGCATGAGGCCGAACATAATCGCCAGGTACCACCGGGGCGTGCCGGTGGAGTTGATCTTGACGGGGGTGCGGCTGACGGAGCCACTGCTAATCGGGGTTGTTTTCGTGATTTTGGCTTTAGGCATGGCAGTTAGTTTACATTAGGGATCGCAAAGGTAAAGACCTGGATGGTCACGGGCTGGTCCTTGCGGATCGGCGTTCCGGCCGCGGGGTCCTGCGTCGCCACCTTGTCAATTTCGGTTAGGTTCGTCGACGGCGTTTCCTGCTGGTTCGTCGCACCGCTGTGGCCTGCTGCTTCCAGCGTCTTGCCCACCTGCGTGACGTGCAGGCCGACGAGGTTCGGCGTGCGGATCAGCTGCCCGTTGCTCACCTTCACCGTGACGACGGTTCCCTCCGCCACCTCCGTCCCCTCGCCGGCGGTGGAGATGACGGTGCCTTCGGGCTCCACGCCGTCGACCATCTGCATCTGCACCCCGAAGCCCATGGCCTTGAGGTTGGATTGCGCGGTTTCGAAGGTGGTGCCGTTCTGCGCGGGCACGCGGACGAGTTTCTGCCCGATGGACACGGTGATGGTGACCTCGGTTCCCTTCGACACCTGGCTGCCTGCGGACGGCGACTGCTCGAGGATGAGGCCTTCCTTGACGGTGTCGGAGTTGTCTTCCTTCACCGTGGTGGCGAGTTTCAGGCCCTCTTCTTCGAGTCGTTTCTGCGCGTCCGCAGTGTTGAGGTTCTTCAGGTCGGGGACCTCGGTGATCTCCTTGCCGGTGGATACGTACACTTCCACGGTCGTCCCCGCAGGCACACGGGAGTTCTCCGCAGGCGAGGTACGGATGATGTGGTTTTTCTCCACAGTGGGGGAGGTCTCTTCCTTAATCGTCGTCTTCAGGCCCGCGCTTTCCAGCTTGGTCAGCGCTTCTTCCGTGGGCAGGTTGGCGATCTGCGGGATGGCGACGGATTGGCTCGTCTGTTTCTGGTTGCTGCCGCCGAGGTCGAGGTAGTTGTAGGCGAAGACTCCGGCGAGCGCGAGGAAGATGGCTGCGAGGACGGCGACGATCCACCGCCACGGGTTGGACTTCGGCTCGTCGGGTTCCGCGTCCTCCGGCGATTCCGCAAAGTCTGCGGGTTCTCCCACGGCAACTGCGGCCGCCGGCTCCGGCTCCGCGACTGCGGTGGCGCCGGGCTCCGCGTAGGAGCGCGCGGCCAGGGGCGTGCCGCCGCGGGCGAGGGTGCCGAATTCTTCGGCGAGTTCGCCTGCGGTTTGGTACCTGTCGTGGGGATTCTTGGCCATGGCCGTGAGCGTCACGGCGTCGAGCGCGAGCGCCTCGCTGGGCGTCAGCCCCGCGACGAGCGTCGATGGCGCTGCGGGGTCCTCGGTGACGTGCTGGTAGGCGACGGAGAACGGCGTTTCGCCTTCGAACGGCGGGTGCCCGGTGACGAGTTCGTAGAAGACGCAGCCGGTGGCGTAGATGTCGCTGCGCCCGTCGGCGACCTTGCCGCGCGCCTGCTCAGGGGACAGGTACTGCGCCGTCCCGATCACCGCCGAGGTCTGCGTCATCGCGGATGTCGTGTCCGTCGTGGCGTGCGCGATGCCGAAGTCCATCACCTTGACGTCGCCGGTGTTGGTGATCATGATGTTGGCGGGTTTGATGTCGCGGTGGATGATCCCGGCTTCGTGGGAGCAGGCGAGCGCCTGCGCGACGGGTTCCATGATTTTCGCCGCTTCGCGTACGGGCAGCGGTCCGACGTCGCGGAGCGTTTTGCCGTGTACGAGTTCCATGACGATGTAGGGCACGTCCATGCCGTCGCGGTGGATGGTGCCGGTGTCGTAGACGCTGACGATGGCGGGGTGGTTGAGCTGCGCGCTGTTTTGCGCTTCTTTCTTGAACCGTTCGCGAAACCCGTCGTCGCGTGCGAGGTCGTTGCGGAGGATCTTGATGGCGACGTCGCGGCCGAGGATGGTGTCGGTGGCCTGGTAGACGTCGCTCATTCCGCCGGTGCCGATGGAGTCACCGATTTCGTAACGTGACGCGATCATGGTTCCTCCAAATTCAGAAAGTCAGTGGGCAGCGGTTGTTCCGGTATGGGCATCATACTCGTGGGGGTGCGCTTTTGTGTAGTTGGCGTGCTTTCCACGCTTGTCGACGCCTCCGTCGTCGCCGTCTCCTTTTCACTCGTCGTCGGCTTCTTCTCCGTGGTTTCCTCCGCCTTCGTAGGGGTCGGCGCAACGGTTTGCGTCACGACGACCTCGCTGGTGGTGGTCACGGCCGTCGTCACCGGCGGCTGTGTCGGCGACGGGGTCGTCGGCGAGTCGTCTTGCACGCCGATGAAGTAGTACATGAACGCGCCGATGCCGGCGAGCAACAGCACGGCGATAAAGATGAGCCAGCCGCTGCCTCCCTCCTTCGGCGTCTGCCGGGGCCGCTTCGCGGGAACCGTCGTCGGCCGCACCTCCCGCCCGAGCGCCCGCGTCGTCTGCGTGACCGCGGGGGCGACGGTGGTCGGCGGCGCGCCGGCAGGCCGCTGCCCGCCGCGCACCTGGGACACGGCCCCGGCGAGCGTGGCGCCGTCGCGGAACCGGGCGCTGGGGTCCTTGCGCAGGCAGATGCCGATAAGCTCGCGGACCTGCGGGGAGATCGACGGCGGCATGGCGGGCGGCGCCTGGTTGATGTGGGCGATCGCCACGGAGACGGAGTTGTCGCCCACAAACGGCCGGTGCCCGGTGAGCATCTCGTAGCCGACGACGCCGAGCGAGTACACGTCGGAGGCGGGCCCTAGCGGGTTGCCCTGCGCCTGCTCCGGGGACACGTACTGCGCGGTGCCGACGACCATCCCGGTCTGCGTGAGCGGCACGGCGCTGGCTGCCTTGGCGATGCCGAAGTCAGTGATCTTCACCTGCCCCTGCTCGGTGATGAGCAGGTTGCCGGGCTTGATGTCGCGGTGGATCATGCCGGCGCGGTGGATGGATGCGAGCCCGTGGGCGGCCTGTTCGAGCACGTCGAGGGCGACGTCCTCCGGCAGGCTCGCTTCGCGAGCGAGTAAGTCGGCGAGCGATTCGCCGCGCACGTATTCCATGACGATCGCGTCGTCGGTGAAATCGTAGGTCTGCACCACGTTGGGGTTGTTGACCTGCATGGCGGCGCGCGCCTCGTTCTGGAACCGCTGCACGAATTCCGCATTGCCGGTGAGCTCCGGCTTGAGCTTCTTCACAGCAACCTCGCGGCCGCGGCGGTCGCGGGCGAGCCACACGGTGGACATGCCGCCGTGGCCGATGACGTCGATGAGCTGGTAGTTATCCACGTGCTGCTCCCAAAATCTCTCTGCCGATGGGTGCTGCGGTGGTCGCCCCCACTGCCCGCGCACCCTGGTCACCGCCATTCTTTACGACGACTGCCACGGCCACGTCGCCTTCGAAGGCAATGTACCAGCCGTGGGGGTCAGAGTTCCTGGAATCCTCACCGTGCTCTGCGGTACCGGTCTTGGAGGCGATGGCGCCACCCTGGTAGCCAAGCGTCGAGCGCTCGGAGGCGCGCATGAGCTCCGCGATCTGGTCGGAGACCTCCTTCGGCATGACCTCGGCGGCCTCGGTCGGGGTGGTCTTGTGCTTGACCTTCAGGTCGCGCCCGAGGACCTCGGACACAATGTACGGCTTCATCCGCAGCCCGTCATTGGCCACGGTCGCGGCGACGACAGCGTTCTGCAGCGCCGTCATGGACACGTCGCGCTGCCCGATGGCGGACTGCGCGCGCGCCGCAGCGTCGGTGAGGTCGCCGAGCGCGCCGGCGGATTCCGGCAGGCCCAGGTCGTAGGTTTCGCCGACGCCGAAGGCCTGCGCGGTCTTGGTGAGCTGCTCGTCGGTAAGCTGGCTGCCGAGCTGCGCGAAGGCGGTGTTGCAGCTGAGTGCGAACGCCGTGGTCAGCGTCACCGTGCCGCCACCGGCGCAGGCGGAGCCGCCGTAGTTCTCCAGCGTCGCCGTCGTGCCGGGCAGCGTGATTTGCGGCGCGCCGGTCAGCGGCGAGCCGGGGGCGTAGCCGTTCATGAGCGCGGCGGCCGTCGTGATCACCTTGAACGTCGATCCCGGCGGGAGGCTGTCCTGCGTCGCGTGGTTGAGCAGCGGGCTCATCTCGTCGTTGGACAGGCTGTCCCAGTTGTCGGTCGCCGTCGCCGGGTTGTAGCTCGGTGTCGAGGCGATCGCCAAGATTTCGCCTGTCGACGCCTTGATGGCCACCGCTGCTCCCTCATACCCGCGCGATGCGAGCCCCTGGTACGCGGCCTTCTGCAGCTTCGGGTCCACCGTCAGTTTGACGGTGTTCTCCCCGTTGAGCACATCGTTCTGGCTGGCCTCCAAGCCGGCGGCACCGAACTGGGGGTCGAGGTAGCCGATCGTCGGGCCGTAGAGCGGCGCGGACTCGCCGTAGCTGCGCTTGTACGTCCCGTCTTCCTGCTTCTCACTGTGGGCGAGGACCTCCCCGCCGGCGGTGATCGGGCCACGGGCGATCATCTGCGCGCGGTAGAACTGCCTCCGGTTGAGCGGGTTATCGGCGAGCTCATCGGTGCGAAACACCTGCACCCACGTGAGGTTCACGAGCAGGATGAAGACGAGGACCAAAGAAAACAGGCTGGCTATGCGGATCGTGCGGTTCATGAACGAGCCTCCTCCGAAACGCGGATGAGCAGCGCCAAAAGAATGTAGTTAGCCATCAGGCTGGAGCCACCCTGCGACATAAACGGCGTGGTCAGGCCGGTCATCGGCATGAGCGCCGAGATGCCGGCGACAACGACGAACACCTGAATAATGACGGTCAGCGACAGCCCGCCCGCGAGCAGCTTGCCATAGGAATCGTTGGTGCCCATGGCCGCCTTGAAGCCGCGGGTGACAAGGATCGCAAACAGGACGAGGATCGCCGCCAGCCCCGCCAGGCCCAGTTCCTCGCCCACGGCGGCGAGGATGAAGTCGGAGTGCGCGACGGGAACCTCCTGCGGGAACCCCTGGCCGAGCCCGGTGCCGCCGGGTCCGCCCCAGCTCAGGCCAAAGAGCGCCTGGGAGAGCTGGTAGCCGGTGGTGTCGTAGTGGGCGATCGGGTCGAGGAAGTTGTTCACGCGGGACTGGATCTTGTCGGAGATGGTGTAGATCCCCACGCCGCCGATGGCGACGAGGATGCCGCCGATGACGAGCCAGGATTCGCGACCGGTGGCCAGGTAAATCATCCCGAGCACGGTGCTAAACAGCAACAATGCGGGGCCGAAGTCGTTCTCCAGCGCCATGATCACCAGGGCGATGCCCCAGACGATGACAATCGGCGCCATGTCGCGCAGGCGCGGGAACTGCATCCCCGCCACGCGGTAGCCCGCCACGTTGAACAGCGCGCGTTTGGTGGTCAACAGCTGGGCGATGAACAGGATGAGGAGGATCTTGGAGAACTCGCCCGGCTGCAGCGAGAACGGTCCGATGGAGATCCAGATTCGTGCGTCGGCATTCGCCGGCGCCCACGGCCACACGATGGGCAGCGCCAGCAGGATGAGCCCCACGAGCCCGAGGATGTAGGAGAAGCGTGAGAGGACGCGGTGGCTTTTCACCACCACGAGCGTGGCCACGAACAGGCCCACGCCGACGACGCTCCACAGCACCTGCTTGGATGCCAGGGTTGTCTCCAGGGCATCATCAAGCCGGTAGATCATGATGAGTCCGAAGGCGTTGAGGAGAGCCGCGACGGGCAGCATGATCTGGTCGGAGTTCGGGGCGAGGATGCTGAGAGCCACGTGGGCAATGGCGAAGATGCCGATGAACCCGCCGATGATCCAGGCGACCTCCCATGTCAGCGGGTTTCCTAAGGCAAGCTCCAGGTTGATAACCGCCGCCGTCAAAACGACGGCGGCGAGGATCAGGAGGCCACTTTCGATGGCGCGAAACTTCACCTGTTAGTTCACCTCCCGGCAGTTGACCCCCGGCGTGGTGAGGTCGCCGTCGCCGGGCTTGTCCTGCTTCTCGCGCGTGACGCACGGCGGCAGGGCACTATCGGCGAGCCTGCGCACCTGTCCCAGCGCGTCGTCGTAGGAGCCGTCGGGAAGCGTCGCGACGGAGGCGCGGGCGTCCTCGGGCAGGTCGGTGAGCTTGAAGGTACGGCAGTTGTCCTCGAGCGAGATGTTGCCGCTCGCGTCGATGCACGGCCGCTGGTGCACATGCGACAGCCCGGCGATGTCAACACCCTTGAAGATGGCGATATCGTCACCGTCGGCCGCGACGTAGTAGTTGTTGTTCACGGCCCGCCAGCCGAAGAAACCTACACCTGCGATGACGAGCAGCGCGATGAGCCCAAAGATCCAGCCCGTGTGCCTTTTCTTCGCTTCCTTACCCGGTACCTCCGCCGACGTCGGAGGTATGACCTCCGGCTTTGCCCGTCCCGCAAGCGCCGCCCGTCCGGCGGCCGTGTTGGGGTTCGGGTCGTACGTAGCGTTCGCATCGAGCGCGCCGACGACGAGCGGTTCCCGTTCCTCCGGATCCGTCATCACCACATCGGCGACGACGACGGTGACATTGTCCGGCCCGCCGGAGCGCAGCGCGAGCTCCACCAGCGTGTTCGCGGCATCCTGCGGGGTGCCCTGGCCGAGCGCCGTCTCGATGGTGGAGGCGGTGACGGGGTCGGTGAGCCCGTCGGAGCAGAGGAGGACGCGGTCGCCCTCCTTCAGGTCGAGGTCCTTGAGCAGTGGTTCGACGGGGATGCCACAGTAGGCCTTGAGCAGCTTGGACCGGTCGGGGTGGGTGGAGACCTCGTCGGGGGAGAGCTTGCCCGCGTCGACAAGCGATTGCACGTACGTGTCGTCGTGGGTGATCTGGGCGAGTTTCCCGTCGCGCAGCAGGAACCCGCGGGAATCCCCGAGGTGCACCATGCCGATGCCCTCCGGCCCCGCGAGCAGCGCCGTCAGCGTCGTGCCCATGCCGTCGGTCTCCGGGTGGCCGGAAATGTGCTGGTGGATGGAGGCATTGCCATCGTTGGCGACGGCACCGAGCAGCGCCAGCAGGTCATTATCACCGGGGTCGGCGTCCAGCACCTTCATGTGGTTGATCATGAGCTGGGAGGCGACTTCGCCGGCTGCGTGCCCGCCCATGCCGTCGGCGAGCGCGATGAGGTGTGTGCCCGCATAGGCGGAGTCCTCGTTATTGCCCCGGACGAGCCCCACGTCGGAGCGCGCCGCGTAGTTAAAAGCAAACATTTAGGGAACCAACCTCACTATTGTCTGGCCGATCTTAATCTCGCTGGTGGTATCCACCGTCTCCGGCTGGTCAATCTTGTACCCGTTGACAAACGTGCCGTTGCGGGAGTCGAGGTCCTCAATGATCCAGTCATTGCCACGGTGGGTGAGCCGGGCGTGCGTGCCGGACGCGAAGTCGTCGATAAGCGGGAACGTGTTGGACGGGGACCGACCGAGCGTGACTTCGGTGAGCCCCGACAAGTTGACCTGCTCGTTGCCGGCGCGCACCCATGTGGGGGTGCCTTTCTTGCCCAGGCGTGGCCGGGCCGGGGCGGTGGCGACCTGCGTCCGGGTGTCGTTCTTCAGCGCGCGCAGCGCCAGAAAAACGAACAGCCACAGGAGGACAGTCACCCCAATCCTGGCTGCTAGAAGGATGTTTTCTTCCACTATTACGCTCCCGTGATCCGCACTTCAATGAGGCTATGACCCACCTGGATCACATCACCATCGGCCAACATCCAGTTCTCAATTGGCTGATTATTAACAACCGTACCGTTCGTGGACTCCATATCCACAAGCACGGCGTCGTACCCGTCCCACGTGATCTCCGCGTGGTTGCGGGACACCCCGGTATCCGGCAGCTGCAGATCCGCATCCGCAGACCTGCCGATAATATTCGACCCCTCGTGCACCGAGTACGTGCGCGAGGACCCATCCTGCAACAGCAGGTTGACGCGCGGCTTCTGCCCCGCGAACCCGCTCCGGTACTCCTGGTTCGTGGCGGAACTCGCCACCTTCAGCTGCCCGGTATGCAGGTCTTTGTCGGGTTTCACCTGCACGCACACCGGCCCCTGCGTCGCCCACCCGGAGTTGCGGAAGAAGCGCTGCAGCTGCCCCGCCAGCGTCGCCGGCAGATCATCGTGGTTGTCCGCGAGGTTGGAAAAGTCCTTTTCCGACACCGACAGGGTAAACAGGTTCGGGCACTCCAGCTCGCCGTCGTACGTGCGCACGGCGTTGTCGGAGGCCTCCTGCTTGAGCAGCTCCTCGATCTCCGCGGGCACGACGCGCCCGCCAAAGACGAGTGCCATGCCGTTGTCCAGGCCACGCTGCATAGCAGAGTCAAGTTTGGCTATTCGTCCCAAAAACGACATGCTCCATCAACCTTTCTCAACAACTGACATGTACGTAAGTGAAAATACCAGTATAGAAGATGCGGTCAAAACCTGATTTTATCCCGTCCACCTGCCAGTTTGGGTAAAACGCTGGTAGCGTGCTATCTTTTACAAGTCCACAGCGTTACACGCTGTCACTCAGGGCGAGTGGCGGAATTGGCAGACGCGCTGGCTTCAGGTGCCAGTGTCCGATAAGGACGTGGGGGTTCAAGTCCCCCTTCGCCCACGTCTCTACCCCAGGGTCTCGTACTCTGGGGTTTTTACCATTTCGGGGTCTTATTTGTCGGCCAGCCATTCTATTGGCACGTTTACTGCGCAATAGATTGACACCAACGCCGTGTCCACTACTCGGGGGACCCGCCTGAAGCTGAGTGGGAACAGGCCTGAGCACAGGAACAGGTAATCGCTAGGTTGGCTGAGCACGAGAAAGTCGGAGTAAGCACTGCTGATGCGGTCGCCGAAGAGCTGGGGATGTCCCGGCGATAGATATACCGACTTCTTACACGCAACCGCAAGGGTTCAGGGGTAGTAACTGATCTGCTCGCGGATTTTCCCGCGCGGTGCGCAGCTTGTCCCCGCTGAGCAGTGGTGGCCGGCTTCCCGTGCGGCCACGAGCCCAGGCAGCCTCCAGACTGGCGTGTCTCCGCTCCCGGATCAGATCACATTCAAACTCCGCCGGGCAGGAAGATGTGGAACACTTTTCGGCCCCCGGAGGATGAGGTGCCGGTGTTTCCTGCAGCGATCGAAACTCCACTCCTCTCGTTGTGCTGACGACAGAATGCCCCTCGGGGTTGCCAGCCAGGCGGGGATTACTTGACGGTCATGCCGAATGAGTCCGCGATGGTCCGCGCGGTCTGCTTGGCGTAGGGGCCTACCCCGGTGAGCGTGGCGGATCCGGGGCCGGTCCAGTCGCCGTAACCGACCAGGTGCAGGCCCGGGTATTTCGGAGTGGTGCCGTCTAGGAGCCGGCGCACCGGCCCGAGGGACGGCCGAAACCCGGTACACCAGATCAGATGATCGGCCTGTACTTCGTTGAGGGAGTTAAACATCGGCGTCGCCGCCAACCATCCGGCGTCGCGGGCAGCGCGCACCTCAGGCAACACGACAATGTCGCCGAGCTCTGAGTCGGCCCCCGGATCGGTCTCGCCGCGCTGGACGGCCAGGGCGCGTTGTCGGTTCCGGCGAAACAGCACCCGCCCGTCGACCTCATCGGGCATCCACCGTGGTGGATGGCGGGTATACCAGGTGACTTCGGCAACACCGGTGAGTTCGGCGGCGATCTGCGCGGCGGAGTTCGCCGCCCCCACCACAGCCACGGACGACCCTCGGAAGGGGCCCACCCCGGGATAGTTCGCCGAATGCCACTGCGTGCCGGTAAACAATCCCGGGTAGGCCGGGACGAAGGGAGTAGACCAGGTACCGGTGGCGGCTACGACATGGGGAGCCGTCCACGATCGATCACCGGCGTGGAGGCGGTAGCCTCCATCCTCCCGCTCGACGCGGTCCACGTGCACGGGGCGCTCGACGGGGATCCGGTAGCGCTGCTCATAGTCGGCAAGGTAGTCGATGACATGGTCCGACGGTGGGAACCCCTCGTAGGCTGGCATAGGCTTGCCCGGCAGGCTGGAAAACTCCGCGGTGGAAAACAACGTCATCGATGGCCACACATGCCGCCACGCCCCACCGGCATCCTCCTGATCATCGAGGACCAGGGTGTCCACGCCTGCTCGCAGCAGGTAGTAGGCGGTGGCCAGGCCCGCCTGGCCACCGCCTATAATGATCGCTTCGAAGTGTTTGCTGGTCACGTGTGTGATCGTCTCCTGCTCGTCGGTGGTGGGTTAGTCCATCTGTAACACGGTGCGCAGCTCCGCGAACAGCTCTGGGCGCACCTGATGGGTCATCGTCCGGCCGACCCGGACTTTGTCCAATAACCCGGTCTCGGTCAACCGCTTCAGGTGATGCGACACGGTCGGCTGACTCAACCCCGACGTCTCTGTCAGCTCCCCGACGCTGACCGGGCCGCAGCTTTCGGCCGACAACTGCGATAACAAGCGCAGGCGGGCGGGATCGGCCAGACCGGAGAAGGCGATGACGTAGTCGATGCACGGGGCCAGCAGCACCAGCAGCACGCCTAGCAGCAGGGCCTGGTCATCGGCCACGAACCGGGACAGCAGGTAGACCATGACCGGGACAGCAGGTAGACCACGACCGGGACAGCAGGTAGACCACGACCGGGACGATGAGGAAATTCAGCACGGTCAAACCGGCCAGGAACCGGCCATCGCGCAGTGCCTGCCCGACCTTGGTCAGCGGCACGCTCAAAAACGTGGCGTAGAGCAGTGCCATCAATACCGGGTTGATCGCCACCTCAAACGCCGGAGCGGTGGCAGGAGCAGCCAGGCCGATGAGCGCTCCGAGGACGAGGGCGGCGAGATACAGCGGGATCTGCCACCGTTCCCACCAATCGAGCACGAGCATCCTCCCTGAAAAGCAATGATAGGCACGTCAACAACATAAGCCTGGTGCACAGACTAGCGTCCCCCGGGCCACCCCCTTCCCGTGCGGCCAGACCCGACGGTGGGCACGGGGATAATCATTTTAGAGGTACTGACAGATGGCGGTGGGGTCACAACTGTCCGGGCTGATCCCCTCCGCCCGGTAGCGCAGTTCACTCACGGTATCGCGCAGGTTGTGCAGATCGGCGAGTTGTTGGTCCAGGCCCGCCAAGCGCTCATCAAGCAGGTCGACCACATGCCGACAGAGCGGGGTGCCGTGGTCGCGGATCTCCAGGACCTGGCGGATCTGGGCCAAGGTCAGGCCGGCGGTCTGGCCGCGGCGGATGAAGTCGATCCGGGCGAACGTGTCGGTGGGGTTGTCGTAATACCGGTAGCCGTTGGCGCTGCGGTGGGGTGTCGGGAGTAGGCCAACGTCCTCGTAGAAGCGCAGAGTTTTGGTCGTGGTGCCGCTGGTCTGTGCCAGTTCCCCGATGAGCATGAACTACTCCCCTCTAATAATGCCTGGACCTGTGGGCTTAACCTTACCGTGCACTGGAAGGTGTATGTTGGACCCAGACACAGTTGCTAGGGGATAAGGTGAGGGTTCATGAGGCAGGACTATGAGGTTGAGCTGGCGGTAATCGGCTCGGGCAGTGCGGCGATGTCCGCCGCGATTACTGCCCGGCAGGCGGGTCATACGGTGGTCCTCATCGAACGCGGCACGCTCGGGGGGACGTGTGTGAATATCGGGTGTGTGCCCTCCAAGGCCCTGCTGGCCGCGGCCGCCGCCCGCCACGACGCGCTCAACAATCCGTTTGCCGGGGTTTCGACCACGGCCGGGCCAGTTGACCTGGCGGCGATGGTGGGTCAGAAAGACGACCTTGTTCACCAGTTGCGGGAGATGAAGTACGCGGATGTGGCCGCCGCCCATGGTTTCGAGATCCGGGAAGGCCACGCCAGGTTCCTGGACCCCGAGACCCTGCTGGTGGATGGTCAACCACTTCGGGCCCGGGCATATCTGGTAGCCACCGGGGCCCAGCCAGCTGCCCCGGCCCTGCCGGGACTGTCGGAGGTGGACTGGTTGACCTCGACCACGGCCATGGAGCTGACCGAGGTCCCGGACTCCCTGGTGATCATCGGGGCCGGTTATGTCGGCCTGGAGCAGGCCCAGTTGTTCGCCCAGCTCGGTGCCCAGGTATCCCTGGTGGGGCACCTGGCCCCGCGGGCGGAACCGGAGCTGGCTGACAGGCTGCGCGAGATCCTCCTCGACGACGGTCTGGCGATGGTTGAGGAGCACGCGGTGCACGTCGGCACCGATGCTGGACAGGCGGTGGTGACCACTACCTCCGGTAGGCAGGTCCGGGGTGAGCGGCTGCTGGTGGCCACGGGACGGGCGGCGACCACCGACGGGTTGGACCTGGCTGCAGCCGGCGTCGAGGTCGATGAGCGGGGCTTTATTAGCGTCGACGACCATCAGCGCACCTCCAATCCACGGATCTGGGCGGCCGGGGATGTCTCCGGGGCCCCGCAGTTCGTCTATGTCGCCGCGGCCACGGGCAAAGTGGCCGCACTCAATGCCCTGGGCACGCAGCCGGCGGCGCGGGTGGAGTACACCGGGTTGCCCGCGGTGGTGTTCACCCGTCCCCAGCTGGCTTCCGCCGGGTGGAGCGAGGCTCAGGCCCGTGCCCACGGACTGGCGTATGACACCCGCGTGCTGGACCTGTCGGAAATTCCCCGGGCACTGGTCAACCGGGATACCCGCGGGGCGGTCAAGATCGTGGCCGACGCGGTCACCGGAACCGTTGTGGGAGTGCATGCCCTGGCCGAGGGGGCTGGGGAGATCATGCTGGCTGCCACCTACGCCATCACGGCGGGTATGACCGTCGATGACCTGGCCGATACCTGGGCGCCCTACCTCACGATGGCCGAGAGTCTGCGCCTGACCGCCGGGTTGTTTCGCACTCAGATGCCCACCTCCTGCTGCGCCTGACCACCCCCTTTTCCCTCGGTCGTGAACACTAGCTCCATGACAAGAACCCCCTCGTAGGGGCGACCGTCATCCGTCGGTGTCAAAGGGAAAACTCAGCTGTCGGGCATGGAAATCAAAGTGCAACGTCGGATAGGCGTACACATCCGCCACAGTCATCACGGCGTCGAAAAACGGATCCCAGCGGGTGGGAAACGCCATCCGCAGTGCCAGGGACTCCTCGGATTCCTTCTCCAGGCGGGCGGCCAGGGTGGTGGTGAGGCGGCGAAGTTTCCGGGCCATCCGGTGGCGGTTGTAGACCCGGGCCGCAGCACGCGATCCCCAGTAATTGACCCAGTCGAAAGGTCGGATACCGGCATTGAACAGACGGGCGAACGCGTTGTTGAACAAGGGCGGCAGATGACCGAAAAGCTTGACCAGAGGTAACAATGTGCGAACCACCATATAACCGAAGACCATATGAAACAGCAGTTCTTCATTGGTCCAGCGGGTACCCGCACTACGCTCGCGCAGTTCCGCGTCCCTGGCCCGGGAGAGAACGCCTTCCAACTCGGCACAGGCCCGCCCGTAGCCGGCTGTGATGTCAGTACGACCCGTCATCGTTGTCTTCTTCCCGGGGGCAGGCTTCCACCGATTCTTCGATCTCATCATCGCACCACACACTTGCCCCAGACCAGGGGTCTCCGTGTTGGGAAATGGGACGCCTGTGGTTGACCGTCCCCAGCCAGCTAAGTACGAGACTTCGCGGCACGAAAGAGCACTGATGAACCAGCACACGTGTCTAGGTGCGGGTGCCGGTTCACCAGAATTTTAGCACCGTCAGACCTCTGCCCTGCAGCCGATCGACGGCACAAAGTGTCGGAAAACTGCAGCACGAAGCGGCGGCCGTAGGTACCCAAGAGCGCAAGCCTGATTCGTCAGCATGGACCTTATATCGGCCGGGGTAATCGACACTGATCCTCCAGCGAGGCGTACGTTTCCCACTTCGATTTTTCTACAGCGATTCCTCATATATACAAGGCATTCTCGAGATGATCCCGGAAATACGGCAATACACCCGAACTGCAGGTAAGACCTCAACTCCCGGACAGTAGTTTCCGTCCGTCCTCCCGTAACTCCCCCGTCGGCGAGACATGCCGGTAGAGGGTCTGACGGGTGATCCCGAGCTCCTGGCACAGGGCCGCCACGCTGGTCTCCGGCTGACCCATCGAGGCCATCGCCAGGCGCACCTTGGCCGGGGTCATTTTGAACGGCCGCCCCCCTTTGCGTCCGCGGGCCCGGGCTGATTCCAGGCCGGCTTTGGTGCGCTCGGAGATGAGCTCGCGTTCGAACTCGGCCAGGGCGGCGAAGATCCCGAAGACCAACTTGCCCTGAGCCGAGGTGGTGTCAATCGCCGCACCCTGACCAGTGAGCACCTTCAGGCCGACGCCGCGGGCGGTGAGATCGTGGACGATGTTGACCAGGTGACGCAGATTCCTGCCCAACCGGTCGAGCTTCCACACCAACAAGGTGTCACCGGAGCGCAGCGCCTTGAGACACGCGTCGAGATGTGGTCGGTCTTCACTCTTGCCGGAGGCCTTGTCCTCATACAGGTGCCCCGGATCCACGCCGGCGGCAAGGAGCGCGTCGCGTTGCAGATCCGTGGTCTGCGATCCGTCTGACTTCGAGACCCGCATATAACCAATCAGTGCCATAGTTGTCTCCCATCACTTATACGATCGTTTACGTGACACCCGTCGGAAAAATATCGCCCAAGGTCAAAAAATCCAATTTTGTCACTTAACCCGTTATTTATCCTACGTCACGTGAACGTCATGAAAACCATTAAAGGGACACGATTTTCTGTTTGACGCAGATTTTTCACTGCCCCATCCGCATTCCGACCGGAAAGGTTTCCCCTTCAAGTATGTGCGTCTGTCTTTCGATGCAGAGGACTTCGGAACTTTTGACGCCGAGTGCAGACGAGTACTGAAACCAAAATTTGCGAGACCAGCAACATTGCCCTCGGATAAACAGTGTGGTGCTGCTGCAAATAGGAATTCCCGTTTGCTCGCTACTCGGACAGAGCGCAGCGCACCACGGCTGGCAGATCAGCTGTTTTCGTCAAAACGCGAGTTTGCAACAGCATCAAGTGAACTACGTACCTGCGTGGAGACAGTTAATGATCTGGTGGAGTTTCTCGCTGATCAAGTCTTTACAGCCAGGACAACACGGCCTATTACTGCGCTTGCTCTTCTCGGACAAATAGGTCTTGAGGCTCGAGGTGGCTGGGACGAACAGTTCTCTAGCTACGAAACTAGCCTGACCGATGTGAACTTTCGACTCAGAATTTTTCGGAGGTGGGGGAGCGCGCTGTCATACTTCCGGACTAGCAACCGAAAGAGGACGGTGCCGGGAGCAGAGCAGTCCACCTGCTACTTGGTCATTTACCCACAGGGCAAGGATGAGTTTTTCCTTGTGGACCAAAACGGAGTCATGGCGCAGCCGATCACCCGCGAAGAGGTCATTCTGCCCGATAAAGCCGAGGAGAAGATCTGGAATATTAAAAGCCTGAATACTCCGCTTCCTGCAGTGATTAAACTCCCATACGAGAAGCTTGACCTCTTACAGGAGCCAAAGTGGGAGCACTATGTCTACGATGTGCTCCCCGGCCACGAGGTCACCTTCTCCACTTTAATGGATTAGTAAATTAAAACTATCTGAGGTTTATAAGAGTGCTACTGCTACCGGGCGAGGCCCACTTGATGAAGTGCTACTAGGCCAGCTGACTATACAGCCCCAACGGCTGCGCGCTTGCATGTAGGCAATACGCCAGTTTCGCGACGCAATGCACTGTAGGCCGTCGTACAGTCACCTCACCATTGCTACCCAGCTATCTCCTCCGGGGAATCGGGGAGGAACAGGCCACCCGGGTCACGGCGGTGAGCACCGCGGCAACCGCGATGGCGGCTCTGCAGGATGCGCTCGGCATGGATTAGATCTTCTTATTCCGGGGCGGTGGGGAAGAAGACGGTGTTCTGGTTGTCCCAGAAGACCACAGCACCGAGGAAGGTCATCGTACTGCCCGGTGGGTGGTCTGCAGCGACTCTGCCCACCTCGGCACTCAACCCTGCTGTGGGGGTTACTCGTAGCGAAGCGAGCTGAACATCCCGGTTGCCATGTGATAGGCGTTATGGCAGTGAAATGCCCACTCACCGGGGTTGTCAGCGAT
>ERZ1031292.247-NODE-247-length-18326-cov-6.996935_pt1 | contig 18326 bp, 12 predicted proteins | sample MGYA00518215_ERZ1031292 | MGnify/ENA primary metagenome ERZ1031292 (study PRJEB33718, sample SAMN03159822) | human skin metagenome | collected 2014-02-25 | study: EMG produced TPA metagenomics assembly of the PRJNA266117 data set (Human skin bacterial metagenome... | reverse complement strand
GTCACCGTGACAGACTTGTCCTTCGGCAAACCCTCAATCTTGCCCGACACCGACGCAGTTGAGGATTGCTGCAAAACAAAATCGTCTCGACCGACTTGAGCACCCGAATAAGGCATAGAGTCCGCGGCGCCACGCTTCCAAATCGAAATACGGCGTACGTCTGACTCCTGTTTTTGAGCTTGGTCGCCTAGGAGAACCATCCGTTCCGGGAGATCCAACGTAATGGTGCGATATGTCTTACCATTGTATTCTGCGGTGCCGGCGTTACCAGTAGCAGTTCCGACGTAGTAATCCTTGGGATTTGCTCCTGTACCTGGGGTTGCATGCACAATATATTCGTCGGTCGCCGGGATTGACCCCTGATTACTCTGCGACTCCCCGATATAGAGCACTACTCGGCTTAGCGGGTGCTTACATCGGTCATTGTTGGGCGGGTTAATAACCGCCTGCCAGCTGTCGGCAGTTCGATCTTTTGAATTGTCAGGGTTGATGTAAGTGCCCTTAGTGAGACTTAGTCGCAAGGGCTTTTGGGCGCATTGATCCGCCGTTTGGGCTTCAGCAAACCCGGATCCACCCCCACCAACAACGCTCGGCACGGTCAAACCACCCAGCGCCAGCGACACAGCGGTCATGCCCGCCACTGCGGTGCGCTTGCCGGAGAAGCCGCGGCGTACTGAACGGCCCGCGGAGGACATTGCGTTGTAACGCCCAGGGTTCAAGGGTCCCTGGGCGGCAGCGTCCGAGTTGAACTCGAACGGGGAGGAAGCGTTCTTCAAGATGGCTCCAATGGTTGTTTTGCAAATGGGAGAAATTCGAGGAAGAAGTACATAGAACACACTTCTCCCGCGGAACTGCCGTAAAACCTACCAATTTGGACAGCTGCTTTCAAGCAAGTGCAAACTTTGAAAACGCCTTTAATCAGGGCTTTTTCAGTTTTAAAAGGTTTTCTAAAGTTCCTAACAATGAGCGCTCAGGCGCCACCTAATCCTGAGAGAAACACAAAACGCCCCGAGCGGTACGCTCGGGGCGTTAAAAACTTGGTGCGCCCGGAGGGATTCGAACCCCCAACCTTCTGATCCGTAGTCAGATGCTCTATCCGTTGAGCTACGGGCGCGTATTCAGTTCGTTGCCGTGCGGACAACGAAAAAGAACATTACACCCAGGTGAACTCACCGCCAAAACCGCAGGCCAAACGGGCAAACAACACCCCACCTACAAGCCGAGCACCGACTTCGCAATGGCGAAGTAGATCACCAGACCGGTCGCGTCGCAGAAGGTGGAGATGAACGGGTTGGAAAACACCGCCGGGTCCGCGCCGACGGTCTTCGCCACGATCGGCATCATGCCGCCGACGGTCGCGGACATGGCGCAGACACAAAATAGTGTGCTTCCTATCACTATTCCGATATCCTGCCCGAAAACGGCCCACGCGATGGCCAATCCGAGCACCCCGAGCACTGCTCCGAGAGTCGCGCCGACGCGCAGTTCGCGCCACATGACTTTGAGGATGTCGCCTTTGGTGACGTCGTGAAGCGCGAGCGCCCTTGTCACCGTGGTTGCCGCCTGATTGCCGGTGTTGCCGCCGGTGCCGGTGAGCAGCGGGATGAACAGCGACAGCACCGTCACCTGCGCGAGCGTGTCCTCGAAAACGCCCAGGACCTGCACGGTCAGGATCGCGGAGAGCGCCAGCACGAGCAGCCACACGATTCGCGAGCGCACCAGCTTCAGCACCGGGGTGGACAGGTACGGCTGCTTCAGGGACTCGGCGCCGCCCTGGCGCGCGGTGTCCTCGCTGTCGGCGTGCTCGACAATGTCGGCGGCTTCGTCGTGGGTGAAGATGCCCACCACACGGTTGCCGTCGTCGACAACCGGAAACGCGAGCAGCCCCGAGGACAGCAGGCGTCGTGCGGCGTCCTCAGCGTCGTCGCTGACCTGCACCGAGGGCAGCTCCCGCATCACGTCAACCACGCGCGCGTCCGGCGTCGCCTTGAACAGGTCGCGAAGCCCCACCACGCCGCACAACGTGCGCTCCGGGTCCACCACTGCAATGGTGTAGACGGTCTCCAGGTCGTCAGCGTTCGCCCTCAGCTTCTCGACGACCTCCCGCACCCCCTCACCCGGACCAACCGCCGCCACATTGGGGCTCATCGCGCGGCCGACCGAGCCCTTCTCGTAGCCCAGAATCAGGTCGGTGTCCGCGCGGGCTTCCTCGTCCAGATCCCCCAGGAACCGCTCCGCGATCTCCGCGGGCAGGTTGTCCAGCATGCGCACGCGGTCCTCCGCGCCGAGCGAGCTGAACAGCCCGGCGACGTCCTCGCGCCCGAGCGCCTCCACAATCCCCGCCTGGTGGGCGGGATCCAGCGCGTCGAAGGCCGCCGCGGCACGCTCCGGCGGCAGCAGGCGGATGAGCACAGCACCGCGTTTCGACGGCTGACGCTCCACCACATGCACCACATCGTGCAACGGGATTTCCGCCAGCCCCTCGTGGAGCCCGTCTAGGTCGCCGGAGTCCAACCGGTGCCGGTTCAGTTGTTTTTCCAGGTGCGCGATCGCCGCCGCGTTGGCCGTAGTCACACGGCGAGGGTACCCAGTCTGAAACTTTTTGCGCGCGAAAGGGCCATTCTGGACTGGAGTATGTAAAAATCTACGCGTGATCTGCGATATGTGTCATGTATCGCTGACGTTCCCCTGAGTAGTCGTTGAGGAGCCACCATGGCAAAGTCCGTTCGTTCCCGCCGCACCGTCATCGCGGCGGGTGCCCTGTCGATCGCCCTCGTGGCACCGTTCGTCTCCCCGGTCCAGGCCCAGGAGACCACTGAGGCCACCACTGCGCCGACCACCACCGAGGCCACTGCTGAGGCTACTGCCGAGCCGACCACCACTGAGGCGGTCCCGACCACGCCGACGAGTGACGCGGAACCGGCACCGGCGGAGCAGCCGTCGACAAGCGAAGGCACCACTGCCACTACCTTCGAGCCGCGCTTCGACACCGCGAACTTTTGGAACACCGATGAAGCTGTAGTCGAAGGGCTGCAGCTTCAGCCCGGCGACACCGTCGCCCCGCGCGCGAACACCATCTTCAACTGGGGCTTCAAGAACGACGACGGCACGCTGACCCTGATCCGTCCGAAGTCCACCGCCGCCTTTGGTGCAGGTGAGAAGGACATCCCGGTGCGTGTGACCACCGCCGCCGGCGAAACCTTTGACACGACGCTGCGCGTCAACATCATCGACGAGCGCCCGGGCGCCGAATGGGAAAAGCAGCTGGATTCCCGCCATTCGCTGGACTTTGAGAAGTCCACGTCCGCGCAGTCCGTCGAGGGAATCACACTGCCGGAGGGCGTCAGCGTGTCTAAGAGCGGCGCCGCTCTGCCGACTGGCTGGACCGTCTCCAACGACGGCGCCACCATCCGCGTCACCCCACCAACCACGTTCAAGGAAGGCGACTTCGACCTTCCCATCGAGGTGAACGACGGCACTGACACGTTCAAGACCACCCTGAAGATCGCGGCCAAGAACCCGTCAAAGACACCCGCAGAAACGGCGGGCACCGTCGCTAGCATCCTCGGGCCGATCCTGGGCAGCCTGATCGGTGCCGGTACCGGTGGCGCCCTACTCGGCGGCCTGGGCGACATCATCGGCGGCCTCACTGGCGGTAGCGAGGGCGGAAGCGGCGGCGGTGAGGGTGGAAACGGCGGCGGTGCTGGCCGCTTGATCAACGTTGTGATCACCAACAACGCGAACCCGTCGAACATCGGCAACAACAACGGCAGCCCAAACGTGATCATCACTGACAATGCCAACCCGAATGTGATCATCACCGACAACGTCAACCCGCGGGACAACCTGTCCAACAACGGCAACCCGTCCGTGGTGATCACGAACAATGCGAACCCGACTGTCGAAATCAAGGACAACCTGTCCAACAACGGCAACCCGTCGGTGGTCATCACCGACAACGTCAACCCGGTCATCACCGGCAACGTGAACGACAACCTGCGCGACAACGGTTCCAACAACTCCGTTGTAGTGACTGACAACGCGAACCCGGTGGTCACCGGCAATGCGAACCCGGTCATTACCGGCAATGCGAACCCCGTAATCACGGGTAATGCCAATCCGGTAATCACGGGCAACGCGAACCCGACCGTGGTCATTACCGGCAATGCCAACCCCGTGATCACCGGCAATGCAAACGACAACGGATCCAATAACAGCGCCGTCGTCACGGGCAACGCCAACCCGGTCATTACGGGCAACGCCAACGACAACCTGCGCGACGCTGGTTCGAACAACTCTGCAGTGGTGACCAACAACGCCAACCCGTCCGTGGTCATCACCGACAACGCCAACCCGGTCATTACCGGCAATGCAAACGACAACCTGCGCGACGCTGGTTCGAACAACTCTGCAGTGGTCACGGGCAATGCCAACCCGGTCATCACGGGCAATGCAAACGACAACCTGCGCGATGCTGGCTCGAACAACTCCGCAGTGGTGACCAACAACGCCAACCCGTCCGTGGTCATCACTAACAATGCGAACCCGTCGAACATCGGCAACAACAACGGGTCGAACAACAACGTGGTCGCAACCAACAACGCCAACCCGACCGTGGTCATCACTGACAATGCGAACCCGTCGAACATCGGCAACAACAACGGGTCGAACAACAGCGTGGTCGCAACCGGCAACGCAAATCCGGAGGTGCTCGTCACTGGCAATGCCAACGGGGGCTTGGTGGGCGTCGGCTCCTCCCGCAAGCGCAACGGTCAGGAAGAGAACGGCGACCACCTCATCGACGCCAACGTCGGCATCGACGGCGGCTCATCCGACCCGCGCTGCATCGCGTCCCTGGTGGGCCTGGGTCTTCCGCTGGTCGCGCTGATCCCGCTCGCGCTGGCTGGCCAGGTTAACGTCCCGGGCCTCGACGAGGCTGCCAAGCGGGCTGAGCGCGCATTCAACGACGCTGCCCGTCAGTTCAACGTCGAACCCGCGCAGCTCACCGCCGTTGGTGGCGCTGCTGTTGGCGTCGTCGCTGCCCTGCTCGTGACCGCAGCCGTCCGCACCTGCATCCCGAGCGTCAACGGCGTCGATGTCACCATCGGCGGCAGCAGCAACAACAAGCCGGCAGAGACCGTCGCCGCCCCGGTGGTGGAGACCCGCCAGAGCTAACACGGTCGCACCCCGGCCCCGCCCACCGGCGGGGCTTTTTCGCTATATCCCCCGACACATCGCGGCGGAATCTGTCAGAGCGCCCCCATCGCCCCAGGTCGCCGCAAACGCCCGCCGTAATCTGTCAGGACTCGCCCCCAAACACACCCACAAACGCCGAAAGCCCCCGCCAAGCAGGGGTTTCCGCACGAAAAACACGAGTGCGTCCGGAGGGATTCGAACCCCCAACCTTCTGATCCGTAGTCAGATGCTCTATCCGTTGAGCTACGGGCGCGGTGGCGGAGATGACAGGATTTGAACCTGCGGCCCCCGTCAAGGGGGCAACTCCTTAGCAGGGAGCCCCATTCGGCCACTCTGGCACATCTCCAGACCTTGCTCCACATTACTCTGTCGGCCCCGCGCGTCCAAATACACCCCGGATCGCCCTGCGCGAAATCCGTATACTCGGGCGCATGAAAATCCACACTTGGCTCACCTCCGGCCTCGCCGCCCGCGATACTTCAAATGACCCGTCTGATTACCTAGTTTGGTTCCCAGCCAAGCTGGATTCGCTCTCTGTTGGCCCGCTGATCGGCGAGAGCGCGTCCGTGCCGTTCTATTTCACCCCGAAGACTTCTGCGCTGGCCGAGACCGCGGACGGCATTGTCCTCCTTGGCGTCCCTCTCGGCGATCTTGAGGGTTCGTGGCGCGCGGACAACCTCGGCAGCTCCGCCGAGTCCATTTCGGAGGTCGCCGGTCTGCTCGGCGAGAATTTCGCGTACCGCAACGACGGTGCCGCGGTGGTGCAGCTGCGCGGCGAGTTCCCGATTGAGAAGGTGCAGGTCGTCGCCGGCCAGAATCGTCCGGATACGAAGCGAGCAAAGGATTTGCTTATCGACGTACCTTCGGACTTCCCCGGCACCCGCCAATTCCACACCATGCCTGAGCTGTTCCCGGACGAGCTCGTTTAAACAGCACCAGCAATAGAAAAACCGGCCAGGTGGGTAACCTGGCCGGTTTTCGTCGATTAGCTAGCGGCTACGTCGCGTTCTTGCTGGAGGATCCGCCGATGGCGGTGAACGCCTCGCCCTCCTCGTTGGAGCACCAGTCGTAGAGCACGCCGCCTGCGGCGATCAGGCCGATGACGCCAGCGGCGACAGTGCCGAAGCGCTGAACATTCGGATCCTGACCAAGCTCCGCGATGCGACGGTTCGCCGCGTCAATCTGACCGCGCAGCTCAGCGAACTGGTCGTTGTCGCGACCACCACGGCCGCCCTGACCCCAGTCCGGGGTGTTGCGGCGCATGGCCTCTTGGAACTGTGCGTTGATCTGGTTGACCTGCTCGTTGATCGCGCCCATGTACGGACGGGCGATCTCACCGCCGAACGCGCCCAGCAGCGCCACCGGCACCAGGTACAGCAGCGGAGAGCGCACAGCGTTGGCCACGCAGCGATCCAGCGTCTCAGTCGACGAGCCCTGCTCCGGTGCCGGCGTATCCGTCGGCGGGGTCGGCTCACCCGGCTTCGGCTTCTGCACGCCGAGGTCGAGGTCCAGGTACTCCTTGCCCTCTTCCACCGTGACCTTCTGGGTCACGCGCTTCGGGTCGGTCGGCTTCCAGTCGCGGGGGCGGTACTCAATCTCGTAGTCGCCCGGCTCAACATCGACCTTCCAGTTGCCGTCCTCGTCGGTGACAGTACGGGTGACCTCGTTGCCATCGGCGTCGCGGACGATCACGGTGACGTCAGGCACGCCCTCGGTCTCGTTCGGGTCCTGCTTGCCGTTGCCGTTGAGGTCGATCCACACGCGGTCGCCGATGCGGCCCGGCTTGACCGGCTCGCAGTCGCAACCCGGATCAACCTTCTTCAGACCCAGGTCGTAGGAGTCGTTGTACTCGCCCGGCTTCACCGTCACCTTCGAAACCAGACCAGACTCGTCAGAGCCCGGCACCTTCCCGGTGACCTCCCAGCCCTCAGGCTTGATAAAGCGGATGCCGTACTCAGCGTTCGGATTCAGACCCTCAATCTTCCAATCACCGTTCTCGTCGGTCACTGCGGATCGGGTCGGCTCACCCTCACGGGACACCAGGACCACAACGTTTTCGAGGCCCTTCTCGTCCTCGCTCTGCTCGCCGTCGCCGTCCTCGTCATTCCAGACACGGTCACCGACGGAACCAGACGGCAGGACACCAAGGTCGATGTCATCACGCTTCTCGCCCGGCTTGATGGTCACGGTGCGCTTCACCTGCTCCGGATCACTCGGAGTACGGTCGCCCGGCTCGTAGCGGACGGTGTACTCGCCCGGCTCAACGTCAACCTTCCAGTTGCCGTCCTTATCCGTGACAGTTCGGGTGACCTCGTTGCCATCCTTATCGACGATCACCACCGGCACATTCGGAATACCAGTCTTCTCGTCCGGATCTTCCTTGCCATCACCGTTGGTGTCCTCCCAGACCTTGTCACCGATGGTCCCGCGCTTCGGCGCCTCAGCAGTGGTCGTGGAGTGGACCGTAGTCGGAACCGGCACCGGCTTCTCAACCGTGGTCGGCACTGCCTGGGTAGTGGTCGTCGGGACCGGGACCTCGGAAGTCACTGTCGTCGGCACCGTGGTCGGCACCGGAACCTCAGTCGTCAGCGTGGTCGGTACTGCCTGGGTAGTGGTCGTCGGCACCGTCGTCGGGACCGGAACCTCAGTCGTCTTCGTCGTCGGCACCACCTGGGTAGTGGTTGTCGGCACCGACTGGGTCTTCGTCGTCGACACCACCTGGGTAGTGGTCGTCGGCGCAGGCACCTTGGAAGTCACCGTTTTCGGCACCGTCGTCGGCGAGCAATCACACGGAGTAGGCACCGTAGTCGTCTCCACTGTGGGAACCGGGGTTGTCACGGTCGTCGTCTCTGGTACTTCAATGAACAGCCCGAGGTCGTACGTGTCGTTGAATTCACCGGACTTCAGAGCTGCAACCTTGTCGGACAGACCGTTGGAGTCCACAGCGGCGTCGCCCGCCTTCGTCGGCGAAATGCGGTAACCGTCTGGAGCATCAAACTCCACGCGGTAGTCATCCACTCCAGGCGTAAGGCCCTCGATCTTCCATGTACCGCCTGCGCCGGTCTTCGTCTCGCGGACTTCCTCACCCGGGCGCGAGACTCGCACTTCGACATCTGCAATGCCACCCTCGCCCTCATCCTGGATGCCGTCGGCCCTGCCGACCTTCTCTTCGTCGCCTTCATCCAGCCACACGCGGTCGCCGATCGACGCGGGGACCACACCGAGGTCGATGGTTGGGTCGTGCTGGCCAGACTCGAGGGTGATCTTGGTCGAAAGCTCGTTGGAATCTACGCCGCGATCATTGCCAACCAGTGACTTGGTGGCCGATACGCCCTCGGGAAGCTCGAACGTGACTGTGTACTCGACACCCGGAGTCAGCCCGTCGATACGCCAGTTGCCCTTGTCATCCGTGGTGGTAGTGCGCGGTTGCTCATCGACGCCCTCCGGCGCGGTCACCGTGACCTTGGCGTTCGGCACGCCGTTCTTTTCGTTCTCGTCTTGGATACCGTCTGCGTTTTCGTCGACCCAGACGCGGTCGCCGACGGAGGCAGGCTTGATGAGCCCGAGGTCATAGGTGGTGTTGTTCTCGCCCGGCTTCAGCGAAACCGTCGAGCTGAGCGGGTTCGAGTCCTTGCCGCGATCCTCACCTTGCTCAGTCTTCGTCACCTGGTACCCAGCCGGCGGGGTGAACTCCACGGTGTACTCCACACCCGGAGTCAACCCATCAACGCTCCACTTACCGTCCTTGTCGGTCGCGGTCGTGTGCGTCTCACCGTTCGCACCAGTCACTCGAACGATAGTGTTCGGCACCGCCGGCTCACCATCGTCCTGGATGCCGTCGCCGTTGGTGTCCTCCCACACGAAATCACCAATCGAGGCCTGCTGGAAAACACCCAAGTCGTACGTCTCGTTGTACTCGCCCGGCTTAAGCGTCACCGTCGAACGCAAACCGTTGGAATCAACCCCGCGGTCTTCGCCAACCAAAGCATCCGTGGCCTTGTATCCGTCGGGCAACTCGAACGAAACGGTGTACTCCACGCCCGGAGTCAGTTCGTCAATGCGCCACTTGCCGTCCGCATCCGCCGTCGCGGTACGCGGCTGCTCGTCGGAACCAGCAGGCGGAGTGACGGTGACATTCACACCAGCGAGATTCTCCTCGCCCTCATCCTGCACACCATTGCGGTTCGCATCGATCCATACGCGATCACCAACAGAAGCCAGCTCAGGTTTCGGGTCGGGAACGGGTTCAACCAAACCAAGATCAAGATTGAGGTCGTCCTGCCCCTCCGACACAGTCACGGTAGTCGAAGCACCGTTTGAATCGTTCTCCGGCGTGGAGCCCTCCACGTTGGTGCCCGTCGGTTCGTACCCTTCAGGAACTGCGAACTCGACGTTGTAAGTGCCCGGCGATGGGACGATGACGCGGTAGCTACCGTTTTCATCTGTAGTCGTGGTGGTGGTCCACTGACCGTCCGCACTAGTTACGGTGACCTCAACTTTCGCAGCACCACGCTCATCAGCGCCTTGGATGCCGTCGCGATTGGTGTCGTACCAAACATAGTCGCCGATAACCTCGTGGATAGCCCACTCGAACTCGGCAGTCGCTTCGGTCGGTCGCGGCGCAACTCGCGCGGAGACATTTGCAAAAGACTGGTCGTTAAGGTCCACCGTGTAATTCGGGTCCTGGACACAATCGCCATTTTCAGTCTGGTGGGTCAGCTCAATAATGGTCCCGTCTTCGATCCAAGTGTCACCAGTCTTGGTCGTGGGGTTGTAGTTCCACGAAGCATCGGCTTGCCACAGGACCTCATTCGGATCTTGAGGGCGGTTCGGGTTTTCCTCATCAACGGTGTAGTAGCTGCCGCCAGTGTCCTGCGACGAGTCGCCGCCCTGATCAGAGTCCTTCCACACCTGAATACGACGATCCGCGGTTTGAGCGATGTTCTCCTTAATAGCTGGCAGAGGATTACCGTTGGCGTCGAAGAAGTTCACGTCCCAATTCAGAGTTCTGGTGCTGCGATCCAGAGTTCCCAGGTTCGCATCCAAGAGCCACGAACCATATCCCCCACCGTTAAACTGCCAGCGGTGAGTGCTCTCATACACGCAACGAGAAAGCGGGACAGCATCAGCTGATAGAGGGGTCCAACTCTGCGCAGGTTGGATGTAGGCAAGGCCATACTCTGCGGCCCTAACGCTGGATGGTCGCTCCTGCCCCTCCTCAACATCCTTCAGGCTGGCCGGGATCGCAAAAGTCACTACAGGGTCGGGGCCAATGTAGCCAATCTTCGAGGTGTCTTTGAAGTAAAACTTGAATGCGGTATTGCCGTTTTCTAGCTTTTCGCTCTCCCAGAAAAGCAGCTCCGGCTCATTGTCCGTGAGGTTATCCCACTCAAACCGGGGAGCTTTTCCATTCTCAGGCAGAGTTACATCAATTTCTGGGGTGACCTGAAATGCAACGTGAAAAATGTCATCGCCAGTGACATTTCCGTCTTTTTCGCTTGCCCGAGCATCGGCGTGAATATCGGATTGACCGGGTTCTTGGATAGTGGCATCCTCCGGAACCGGGTTAGGAGCCGTGGCTTGAACAGCAGCCAGAAGGGTGAAGTCGATCCCTAGTCCAAGCAAGTCGTCGGTGCGCTGATCAAGCGGTTTCGCTATTTCAGCGTCAACTTTCGCCTGATCCCCCACAACGACATTCATCTGGGGGATGACCTCGGCGCGCGGGCCGTCTGGTTGCCCCCAACCTGTGCTGATCTGATCGTTGAAGGTGTAAGCCCCCGCCACTTGCGGCACCGCCACGCCACCGACGCCCAGCGCCACCGCGCTGACCACCGCCGCGACGCTGCGCCATCCGCGGCGCTTCTTCTTTTCTTCGCTCATCCCTGTCCTCCGCATCAGTGAGCGTTCCAATTTTGGCCACTTACCCGCTCTGATCACACCAATTGGCGTACAACTCAGAGTCGGGCCGTGACAGGGAGATTACACCCGTCCACGAGGATTTTCCTAGACATCCCCAATAAATTCACCGGGATTTAAGGAAGGTGGGAAACCGGAGGCGTCGTTAAGCAAAGGCCCCCAAAAAGAACTTGGCGGAGACGAGGGGATTTGAACCCCTGGAGGGATTAACCTCGCCGGTTTTCAAGACCGGTGCATTCGGCCACTCTGCCACGTCTCCAAGCCGCTGAAAAGCGACGGGTTTACCTTACAGCATGAGAAAACGGGCCCCACCTTACGGCGAGACCCGCTGACGCTCGGCTTTTTTAGAAGTGGATACCGTACTTAGCCGCTGCAACTCGAGCTGCATCCGGAATGGAGATGCCCGGGCGCTGCTGAGTGACGGTGAACACCTCGAGGATGGACCAGATGAAAGCGGCGGAGGACATGAGGCTGAGGATCGTGGTGATCATGAAGATTCCTTTACGTTAGGAAAACCGGTGGAGCACCCTTAGCTTATTCCAACCGTTACCTGTGCGCTGACTGTTCGTAGAAATTTTTTCATCACACGCATGAAGCTCCCTCCGCCCAGCTACCCTGGCCGCATGAAAGCAATCAATGAGGAACTGAAGCTTATCGACGTCGCTACGCCCGACCTCCGCGAAGGCGAAGTCCTGGTCAAGGTCGTGGCCGCCGGCGTGAACCGCGGCGACCTGATGCAGGCCGCCGGGAAGTACCCGCCACCAAAAGGCGAGTCCGAGATTATGGGGCTGGAGTGCGCGGGGGTGATTGTGGATCCGGGCACGACTGGCCGCAAGGAGGGCGAGGAGGTCGGCTGCCTGCTCGCCAGCGGCGGCTACGCGGAGTACGTCGCGGTGCCGGAAGGCCAGCTCACGCCGATCCCCTCGGGCCTGACCGTTGAGGAGACCGCGGGTGTGGTCGAGGTGGCGTGCACGGTGTGGTCGAACCTGGGCATGATCGCCGGGGTCTCTGAAGGTGACCGCGTGCTCATCCACGGCGGCGCGGGCGGCATCGGCTCCTTCGCCATCCAGATGTGCAAAGCGCTCGGCTGCGAGGTGGCGGTGACCGCGGGAAGCCAAGAGAAGCTCGAGTACTGCCGCGAGCTCGGCGCGGACATCCTGATCAACTACAAGGAGCAGGACTTCGCCGAGGAGCTGCCCGGCTGGGCGGACGCGATCCTGGACGTGGTTGGCGGGCCGTACCTGGAGCAGAACATCAAGGCGCTGAACACGGACGGGCACCTCATCGTCATCGCGGTGCAGGGCGGGCCGAAGGGCACCCTGTCGCTGGGCCGGATGATGCCGCGGCGCCTGTCCGTCACCGCCACCACCCTGCGCGCACGCCCCCGGCCGATGAAGGCGGCGATTGTCGCCTCCACGGTGGAAAATGTGTGGCCGCTGATCGAGTCCGGCAAGATCGCCCCGAACATCTCCGCGCGCTTCCCCCTCGAGGACGCCAAGAAGGCCCACGAGCACCTGGATTCCGGCGACAACACCGGGAAGATCCTGATGGTGGTTTAAGCCAGCGAGGCCACGGTGCGCACCAGCTGCTCGATGTCGTTCTGGGTGTTGAACGGGGACATGGCAATCGTCACGGCGCCGCCCATGTCGGCGACGCCCATGTCGTCGAGAAGCGGTGTGGCGCACGTCTTTGTGGCCACGATGCCGTTGGCAAGCAGCCGCTGCAGCACAGTTTCGCTGGGCACGCCGGTCACGCCGAACACCAGGCGCGGGATGCGCTCCACCCGCGCGTCCGCGGCCGCCTCGCCGCTCACGCCGACGATGTGCACTGCGGGCAGGGTGCCCAAAAACGTGTGCAGGTCATCCCGCAGGCCGTTGAGGTAGGCGGTGGTCGCGTCCAGGGAGTACTTCAGGCGGTTGCGGCGGGTAGCGCGGCCGGTAAAGCCCTCGACCAGGGAGGCGTAGTGGTCCACCACCGCCGGCACCGCACCCGCCAGCCCCTGGGAAACCTCCAGGTCCAGCGCCTCCATGTCCAGGCGCTTGAACATGGCGGAATCGCGGAAGATCAGCGCGGCGATGTCCGGCCCGCCCAGCTGGGCGATGTCCACCGCGGCCACGTCCGCGCCCCAGGCCTCAAGGTCTACGGGGCGGTAGGGGGCGTACGCGGTGGCGTCCACAAGCACCCACGCCCTCGACTTCGCGCGCACAGCCTCCGCGATGTCGGCCACGCGCACCACGTTGCCCAGCTCCGCGTGCGCCGCCGGCACAGACACCAGGCGGGTGGAACCGCCCGCGATCTCGCTGTACTGCCACGCAGGCAGGTCGCCGGTAGCCAGGTCCGCCTGTGCCCACACCTCATCCAGCCCGGCGCGCTGCAGGCGCTTAGTCAGGTGCGGGCGGTCCAGCGGGTTCAGCACCACAGAGGAGTTGCGGCGCAGCATCGGCTTCATCGCGTTGACCAGCGCCGAATACAACGCAGGCACGCTTGGGCCGAGCACCACTTGGTCCGCCGCCACCCCGGTCAGGTCCGCGATGGCTACCCGCGCCGCCTCCGGGTACTGCACGCCCTCCGGCTGGCCCAGCGCTTCCTTCGAGTGCGAGCCCAGCACAGGCTCCGGCGGCGGCACCAGCGCGGCGCTGCGGAAGCTTCGCGAAACCGCCGTGGCCACCTTCTCCGGCACCTGCGGCTGCGTGTGGGCGTTCAGGTACGTCCAGCCGCTACCGAGCGATGTGTAGAGTCCACGCACTCCCCACACGTCATACGCCACGGCCGACCTCCCTTCAGGCAAGAATGTCCCAATTATGCACGCCCGTCCGACACGGCGCACACCGCCAGCTCGGGTGCGCAAATACAGTGCACTAGGGTGATCTGCGTGCACAACCAAGAACAGCTGCGCCAAGACGTCGCCCGCATGACCAGCCCTCCGGGCGAAGACACGCCGCCGTCGAAGTCCAAGACCTTCCGGCGCGCGTTCGACGACCTCATCCGCGGCTGGGGCCAACACGAGCTCTGGCTGCAACTGGGATGGCAGGACATCAAGCAGCGGTATAAAAGGTCCACCCTCGGCCCGCTGTGGATCACCATCGCCACCGGCGTGATGTCGCTGGCGCTGGGTCTGCTCTACTCCATGCTGTTCCAAATCGATGTCGCGGAGTTCCTCCCGCACGTCACCGTCGGATTCATCGTCTGGGGCTTCATCTCCGGCTGCATCAAAGACGGCGCGAACGTCTTCATCGAAAACGAAGGCCTGATCAAGCAGCTCCCATCTGCTCTGTCGGTGCACGTGTACCGCCTGGTGTGGCGCCAACTGCTGTTTTTGGCGCACAACATGGTGATCTGGCTGCTTTTGGTGCTGATTTTCCGCATCCCGCTGACCCTGCACACCCTGCTGTTCATCCCCGGCCTGGCCCTGCTCGTGGTCAACGGCGTGTGGGTGGCCATGTTCTTCGGCATGGTTGCCACCCGCTTCCGCGACGTCGCCCCGCTGCTGGAAGCGCTGGTGCAGCTGCTGTTCTACGTCACCCCGATCGTCTGGACCACCCGCACCCTCAAGGACCAGAGCGGCGAGGTCGCCCAGCGCGCCATGCTCGCCGAGGTCAACCCCCTCTACCACTACCTTGAGATCGTGAGGGCCCCGCTTATCGACGAACCGTTGGCCGCCTACCACTGGGGCATCGTCCTTGCCTGCACCGTCGCCGGCGTCCTGATCACCCTGCTGGCCATGAAGCGCTGGCGCTTCCGCGTGCCGTACTGGGTGTGACACGGCTCCGCCGCGCCACAGAAAGGATTCGGAAATGGTTTCCATCGACACCTACAACGCCTGCGTCGACTTCCCCATCTTCGACGCCAAGTCCCGTTCCCTGAAGAAGGCCGTGATGTCGTCCGCCGGCGGCAAGATCGGCCAGAACGCCTCCAACACCGTGGTCGTCGAGGCGCTGCGCGACATCAACCTCCACCTGCGGGAGGGCGACCGCGTGGGCCTGGTCGGCCACAACGGCGCCGGCAAGTCCACCCTGCTGCGCCTGCTCTCCGGCATCTACGAACCCACCCGCGGCGTCGCCGACGTCCGCGGTCGCGTCGCCCCCGTCTTCGACCTGGGTGTGGGGATGGACCCGGAGATCTCCGGCTACGAAAACATCATCATCCGCGGGCTGTTCCTGGGCCAGACCCGCAAACAGATGAAGGCGAAGATGGACGAGATCGCCGAGTTTTCCGAGCTCGGCGACTACCTCAGCATGCCCCTTCGCACCTACTCCACCGGCATGCGCGTCAGGTTGGCCCTGGGCGTGGTCACCTCCATCGAGCCGGAGATCCTGCTGCTCGACGAGGGCATCGGCGCCGTCGACGCCGCCTTCATGGCCAAAGCCCGCGTCAGGCTCGCTGAGATGGTGGAGCGTTCCGGCATCCTGGTCTTCGCCTCCCACTCCAACGACTTCTTGGCACAGCTCTGCAACACCGCCCTGTGGGTGGACAAGGGCGAAATCCGAGAGGCCGGCCTGGTCGCCGACGTCGTGGGCGCCTACGAGGGCCCCGAGACCGGCGAGTACGTCGCGGAGCTGGTCGAGCGCTTCCACGGCGACGCTGACGTCGAGAAGCCCTAGCCCCCCTCCGGGATTTATTCACTAGCAGATGAATCAATCCCGGAAATCCAACGGGGTTTGTTCACAAGTCCCAGGTAAGAACGTCGTCTACCCGGATTTGTTCACATGACCGGGAGTGTGCAGTGAATTCATTTCCCGGAGCAGGTCCTCGACCAGCCCGAGGCACTCAAACATGGTGTCTGAGGCGCACCGGGCGGGGGTCCATCCGCCACGGATCATCTTCAGGTTTATCGAGGAGTCCTTGTTCCGCTGCTTCCGGTCCCCGTGGTGGGCGCCGTCGTACATAATGGCGATCTTCAGCTCCGGAATGGCCAGGTCGAAAACGGTGACTATGACGCCGTCGACGATGAACGGGACCTGCTCTTGCACGGTGCACCCGTAGCGGGCGGCAAGGGCCGTGACCAACAGGCGCATCTCGGTCTCTTTCGGCGAATCCGCTAACACGCTGCTGTTTTCGAGCACACGGTTGAGCCATTCCACATTGATCTTCTGTGCAGCCGCCGCCCGGATATGCGGTAGCTGCACACCAAGGAACCGGCGGGCGCAGTCCACGAGCTGAATGGCCATCACCTCCTCGGCCGTGAAACCCTCGACATCTACCGTCGCCCACCGATGCCCGCCGCGCCGGATCTCCTTCAGCGCCTGCACAACAGCGTCGGCGGGCGCGGCCGCCCGAAATGACACACCGCGGTGGACCACCGTCCAGGTCTCAAAGGGCGCGCGGGAGGGCCGCCGTACCGTCGGTGTGCGCGCCCCACCCACCTGGTTTTTCGCCGTGGCGGAGAACAACAGCGTGTCCGCTCCCTCCACCAGAAACGGCATTCCGTACAGCGCCAGCGCCGAAAACCCGCCGACCACCGACCCGGGCCGCTCCACAGCGTGGGCCGCAGCACGCGCCGCCGCAGGGGCCCAGTACGGCACCCGGCGCGGGTGGCTGCGAGCGCACAGCTCCACCTGCCAGTCCTGGTGGCAGTGGTCCGCCGACAAGAACCACTGCTTCGTCACCTGCCTGTACTGCGTGCCTGCTACCCGGTCGGTCGCGGCAAGGAGACGCGCTTCGAAGTTCACATTCATCCCGTCACACAAATTCGCCATGCCTACTTAGACGTGAAGAATGCGCGTTTGGATCCCTCGGGCACAATAAAAGGCATGACTGCGTTGAATCCGAACGGCACGACCGCCGCCGTGATTGTCACCCATCGCCGCGTTGACCTGCTGAAACATTCGCTGGAGCAGGTGGTTAACCAGACGCACCCGGTGGATTGGGTGATTGTGGTGGACAACGGGGCTCAACAAGAGGTGCAGGAGCTTCTCGACGACCTCGCGGCCGACCGCGCCGTCTACCTCCCATCCAAAACCAACTTGGGTGGCGCGGGCGGGTTCGCCTACGGATTCCTGCACGCCCTGGCCCTGGGCGCGGACGCGATCTGGTGCGCGGACGACGACGGCCGCCCGAAAGACGAGCACGTCCTGGAAGAGCTCTACCGAACCGCCGAGAAGCACCAGCTGGCGGAGGTTTCCCCGGTGGTGGCCAACATCGACGACCCGGAGAAGCTGGCGTTCCCGCTACGCCAAGGCACCACCTGGCACCGCCGCGTGGACCAATTAAAAGGCGACTTCCTGCCGCAGTACGCGAGCCTGTTCAACGGCGCGCTGATCTCGGCAAAGGCCATGGAGCGCATCGGCGTGCCGGATTACCGCCTGTTCATCCGGGGCGACGAGGTGGAGTACCACCGTCGCCTGGCACAGAGCGGCCTGAAATACGGCACGGCGCTGACCACGTTCTATCTGCACCCGGACGGCTCGGGCGAGTTCCACCCGATCATGGGCGGGCGCGCGCACGCGCAGTTCCCCGACAACCCCACCAAGCGGTATTTCACGTACCGCAACCGCGGCTACATCATCAACCAGCGCGGCATGAAGAAGATGCAGCTGCAGGAGGTTATCCGCTTCGGCTGGTTCTTCCTGCTGGAGAAGAAGGACCCGAAGGGCTTTTACCAGTGGCTGAAGCTGCTGCGCCGCGGTGCCAAAGAGGACTTTAGGCGGCCATAGTTTTCTTGGCTTCGCGGAAGATCAGGTGCCGCTGCAGCTCAAAGTTGACCACGGTGGCCACGCCCTGGGCGATGACGAAGGACACGACGTTCTTCCACGGGTTGACCAGGCCCAGCGACGTCAGCGGCGAGTCCGTGATGCGCCACAGCACCATCTGCACCGCAAAGGTCACCGCATAGAGCACGAACACCGCGCCGGCCTTTTTCGCGTTGATCTTGGCGTCGAAGGAGAACTTGGAGTTGAGCACGTACGCGGCGAGGGTGCCGAAGACCCAGCCCACGGCCTTGGCAACGTCGCGCTGCCACCCCAACGGCACGTCCAGGGTGTAGGTGATGCCGAAGTCGAGGACGGCGCAGCCGACGCCGACCAAGAGGAAGGGCACGAGCTGCTGTTTCAGGGTAGAACTTGAAGCCACGGGCGAATACCCTACCCGCGCATGAGCTGGCGGTAGATATCCAGCATCTCCGCTGGGGTCCTTTCCCCGCCGATTGCATCCAGCTCAGCGAGCGATTCCGCGCACAGCCCCCGGACTGTCTCTTATACACATCTGACGCTGCCGAC
>ERZ1031292.246-NODE-246-length-18464-cov-27.011788_pt1 | contig 18464 bp, 18 predicted proteins | sample MGYA00518215_ERZ1031292 | MGnify/ENA primary metagenome ERZ1031292 (study PRJEB33718, sample SAMN03159822) | human skin metagenome | collected 2014-02-25 | study: EMG produced TPA metagenomics assembly of the PRJNA266117 data set (Human skin bacterial metagenome... | reverse complement strand
ATTGCTAAAGTAATTGAACTGTGAACAATAACTCTTCTTTTGATGTACGCGACCTTGGCTATATCGCCGTCTTCGCAGCGCTCATTTCAGTTCTCGCCTTCGTTTCTGTCCCTGTCGGTGTTCTTGGCGTTCCCATCGTTCTCCAAAATACAGCCGTCATCCTCGCTGGCATGGTGCTAGGAGCCAAGCGCGGAACCCTTTCCGTAATTCTCTGGCTGGCCATTGGCCTCGTTCTCCCGGTTATCTCCGGTAAGACTCTTCTTACCGCCATCGTCGGCCCGACCATTGGTTACCTCGTCGGTTACATCGTCGCTACCGCACTTGCCGGTTTCATTGCCTACAAGGCCCCCCGTCGCCGTGGTGCCCTCATCGGCTACCTCGCCGTTGCTGGCGTTCTCGGCCTGCTCATCGAGTACGGTTTCGGAATCGTTGGCCTCGTCTTCCGCGCTGGTCTAGATTGGGGAACCGCTTTTACGTCCCAGCTCGTTTTCATCCCCACGGACCTCATCGAGGTTATCTTCTGGATCGCAATCGCCGTTGCTGTACACATGGCATTCCCCGGCCTGCGCCCCCAGAAGATCATCACCGCCTAGAATCTCCACGGTGACAAACACTCAGCCCCCTCTCGCCATCCATGGCATCCATGGGGGCTTTTCACCTTTATTCCGCCACCAGTAACGAAAGAAGAATCGGATCACACCGTGCCCACCATTGAGTTTTCAGATGTGGAAGTCCGCTACGAAAATCGCGTCGTCCTGCGCCCCCTCTCCTGTACTCTGACCGAAAATCGCATTGGCATTGTCGGCGCGAACGGATCCGGAAAATCCACCTTTTTGCGCCTCATTAATGGACTTGGCAGCCCCACGTCGGGCGCAGTGAGCGTCGATGGACTGCCTGTCGCGGATAACGGCAAGCAGGTGCGCAAAAAGGTCGGTTTCATGTTTTCCGACGCGGAAAACCAGATCATCATGCCTACGGTAAAAGAAGATATCGGCTTCTCCCTCAAGCGCTTCAAACTCCCAGCCAAACAGAGGGAACAGCGAGCCCTAGCGATGCTCGAACGCTATGGTCTTGCAACGCACGCGGATGACTCGCCGTACACTCTGTCGGGCGGACAAAAACAACTCCTGGCGCTCGCCTCCATTCTCATTATGGAACCGTCCGTCATTTTGCTCGATGAGCCAACTACCCTCCTAGACCTCCGCAATCGTGTGCGCATTAAGAAGGAGCTTTCCCGTCTAGACCAGCAGATCATTGTAGCCACGCACGACCTGGCGCTTCTTGAGGGTTTCGACCGCGTTATCTACATCGCCGACGGCACGATTCGCGCCGACGGCACACCCGACAACGTCCTCCCCACGTACGTTTCGGAGATGACCGATGATCACTAAGTTCATCCCCTTAGCACTCTATATTCCCGGCACCTCCCCCATTCATCACATGACGGCAGGGTGGAAGATGATTGTCCTCCTGGCGTTCATCATCACCTCCGCTATCTATTCCCCCACGCCCTGGCATGCGCTCGGCTGGCTCATCGTGCCCATCATCGGTTACGTAATAGCGAAAATCCCCCCCACAGTCGCCGTCGGGCAGATTCTGACTCCGCTACCCATCATCGTGTTCTTTGGTGCCTTCACATGGTGGCAAAAGGGATTTCCGGCAGCGTTGACAATGGTTCTAACTTTTACCGCAGCCATCGCCGCCGCCACGCTACTCACTCTCACAACCACCATCGAGGAGCTTCTCGACGGCCTGGAACGATGGCTCGGCCCACTCTCGCGTTTCGGTGTCAACCCTGAGCTCGTCGCTCTCGCCATTTCACTCACTATCCGGCTCATTCCGCTCATCGCAATGAGCGCCGTTCAGGTGCTTCAAGCAAGAAAAGCCCGGGGAGCTGACCACTCCCTCCTCGCTTTCGGGATTCCGTTCATTGTTTCCGCTATTCGACGCTCCCAAGCTGTTGGTGACGCCCTCGTCGCCCGTGGAGTTGGGGATTAAGGTCGGGGGTAACCCGACGCTGTTTTTCTGCAATAATTGTTGCGACGTGCTAAACGATCCCGCCCGTCCCCCTGGCATGTGAATAATACATGTTCAAACCGGCTTTCCTCCTGCCGCACGGTGAGCCGCCCAGATCTTCAACAAATGTCACGCCTCCGCACTGCTGACGCAATACCCCCTAATTAGGCTATTCTTCACGCTATTCCTCAGCAATTAGCCAAAAACACGGTCAATTCACAGGTTCCCTTTGACAATCAGCAGGTTTTTTACCAAAATTACAACTATGAAAGAGATTTGCACACGGCTTGGAGCGCTGCTCGTTGGTGTTGCGCTCACTTCGGGTGCAGTCATCGGCCCAGCGCCGACTTCTGCAGCCTCCGAGGTTGTAGTTACCACCGGCAACGCTACTGAGTCAAAGATTATCGACTGTGCAGAAGCACCGTCCGAGCGGGACGATGGAAGCCGTAGGTCCTATCTCACGGATTCCAGTCTCATCGACTTTTTCCTTGGGCTGACAACGAATGGTTTCACGACGGATGACAACGGGTGCCGTGTACATCCCGACAAAGTCAAGCTATCCATTATCACCCCTGTGTTAGCTATTCTCGGTTTCGGGAACTGGCTAAAGAAAAAGGACATCATCTAGCGCGACCGCCTATGATCGCTCAGTAGATATAGCAGAGATATAGCAGCGAGGTTTTCGGCCTCGCTTTTTCTTTGCACTACAGTCCTCTGCGTCCCAGCCTTCTAACCTCACAAGGCTCCCGACCTCACATCCAGGGCACCGATGTGTGCCCCCCTCCTTCCTCCTCACCCCGAACGAGAACGCATCATTTGCTCATGCGAGATCAGCGAAGCAGGGTGACACGCATCAGCATGGAGGGACGTAAAAAGGCGCGAGACATTTCTCGCGCCTTTTTTCATCATGTACGTGGCTGGCAAGCACGCATGCAGCGCGTGCCCAACCCCGGGGAGTTAGTGTTCCTCAATGCCCTTCTTGCCCTGCGTGAGCTGTGACGCATTGGAACTGCCGGAACCAGACTCCAATTCGCCCTGCATCTGAGCGCGGATCTCCTCCAGCCTACTGTGGCCTGCCAGCTGGTAGCCTGCGGATTCAACCTCAGCCATCCGGCTCTGCACGGAGTTCTGAGCCAGCTCGGCCTTGCCCAAGGCGTTAGCGTAGCGGCGCTCGATCTTCTCCCGCACCTGGTCTAGGTTCGGAGTGGAACCGGACGCAGTGAGGGAATTCATCGACTGGATAGACTCGGAAACCTTCTCCTGCATCTTGGCCTGCTCAAGCTGAGACAGAAGCTTCGTCCGCTCGTTGACTTTCTGCTGCAGTTGCATGGAGTTACGCTCCACGGCCTGCTTGGCCTGAGCTGCCTGCTGCAGAGCTTGATCGTGCATCGCCTTGAGGTCTTCAACCTCCTGCTCCGCAGCGACCAGCTGCGCGGCAAAAGCCTCGGCTGTGTTTTCGTACTCGAGAGCTTTCTGCTCATCGCCTGCAGCACGGGCTTTGTCCGCCAGCTGCAACGCCTGTCGAGTATTTCCCTGGAGCTTCTCGATATTGCTCAGGTTGCGGTTGAGCTTCATCTCCAGCTGATGCTGGTTACCGATAACAGCAGCCGCCTGCTGAGACAGCTCCTGGTGCTGGCGCTGCGCATCCTCGATAGCCTGCTGAATCTGTACTTTCGGGTCAGCGTTCTCCTCGATCTTGGAATCGAAGAGCGCCATGAGGTACTTCCACGCTTTCACAAAGGGGTTAGCCATTGGTGAGTTTCCAGCCTTTCGTTATCCACGGCTGAGCGCTCGCTCGAGCCTGATGGGGTGTAACGGTTGATATTGTCGGTAGTTTAGTTTAGCTTGTCGCACCTTCCGTGGCAGCGAAAGGAACAAAAGAGGGGGACGTTGAGGCTAGACTCGCTCAAGCTCAGCAGTTGCGTCAGCAAGAGCCATCGTCCCTGCGGCCTCAATGAGCACGTCGGCTACAGACACGCCAAGGGCTCTACAAACGGAGGCTAGGAGCTCGGAGGATACTTCCTTGCGCCCGCGTTCAAGCTCCGACAGGTAACCGGGAGACACCCGCGCGAGATCAGCAAGCTGACGCAACGTCAGGTGATTATCAGCCCTAAACGTCCGCAGAGCTGTTCCGATCGCCTCTCGAAGAAGCATCTCGGGTGCACGACGGTGGGCCGGAATACCTGAGGTATGGGGCGCGTGCTGGCGAGCCACTGGTGCCATACCTGCTGCTATTTCTGTCTTTACGGGGGAAATTGTTGTTACCATCATTAACTTCAACGGAGAAGAAGAGTCTTTTGTTCCCTCCTTCTACCGGTCGTTTTCCTCCTTGGGAGTGTTCATGAGCTTTACCAGCTTGAGCAGTTCTTCCAGCGCCGCCTCCACAGAGGCGCGACGAATCTCGTTACGGTTTCCATCTACAACGGCCACAGGTGTCGCCTCTCCGGGCACCAGGATCCATCTGTGGCTGTGTTGTGGGTAGGCGCGAAGAGCAACAGTATATCCCTGCGGATCACATAGGCCAATCCATACTTCGCCTACTTCGTGGCCGTCTTGCTTGCTCGGTCCGGCGACCCCCGTCAGGCTCACGCCCCAATCTGCATCGAGCAGAACCCGTACTGTAGCAGCCATCTGCTCAGCACACTCCCGGGAAACTGGCCCGACGGTTTCCAGTACAGAGGCATCGACCCCCAGCAAGTCTCGCTTGACGTCGGTGGCATAGCTGACGACACCACCACGGAGTACTGCCGACGCTCCAGGTATACCGGCGACAGTTGCAGAAGCTAAGCCTGCTGTTAGTGACTCCGCAAAGGCGACGGTTTGTCCTGCAGTAGTCAGCGTCTGGACAAGTTCCTGTGCGACGGGGGATGGCTCGGTCATAGTGTCACTTCTCCTTCAGACGTTTCGCATCAACGAGATATTGAATGCCCGTGGATACGGTCACGATAACGGCCGCGAGCATGACGATCAGGGACGGAATATCCATCCACGCTGGGAGGGGCGCAAGGTAGAGACCGACTGCGATGGCTTGGAGGGTGGTTTTAATCTTTCCCCCCTTAGATGCGGGCACTACCTGCCCCTGACGGAGTTTCACCATGCGCCAGAACGTGATGCCCAGCTCCCGCACGACAATTACTACGGTGATCCACCACGGTAGAGATCCGATGATGTTCAGAGTTACCAGCGCGGTAATCATGAGCGCTTTATCAGCGATCGGATCAGCGATCTTGCCAAAATCCGTCACAATTCCCCGAGCACGGGCAATGTCCCCATCTAGCTTGTCGGTGATCATCGCAGCGACGAAGATCGCCAGCGCCCACCACATCCATGTGGTGTCTTCGCCTCCCCCACGCAGGACCGCCCAGCCGAGGAAGGGAACGGCGATGATGCGTAACGTCGTCAGCGCATTGGGAAGGTTGACGTTTGACTGTTTCGGTGAGCCAGTCACCGTGTGCTCGGAAGAAGCCACACTACCACCTTTGACCTACGAATTTTTGGTCTTACTCAGTACACTTTATGCCATGACGTACTTTGCTGTTTTCTATACCTACATTAGCGATGCCGAACAAGTTGCGGCTGTCCGCCCCGAACACCGGGCGTTTCTTGCCGGCCTAAAGGACGAAGGCACGCTTGTAGGTTCTGGCCCCCTCGTAGGCACGGATCCCGGTGAGGCTCTCATCGTGCTCCAGTTGCCGGACAACGCTACTGTCTCCGATGCTAAAGCCGTCATGGATAACGATCCATTCCACAAAAAGGAAAAGATCGCCTCGCGCACGATCAAGGAATGGGACCCAGTTCTACGGGTGTTTTAGCCTGGCATTTCAGGCGGGAGCGCGCTGCCCCATGACCTGAACTGCACTCTTTCTGCCGGAGCTGCTCGACCCCTCTGGAGTTTCCCTTTTTTAGCTCTCAAGCCCCTTTCCTCCAGCAGGCTGGAGGAAAGGGGCTTGAGTTAGGGGCTTTCCGCTGAGGTCTCCGGCACGCGTTCGGTCACTGCTTCTGCATCTCTCCTACCGGTGTAGGTGCACTAACCGTACGGTGGGCAGGTGATGCTGGTAGCCGTTGCGCTCCAGAGTCTCCGAACGCTTTAGTCGCTCGAGTTTGTCTTGTCAGCTGCGGTTGCGACGTCTCCACTGGAACCCTCATCATCCGGTGTATGCGAGGCAGGATTCCAATCTGGGGCGACGGCACCTTGTGCCTCGTCGCGTTTTGTCTTGATCACTGATGCAATGGCAGTAATGGCAAGCACACCGACGATGACGAACAGCGAGGTAATGTTGCCAATTTCCGGTACGGATACTCCCTCGCCACCGTTGATGAACGGGAGTTTATTCTCATGCAGCGCATGGAGAACGAGTTTGATGCCGATGAAGGCCAGGATTGTAGCCAAACCGTAAGGGAGGTAGACCAACCGCTCCAACAAGCCGTCGAGAAGGAAGAACATCTGCCGCAAGCCCATCAGTGCGAAAGCATTCGTGGCGAACACGATGTACGGCTCCTGCGTCAGGCCGAAAATGGCGGGGATGGAGTCGAAGGCAAACATGAGGTCAATAAAGCCGATGGAGATGAGCGCCAGCATTAAGGGAGTGACCATCTTCTTGCCATTTTCCACGGTGAACAGGTGATCGCCATGGAAATGAGAAGAAACAGGAATCACCTTGCGGGCGGTCTTGACCACGAACATGTCATCGATATTCGTGTCTTCTTCGCCCTTGACCTCATCAACGACAAGCTTTACAGCCGTGTAGAGCAGGAACGCACCAAAGATGTAGAACACCCAGCTCCACGCGTTGATGGCAGCGGCACCGAGTAAAATAAAGATGAGGCGCATGGCCAGGGCTAGCGCAATGCCGATGAGCAGCACCTTCTGCTGGTATGCGCGCGGAATCTTAAAGGAGCCGATGATCAACGCGAAAATAAACAGGTTGTCGATCGACAGAGACAACTCGGTGATGTAACCGTTGAAAAATTCGAGCGCATGCTCGTGCGTCCAGATAAACCACAAGAAGATGGTAAATAAGCCGGCGAGGCTCATGTAAAACGCCATCCAGCCACCGGCCTCTTTCATTGAGGGCTCGTGTGGGCTTTTGACGTGGGAATAGAAATCGAACGCGATGAACCCTAGTAGCACCACGATCGTGATAATCCACGTAACTAGGTTTACTTCCATGATATTTACTTAGACCTCCGGCTAATATGTCCTTAAACCTTGAGGTCTTACCCACCACTATCGTGGCCGACGTGCCCGGATGTACCACTGGTTTGCGGCACACCGTGATGACGTTCACGCCGTTGCGGGTTACTCCCCTCGTCACAACTGCTTCGACTTTAGCTGAACTTCCCTCTGTGCGCTAACGGGGTGCTTTTTCGGTCAGGGTTCCTCCACCACTTATGCCCGTTCCAGACGGGCCAGCCCTTCATGCCTCTCACTGCCCCACCATCGACTACACAGACCGCTGTGCGTCGCGACAACGCCACGTCCGTACCAATTGTGTGTGACGGATCGCTCCAGTTTTCTTTGCGCTGAAATTGAGGAGTTCAGAGGCGGAGAGAAGTAAAGCCGGACGTGTATGATCCTGTTTCCCCATGCATCCGCATCCCCCCACAGAGGACTCCGGCGAGCAGGTGACAACCACTAGACGTACGCAGCCGGCCATCCTGCATGGGATGGCCGGCTGCACCGAGGCGCAGCGAAAGGTACTGGGCGCGAGTACGTCGGTGCTCGACGAGTTTAGAAGGTGCCTTCCGTTGGACGGGCAACCTCTACCTTTGTCGTTGTGGCACCCTGCGAGTTATCGATGACTTCTCCCTCGATAACATCATCGTCCACTTCCTTCGGGGCAGTTGCAGGGTCCGCACCCTTCACCAGCCAAATGACAGTCTCGAGTTCCTCCGGTTTAACCAGCACATCGCGCGCCTTGCTCCCCACAGAAGGCCCAACAATTTCCCTCGATTCCATGAGATCCATGAGCCGACCAGCCTTAGCAAAGCCGATACGCATCTTTCGCTGGAGCATTGAGGTGGAACCGAGCTGCGATGTCACAACAAGATTGATGGCCTCAATGAGGTCATCCATGTCCTTGCCGATTTCTTCATCGATGGCCTTCTTTTCCGGTTCCTTTTCTTCCGTCACGCCTTCGGCGTACTCCGGCTCCGCCTGCTGCTTGGCAGCATCAACGACGGCCTGGATTTCCTCATCGGTGACAAACGCACCCTGGATACGCCGGGGTCGCCCGGCACCCTGTGGGATAAAGAGACCATCGCCCATGCCGATGAGCTTCTCTGCGCCACCCTGATCGAGGATAACGCGGGAGTCCGTCAGGGAGCTCGTAGCAAATGCGAGACGCGAAGGAACGTTTGTCTTGATCAGACCTGTGACGACATCCACAGAGGGACGCTGGGTGGCCAACACCAAGTGGATACCTGCGGCACGCGCCTTCTGGGTGATGCGCACGATCGAGTCCTCGATCTCCTTCGGAGCGGTCATCATCAGATCCGCGAGCTCGTCGACGACACATACGATCGACGGGTATGGACGGTACTCGCGTTCAGAGCCGGCAGGGGCCTGAATCTCACCGCTCAGCACCTTCCTGTTGTAATCCTTGATATGGCGCACGCGGGCAGACTTCATGTCCAGGTAGCGCTGTTCCATCTCCTCCACGAGCCACTGCAAAGCCGCAGATGCTTTCTTCGGCTGCGTAATAATCGGTGTGATGAGGTGAGGAATTCCCTCGTAGGGGGTTAGCTCCACCATCTTCGGGTCCACGAGAATGAGGCGCACCTGATCCGGCGTAGCCCGGGTGAGAATGGATACAAGAAGGGAGTTCACGAACGCCGATTTACCGGAACCTGTTGAACCGGCAACGAGCAGGTGAGGCATCTTCTGGATGGAGTGGCTGACAAAGTTGCCCTCGATGTCCTTGCCCAATCCGATGAGGAGCGGATCGTCACTACTATGCACCTTGGGTGCGTTGAGGACGTCGGAAAGCCGAACCATCTCACGGTCACTGTTGGGAACCTCGATGCCCACGGCTGACTTGCCGGGAATCGGGGCAAGGAGACGCACGTTGTCCGTGGCCACCGCGTAGGCGAGATCTGCCTGCAAGTTCGTAATCTTGGACACCTTGACACCGGGTGACAGCTCTACTTCATAGCGGGTCACTGTTGGGCCGCGTGAAAAGCCGGTGACCTGGGCACCGACCTTAAACTCACGGAATACCTCGTCAATGGCATCAATAATCCGGTCATTGGCTGCCGAGTGCTCCTTGGGAGGCTGCCCGGGGATGAGCAACGATGTCGAAGGAACTCGGTAGTCCGAGTGCGTCGAAGCAGTGTCCATCGCGGGCGCAGCATCCTCGTCCGTATCCTCAGAGACATCTGCGGAAGTACCCGTAGCGGAACCAGCAGTGACCGGTTCCATTGCTTTCTGTGCCGCTGGGGTCGCTGGTCCCGCCGAACGGTTGGGAGCCGTCGTCGGTTGCGGATGCCTGTTTGCGCCCGTGACCGCACCGGCGGATTCGCTGTCGACCTCCGGCGCAGTGAGCGCCTGGCTGTCAAGGACTCGAGTTGTGCCTGCGTCGAGCACGTCTTGCGTGGGCGAAACGGCAGGCATCGCAGCTGTCTCCGGCTTATACAGGTCCTCCGTTGCTCGACGACCGACCTTTCCCGCAGCATCCACGCCCCGCCGGATCAAACCGCGGGCACCTTCCTTGGCACCGTGCTCGGCCCCGTAGGCGGCACCTGCTGCACCAGCGACCGCACTCGCTGCGGAGCCGACGACGCCCGCAGCAGCACCTGCCGCGCCGGCGACACCACCAAATCCGGTGCCTGTGCGACCAGAGCGACGAGACTTCGCACCACGGCGATCGTCTGCTGCCCGACGGCGGTTGCCAGTCAGTTCAGTTTCTGCCCCCTCGGCGTAAGACGATTCATCGTCGTAGGCCGCGCCTCCATCACGTCTCCCCCATGCCAATCGTTGCGACCGTGCCCGACGCGGGGCAGGACGCTGGCTGCGTGGCCGGTCTTCGGCTATCGCATCGATATCGGCCTCCGCCCCACTGTACGGGTCGTCCAGAGGCTCATTGACTTCTTCGAAGCTACCGAATCCGAGGTACGCGATCAGTTCACTGACGAAGTCCTTCACCGTTGTACCGGTTGCCACGACCGCACCATAGATCACAGCAAGAATAAGCAGAGGAATGGCTATGTAGCGCGAAAACCCGATGGCCAGTGGCTGGCCGATAACGAGACCAATCGCCCCGCCGGCATCGATCCGACCTGGCCAGTCGGATGGGAGACCGGCAAAAATGTGCAGCATCGCAAGAACGCAGGCGACAATGATCGAACCACCAATGGCAATATCTTTTCGACGTGCCGGTTCGACGGATTTCCCGGTGAACAGAACCCATGCCATGACCACCAGGCAGATAGGCAGGATCCAGGAGGCCGAGCCGATGACGGATCCGACCCCCATAGAAATCCACTGTCCTACTGGACCTGCGATGTCGAACCACACTGCAGCAGCGAGAACAACGGCAAGGCCGATGCACACTAGTGCGATGCCATCCGAGTGTGCCGAGGGTTCGTCACGGCGCCAGCGTGCCGGTTGCGTGCGGTCCTCCTGGGACGTCGGCTCAGGCTGGCGATTTCTGCTGCGCCGACGGCGGGTAGAGCTCCCGGCCTCGTCGGCGGGTTCATCGTCGTTTTGTTGGTTTGCCACGTCGTCGGCCTCGATAGCGAAGTCGTCCTCCTCGTTCCAAAAGTCGTCGTCAAGCTCTTCCGGGTTCGGCTTAGGGCTCGTCAGGGACCGCCATAGCGCGCCTGAGCCACGCGCGACGGCACCAAACATCGTGCTTACCCCCTTGGCCGTCGCTCGGGTAGCGCTCCCTGTGCGCTCCCCCGCAGTGTCTGCAGCGCGAAACGCCGAGGAGCGGGGATGCGTGCGGGAATCCCCGGCCTGTCGACGGGAGGACGGGCCGGTAGCTGCCTTCTTTCTACGGCTTGCAGAGGAGTTACGCACAGTCATGTAAGTAACAATAACCCCTTTTGCACCATTTTCCACACAAGCAACGCCGAGATGGCAATTTTCCGGATGATTCCGGCCCCTGAGCGGCTAGGAGTTAAGGAGGAATGCCACCGCCTTAGGCTGCGGAGTGGCACCGAACTTTATCGTGAGGTAACAAGACTGCGGTACACGTGACGGCCGAATGCCCACATAAAGATCTCCCCGACCGGTCCGCTCACACGCAGGACCTCGTCGCCCTTTTCCGCGACACCGTGCTTGTCCACAGCAACAAATCGGGGGAATCCCGTAGGTTCCAAAATTACAGGGACCGTGTGACTGCGAAGAAGGCCTTTACTGAGCACCTTGAGCGAACCGTATAGCTCCTTTTCTTCCCACTCGTTGAGGATGCGCGGCCCCTCCCAGTCCGGCTGGGCGCGCAGAACATCTTCATGGTGAATGAAGTGTTCTGCGGTGTTCACACCCGCCGGCATTGGGATCCGCGGCCCCTTTGCCCACTGTTTCACCACTGTTTCATAACCGTGCCCTGCGACCTCATCCGAGACTTTCTTCAGATGGTCTTCGAGGAAAGGAACGAACATTCCTGCAGCCGCGTCAAGTCGGTTCTCACGAACCCATAGATGGACGGCCAGATCACGGGTTTTCCACCCCTCGCACAGGGTAGGCGCGTCGGGGCCTACCTCGAGGAAGGTTTCTGCTAGACGACGCCGTTCAACCTCAGCAAACTTCATGCCAAAATTCTACCTTTCTCTCGAATGCACTGCAGAGAAGCTTATGAGACCAAAAGCATCGGTGTGTCGAAGGATGGGTGTCATCGCGGAGACGCGTCGAGACCCACTCCCCCCGGCCCCAATGGATCCTCCCCTCTGGTGCGCACCCTTCTACTTCGTGACACTAGTCCACTTCCAACCGTTTACTATTCGCCTTTTATGTTTCGCACCGGAAGGCATTCGCCACTGCGTTGTCTGGTGTTACCAGCACATCCACCATTTCGTCATGCGGACCCCACAGATAGTTCACGAGGGAAACCTCATAGTGCAGCGCACACACTCAGCCCCGGCGGGGTAGACAACAAAAATCGCCCGCTACAGATGTAGCGGGCGAAGAGGGGAAGGCAGGAACCCTCACCCTCTGACGGGGCCCCTATTATCGGGATTCGACGGTCTGGGCGACATCCTCGTCGTCGGGGCCGTCATTCGGGCTAGCCATCTGGACAACCGTCGGAACGATCATCGGGCTACGCTGCCACTTCTTCTCCGTGTACTTGCGGATCCGGCGGCGCAGCTGCTGCACCATACGGTACGTATCGTTTTCGCCCTCTCCTGCGAGGTCGAGCATGATATTTTCTGCAAGTTCTGCAATCTCCGGCATCATAGACTTCGCGTCCTCGGAGAAGCCACGGGCCTGAACGGTGGGGCGCTCCAGCAGGCGACCCGAGCGGTTATCGATGACGGCAGTAAGAGCGATGAGGCCGCTCTCGCCAAGCTCGGTGCGGTCGGCGAGAACATGCTCTCCAACGTCACCCATGGTGGTGCCGTCGACGTAGAGATGGCCGATCGGAATCTGGCCAACCACCTGTGCGCGTCCGTCGACAAGATCGACAACAACGCCGTTTTGTGCAAGCACGACCCGCTCCGGATCAACGCCGGTGGAGATGGCGAGTTCCTTGTTCGCGCGGAGGTGTCGCCATTCGCCGTGGACCGGCATTGCGTTCACCGGGCGTGCTGCGTTGTAAATGAACAGCAATTCGCCGGCGTAGCCGTGGCCAGAGGTGTGAACCTTCGCATCACGGGACGTCACCACGGTGGCGCCGATCTGTGCCAGCATGTTGATAACGCCGAAGACCGCTTCCTCATTGCCTGGGACGAGGGACGAGCTGAGGATGATGAGATCGCCGTCGCGGACCGTAATCTGGCGGTGCTCACGGCGCGCCATACGGGACAGGGCGGCCATCGGCTCACCCTGGGTGCCCGTCGTGATGAGCATGATCTTGTGGGGTGCCATCTTGGCAGCCTCATCCATCGTGACAAAAGTGCCACGCGGTGCCTGCAGGTAGCCCAGTTTCTGGGCAATGTCCATGTTGCGAATCATGGAGCGACCGTTGAAGGCAACCTTGCGGCCGGCGGCGACTGCCGCATCCACAGCAGCCTGTACGCGGTACACGTTGGACGCGAAGGAGGCGAGAATGACCCTCTGTTTTGCCCCCATCACCAGCCGTTTGATCGTCGGGGCAACGTCCGCTTCAGAGCCGGAGATGCCCGGCGTGGTGGCGTTCGTCGAATCGCACATGAGGAGATCGATGCCCTCATCGCCGTAGCGGGAGATGGCGGGCAGATCGGTGGGACGCCCATCCGGAGGCGTCTGATCCAGTTTGATATCGCCCGTGTGCAGAATCGTGCCTGCACCCGTCTTGAGCACAATGCCCAAGCAGTCCGGGATCGAGTGGCCGACGTTGAAGAAGCGAATGTTAAACGGTCCGCGATCAACCTCAGAAAGCTCGTTAACTTCGATCAGCTTCGGACGCTGGCGGTGCTCCTGGCACTTAGCCGAGATGAGGGCACACGTGAACTTCGATGCCAGGATGGGCAGATCTGGCCGGTGGCGCAGGAGATAAGGGATCGCCCCAATGTGATCCTCGTGGCCGTGCGTGATAACGAGCGCTTCGACCTGATCGAGACGATCCTCGATGTAGGAGAAATCAGGCAGGATCAGATCGACACCCGGCTCGACGGAACTGGGGAACAAAACGCCACAGTCGACGAGCAGGATCCGGTTCTTGTACTCGAACACGGTCATGTTGCGGCCGATCTCAGAAATGCCACCAAGAGCGACAATCCGCAGGCCATTCTTCGGAGCCTTCGGGGGTTCAGGCAGGCGCTGCGTCAGATCCGCGCCCTGCATGGAATGGACAACGTTGCGCCCATGCCGGTTGGAGCGGTCGGAACGACCGCCACGTCCGCCCTTTTTGGCGGAGCCGTTGGTGCCAGAATTCTTGTTATTTGTGGAATTGTTGTTGTTCGTATTCTTCTGGTTCGCAGACTCAGCAGCCTTACCGTTGCCACGGTTTTTTGTAGTGGTGGCACGACGACTGCTACTGCGCTTTTTAGGAGCCGACGTGGAGTCGACGTTCGAAGGCGCGTCTGCGGAGCCAGTCTTACGCTCCGCGCGACGCCTCCGGTTGCGAGGTTCGGTCATATTTAAAGGAATCCACCCTTTTCTAGTTCCAAGCGGAGCTCCTCCACCTGCTGCGGCTGCAAAGCAACCTGTGGCAGGCGGGGATCCCCCGCTTCAATGCCCTGCAACTGCAGAGCTGCCTTACTTAGGCTGACACCGCCAAGTTTTCCTTGAGCGGCATACAGCGGTGATAACGTGGCGTTAATTTCCCGTGCACGGGCGAGGTCGCCGGCCTCGAAGCTCGTTTTCAGTTCTCGGAGGAGCTGCGGTGCAATATGGCCAATGACGGAGATGAAGCCCGTTGCCCCCACGGCCAACCATGGGAGATTGAGTGCATCATCGCCGGAATAGTACTCCAGACCTGTGTCCGGAATGAGCGAGGCGGCAGACGCAAGATCGCCCTTCGCTTCCTTCATCCCCTTGATATGGGGGTGCGCGGCCAATGCCCGAATAGTATCCGGCTTAATGGGGATACCAGAGCGACCCGGAATATCATACAGGATGACCGGCAGTTCTGTCGCATCGGCTACGGCCGTGAAGTGCTGGATGAGCCCCTCCTGGCTCGGCTTGGAGTAGTACGGGGTAACCACAAGCAGCCCGTCGGCACCCGCATCGGCGGATCGTTTAGCCAGGTCAATAGATGAGCGAGTGTTATTCGTACCCGCGCCGGCGACGATCGTTGCCCGATCCCCCACCTCGTCTTTTACCGCACGGATAAGGGCTACCTTTTCCTCTGCCGTTGTCGTGGGGGACTCACCCGTTGTGCCGTTGAGGATGAGCGCATCGCATCCGCCATCGACCAGCCTGGCGGAAAGTTCCCGGGCCACCTTTTCATTCAACTCGCCGTCCGCTGTAAACGGGGTGACCATGGCCACGCCGACTGTTCCGAATGTATTGCTCATCAGCACTCCTTTAAATAAATTTTAGAAATCCGTTACGTAGGGACTCGTTGCCATCTCGGATCCGTCCGACAGGCGGGTTACCTCAAAATCCCCAAACACGACGGGACACTCCTTAGCAAGTATTTTTAAACATTCCACGGCGAGAGTGCGTATTTCCTTATCGGCGTGTTCCGTCGCCCGCATACCGATAAAGTGCCTCCAGGCCCGCAGGTTTCCCGTCACTACGATGCGTGACTCCGTCGCGTTAGGGAGCACAGCCCGTGCGGCCTGCCGTGCCTGCTTCATGCGCAGCAGCGCGTTGGGTTCGTCGGAAAGCTTCTGTTCGAGCGAGGACAAGATCTCTTCGAAGGCGAACCGAGTGTCATCCACGGTTCGCATGAACAGTCTTTCCAACTGTTCATCGCCTGCGATTTCATCAGGGACGACAACCTCGGTTTCACCGGGGTGAACGAAGCGTTGAGATAGTTGCGAGAAGGAAAAATGCCGGTGGCGGACGAGTTCGTGCGTAGCCGAGCGGGAAATTCCGCGCACATACATCGACGCGGAGGCGTGCTCCAGCAGCGACAGGTGTCCAACCTCCATAATGTGCCGGACATACGCCGCGTTGGTGGAGGTTCGGGGATTCGGCTTGTTAAACGTTTCGTAGCAGGCACGGCCGGCAAACTCCACTAACGCTTCCGGGGAGTCCACCGCATCCGTTGTCCACTCGATGCCCTCGGGCTTGTGAAACTCGGTCAGCGCGATGAGCTCGACAGAAAGGTCAGCGTGTGTTGCCATGGCTTACAGCCCCAGGTAGCTATCAAGGCCGACGGTGAGGCCCGGGTGCGAACAAATGTTTCGCACTCCGACAAGCACGCCGGGGATAAAGCTGGTGCGATCGTAGGAGTCCTGCTTGATGGTCAGCGACTGCCCCTGCGTACCAAAGATCACCGTCTCGTGTGCGACGGCACCGGTCATGCGGATAGCGTGCACCGGGACGCCTTTAACGTCCGCACCGCGGGCTCCGTCGAGGCTCTGCTCGGTGGCATCGGGCTCGCTGGTGGCCTCGCGGGCGGCAGCGATACCCTCGGCGGTGTGGATGGCGGTGCCGCTCGGGGCATCGACCTTGTTCGGGTGGTGCATTTCAATGACTTCCGCAGACTCAAAGAACGGCGCAGCCTGACGGGCAAAGGCCATAGTGAGAACAGCCGAGATGGCGAAGTTCGGGGCGATGAGCACGCCTTGGCCTTCCTTGCCCTCGAGCCAGGAGTTCACGGTGGCGATTCGCTCTTCATCAAAACCGGTCGTGCCGATGACGGCATCAATGCCGTTGTCGATGTAGAAGCGGAGGTTGTCCATCACGACAGACGGTGTGGTGAAGTCCACAACGACCTCCGCCCCGGCCTTGACCAATTCTTCCAGGGAGTCATCCCTGTCCACTGCTGCAACCAGCTCGAGGTCCTCGGCGGCAGTCACCCCCTCAACCACAGCCTGGCCGACGCGGCCTTTTGCACCTACAACTCCAACTTTACGTAAAGACATGTTCATCATCCTACTAGCAACCGCAACGAGGAAGCGTCGACAAGCAAAAACCGCCACCCACGCGGTGGGTGACGGTGAGCTCCATCTCTAACAGGACGGACCTGGAGAGGCAATCCTCTAGGGGACGGCGCACGGGCGCGTCCCCTGGGGATGAACCCGTTTACGGTTTACCGGCTCCGTCTTAATGGCACCGTTTTTACCGGCTACGGACTAGTGGCCATCGACCGGGATGAGGGAGATCTTGCCACGGTTGTCGATATCCGCGATCTCGACCTCGACCTTCTCGCCGACGTTGATAACATCCTCTACCTTCTCGATGCGCTTCTTGCCACCGAGCTTCGAGATGTGGATGAGTCCGTCGCGGCCAGGAAGGATGGAGACGAAGGCACCGAAGTTGGCGATCTTCACCACGGTGCCGAGGAAGCGCTCGCCCACCTTCGGCATCTGCGGGTTAGCCACAGCGTTGATCTTCTCAATCGCTGCATCGGCTGCTGCGCCCGTCGTGGCGGACACGTACACGGTGCCGTCCTCCTCGATGGACACATCAGCACCGGTCTCCTCGGTGATGGCGTTAATGTTCTTGCCCTTCGGCCCAATAACCTCGCCGATCTTGGACACCGGAACCTTGATGGAGGTGATGCGCGGTGCGAAGTCACTCATCTCGTCCGGCTCCTCGATGACCTGTGCCATCGTGTCGAGGATCTCCAGGCGGGCCTCGTGTGCCTGCTGGAGGGCAGCGGCGAGGACGTTGGAGGGAATACCGTCGAGCTTGGTATCCAGCTGCAGGGCGGTCACGATCTCGGACGTACCGGCAACCTTGAAGTCCATGTCACCGAAGGCATCCTCAGCGCCGAGGATGTCGGTCAGTGCCGTGTAGTGCATCTTGCCGTCGATCTTGTCGGAGACAAGACCCATGGCGATGCCGGCAACGGGTGCCTTCAGCGGAACGCCAGCGTTGAGCAGCGACAGCGTGGAGGCACAGACGGAGCCCATGGAGGTAGAGCCATTAGAGCCGAGGGCCTCAGAGACCTGGCGGATGGCGTACGGGAACTCCTCCTTGGAGGGGATCACCGGCAGCAGGGCGCGCTCAGCAAGCGCACCGTGGCCGATCTCGCGGCGCTTCGGGGAACCCACGCGACCCGTCTCACCGGTGGAGTACGGCGGGAAGTTGTAGTGGTGGATGTAGCGCTTGGAGGTCACAGGCGACAGGGAGTCGATCTGCTGCTCCATCTTCAGCATGTCCAAAGTGGTGACGCCGAGGATCTGTGTCTCGCCACGCTCGAAGAGGGCGGAGCCGTGTGCGCGCGGAACGAGCTCGACCTCGACGGAGAGGTCACGGATCTGCTTGACATCGCGACCGTCGATGCGGAAACCCTCGGTGAGGATGCGGTGGCGCACGATTTCCTTGGTTACCGCGTTGTAGGCGGCGCGGATCTTCTTCTCTGCGGTCTCGTCTTCTTCCTCAAACTTCGGCAGCAGCTTTTCGACGACCTGGTCCATGTGCTCGGCGGTAGCGGTATCGCGCTCCTGCTTGCCGGGGATGGACATGATCTCGCCGATCTTCTTGGAAGCGCTCGTGCGAACTGCTTCCAGGATCTCGTCGGTGTAGTCCGGGAAGATCGGGAATTCCTTCTTGTCCTTGGCGGCGAGCTTGGACAGCTGATCCTGTGCGCGGCAGAGGGTATCGATGAACGGCTTGGCTGCCTCGAGGCCCTCGGCAACGACGGACTCCGTCGGTGCGGGCGCACCGTCTGCAACGCGCTCGATGACACCCTCGGTAGCACCAGCTTCCACCATCATGATGGCAACGTCGTTCTTCTTGCCCTTCT
>ERZ1031292.245-NODE-245-length-18500-cov-8.185687_pt1 | contig 18500 bp, 15 predicted proteins | sample MGYA00518215_ERZ1031292 | MGnify/ENA primary metagenome ERZ1031292 (study PRJEB33718, sample SAMN03159822) | human skin metagenome | collected 2014-02-25 | study: EMG produced TPA metagenomics assembly of the PRJNA266117 data set (Human skin bacterial metagenome... | reverse complement strand
GCCGGTTCATGACGTCGAGGCGCGAAGCAATAGTCAGCATGTGCTGAACTATACAGCGCTGGCCGAATTATTCACCATAGACTGAACTGACGTTGACATGAAGAGCCGAGGTTTGACATGAAGAGCCGAGGTGTGGATATACCGTCGGGTTTGGTTAACGCATAGCGATATTGACGCTACGCGTTATACAATGGAGTCGTGATCAGATCGTTCGGCAGTAGCGATACCGAGCGCATCTGGCATGAGCAATACGTCAAGGGTATTGACCGGAAGTTGCAGCGGGCGACGCTTCGCAAGCTCGAGATGCTTCACGCTGCGAAGGTTCTTGAGGATCTGCTGATCCCGCCGGGAAACCGCCTTGAGAAGCTGGTCGGCGACCGTCGTGGACAGTACAGCATCCGGGTGAATGCCCAGTGGCGGATCTGCTTCGTCTGGAGAGATGGGGGTGCAGAATATGTCGAACTCGTTGACTATCACTGAGGATGATCGGATAGAGCCAATCCACCCGGGAGAGATCCTGATGGATGATTTCATCGAGGGATTCGGGATCACTCAGAACAAGCTCGCGGTGTCGATCGGTGTGCCGCCGCGCCGGATTAATGAGATCGTGCACGGCAAGCGTGGGATCACTGCGGACACGGCGATTCGTCTAGCGCGTTATTTCGGCACGTCCGAGGAGTTTTGGATGAACCTGCAAGCGAACTATGAGCTTCGGCTGCGACGTCGTGAGCTGCGCGGCAAGCTTGCGGCGATCACGCCACTCCAGGTGGCGTGAAAATCGCTGAGTTACCGGTCACTGGTTTCGTTCATATGCTGCGACGATCTTTGTCGCGGTGTCTTTGATCGCTTTCATGGTCTCGTAGAACTCGCCCATTTCGTTCCAGATCCCGTCTTCGGATAGCACGCCTAGCTCGCCTTGCGGGGTGCCGTCCAGTTCTTCGAGATCGTGACGCCAAAGCATCTCGTAGTAGCCGATCAGCTCGCGCCACTCAGCCCAAGCCGCGTCAAGCAATTCCGGGATCTCAGCCAACTTTGCGTCGACGTCATACAGCCGGATCAACCGGGCGTCTTGTTCGCGAGCTCGCTTTGCAGCATCAGACATGACTGAAAGTTTAAGGCTCCGCCGCTGCCGGGAGACGCTGGATGGCAAACGCCCATCCACGCCTCGGGATCAACGCCGTGCTTAAAGGCACTGTGTCGGACCTCGATCTCAAATGGCATTCTTTAGGGCCTCGCGAATTGCCTGCGAGCGCGACCATCCGTGAGCGGCGGCATAGCCATCGAGGTTTGAGATCTCACTGGGTGACAGACGGATTGAGATGACTTTCGCTGTATCTTCGGCGCGCGGCGGGCGTCCGCGGCTCCGCAGCACCTCAACGTCGTAGCCGGCCTCGGCTTCTGCCACCCACGCGTCAAGCTGCTCATCGCTGATGGGCTGACCATTGATCGTCTTCATGTCCTTAGTGTAATACGAAAAAGGCCTGGGTGGGTGAAAGTTTAAACGCCGCGATGATCTCCCGAAGCTAGATGACACAGCGCCCAGATCTCGGGCAATGCGACCAACGAGAGCTTGTCGGGGTGTACGTTAAAGCCCGTGAGCACACGAAAGCAGTGGTGGACCGCCTGAGGGCGGCAGCTGACTGCGTGCAAACGACACGAGCCGCCCAACCGTCGGGCGGTTTTTTTGTGCCGACCCGTCGGACAATTCCGCAGGAGGAATCATGACCAACCCTGAGCCTCGCACGCTGGCCGAAGCTTGCGATCTCGTACAAAATGCCGAGCTCAATATCACCGCCGACGGGACCTTCGGTGAATTCGGAGGGGCAGTGTTGCCGCCGCCGCTGGTCGGACCGATGGCTGAGGTCGCTGAGGCCTATGCCGAGGCCCGCAATGATCCCGATTTCTACGCCGAATACACCTACCTGTTGCGTCGCTATGTCGGACGTCCGTCGCCACTGACGCATGCCACTCGGCTGAGTGACGAGCTAGGCGGCGCGCAGATCGTGTTGAAGCGCGAAGACTTGAACCACACCGGCTCACACAAGATCAATCACACGCTGGGCGAGGGTCTGCTCGCCAAGCGAATGGGCAAGCGCACCCTGATTGCCGAGACCGGAGCGGGTCAGCACGGCGTCGCGTTGGCGACCGCTGCTGCGCTGCTGGGCCTGGAGTGCGAGATTCATATGGGTGCGATTGACGTCGCCAAACAACACCCGAACGTCGTGCGCATGCGGATGCTCGGCGCTACGGTGGTCGCCGTCGAGCGTGAAGGTCGCTCGTTGAAGGAAGCCGTCGATTCGGCATTTGAGGTTTACGCCGACGATCCGGACCGCTATTTCTTCGGCATCGGTTCGGTCGTCGGCCCACACCCGTACCCGACGATGGTGCGCGATTTCCAGTCGGTCGTCAGTCGCGAATCGCGCGCCCAATTCCAAGAGATCTACAACACCTTGCCGGACGCTGTGATCGCATGCGTCGGCGGCGGCTCGAACGCGATGGGCGCTTTCACCGCCTATCTCGATGACGCTGACGTCCGCCTGATCGGCGTGGAGCCTGGTGGTCGTGGCGAGGCCGTCGGTGAGCACGCGATGACGATGACCCACGGCATCCCGGGCACGCTGCACGGCATGGCGACGCTGGTCTTGCAGGACGAGACTGGCCAGCCCAGCCCGGTGCACTCGATCGCGTCCGGTCTCGACTACCCGGGTGTTGGCCCCCAGCATGCTTATTTCAAGCAGCTGGGCCGCGTCGAATATGTCGATGAGGACGACGCCGCAGTGTTGGACGCATTCAGCAAGCTCAGCCGCTTTGAAGGCATAATTCCTGCGCTGGAGTCGTCGCACGCGGTGGCCCGCGCGATCCGGATGGCCCCCGAGCTGAGTCCCGAGCAGCACCTGTTGGTCAACCTATCTGGACGTGGCGACAAGGACGTCGACTACATTGCCGAGGTGATTGGCATGTCAGGCGACGCAGACCGCACCGTCAACTGATCGCTAAGCGTCGCTCGATACCTGCCGTCGGGGCCGTGATCGGGTTCATTGGGAACCTTGGTTTGTGCTTGCGGACCTGGTCTGGCTGATGTGGGCTTGCCTGCCCGCGGTGGCTGGGGGTGCTAAAGCTGGACTGTGACCTTAGCCGTTGGGTGGTGGTCGCCAATCCATTAATGCTGAAGTGTCGATAAAATGCATAAATTTCGACACGTTAACCTGATGTGGTGATTTCATCGACAAGTCCCGGCGATGGCGGTCGCGGTGGTATGCCGGGGCACCGCGCCCCACATCTAAGCAGACTGCAATGGTCAACCTGTCGGGCCGTGGCGATAAGGACGTGGATTATGTCGCCGAGGTCATCGGCATGACCGGCGATGTCGACCGCACCGTCAACTGACGACAGGGGATCAAGGCAGAGCCTTTGCTATCATGCGTGATAGCAAAGGGAGGTGGTGGTCTTGACGTCCATCCTCGTGCGTGGCCTCGACGACCACGTCAAGCAGCAGCTCGCAGCTCAAGCAAAACGTAATGGTCGCTCGATGGAGGCTGAGGCTCGGCTGATCCTGACAGCGGCGGTGTGTGGTCCAAACATCGGCTTGGCGCTGCTGGAGGCTGCCCAGCAAGCCGGCGGCGTGGAACTAGACATCCCTAGCCGCAGCGAGGAAGCGCGGGCGGTGAGTTTCGATTGATCGTCCTCGACACGAACGTCATCTCAGAGTTGTTCAGGCCTGACCCAAATCCCAAGGTAATTCGATGGCTAAGCGCTATTGGAGATGATTTAGCAATCACCGCTATCACTTTGGCTGAATTGCTCGCTGGCGTGGAGCGGCTGCCTGACGGGAAGCGAAAATCCCAACTCGAGGCGGCCATTCATGGCGCGCTGGCACCATTTAGATCCAGCTCGGCGATTCTGAGTTTCGACGACGACGCTGCAGTCGAATACGCAAAGATCCTAGCGAGGCGAGATCGAGCTGGGTTGCCTATTTCCCTTGCGGATGCTCAAATCGCTTCGATTTGCAAGAGTCACGACGCTATCTGCGCGACGAGAAACGTGAAGGACTTTCAGCACACAGGTGTGCAGTTGATAAATCCTTGGGATTGACGGTCAGATCAATTGACGGTCAGTTGGAGTGCCGCGATGTTGTCTTGTCGCAATAGCGTTCGCAGTGCGCGGCGTGCGATCCATTTTGTCTCGGGGGAGTTGTCTGCTGACAGCCAGCGACTGACGGTTTCGATCGCCAGGTCGGGGTGGGTGCGGGAGATGTCGTTGAGATTGTTTGCCACCGAGGTGCGGACATATTTCGTTGGGTCAGTGAATAGCTGATCTAAGACCGGAATGATGGGCGACGGATCGACCATGAATGGACGGTAAGCCTTAGCCCACGGTAGACGGGGACGAATGCCTTCGCTGGCTAGCCGTCGGACGTTATGCGAATTCGACTGAACCCATTGCTGGACGTGCTGCATCGTCAGCCCCCGGTAGCGATCCAAATATGGACGAACCGCCCATTCGCCGGTAAAGACCTTGGTTAAAGCTTCAATAGCGGCCAGCGATTGTTCGGGATAGTCGAGACCGTAATCTTCGATGAATTGTCCGACCGGCCACCAATAAAAGCCATAGTTGAAATAACCTTCCCCGATCGCAAGCTCTGGACCAAAGCTGTTGACGATGACGTCGAGGGCTTCCAAATAGTCGGCTGGCAGACGGTCTTGCAGGCCTTCGGCGAAGACGCGGACGCGAGCTTTAATCTCGATGTCGTCGACGCGAGGGGCGACCCAGTTGGCGTATTCGTCTGGATCCAATCCGAGCTTTGACGCCAGTAACGCAGCCGTTTCGGCCCCGAAGTAATATTTCATCTTCTCCGCCATGGCTCAAGCCTGCCATCAAAATGATTTGGCTATCTCGCGTACTTTGGGTGACGCAACAGGCGCTCGAGCGGACGTCAATTACCTAGTCGCTCGGGTAAATGCCACGCAGACCCTCAATCGGTGCTTACGAGTTCAGCCGTGAGAAATCTGGTGAGCACCCTCAATAAGTTAGCCTTAATCAAAGCCGTGTGTGTAGGGGACTTCTGCGTGCGTGAACGGAGGGTTCCAATGAAAGACATCCCGACAAAGCCCAGTCATGAGCAGCCTGGTGGCAAGACGGTCCGCACCGAGAGTCGCTGGCGATGGCTGTCGACGCTGCTCAGTCTCGTTCTGATCGTGTCTGGCTCCATCTTGATGACTCCCCAGGCGCACGCCGCCGGCACGGTGACCATCCAGAGCCAGCCGGGAGCCAGCTTTGCGACGCTGACCGAGGCAGTCGCCGCTGCCGTCGATGGTGACACGATCATCGTCAGTGGTGAAGTGGTCGAATCCGCCATCGTGACGATCGACAAGAATTTGACGATCAAAGCTGCTGCGGGCGGTGGCTCTGTGACTGGTAACGCGGAGACCGTAATACAGCAAACTTCGGGTGAGCTGGTTTTGGGTGGCGGGAACGACTCCGAAAAGTTAAATCTCATTCAAAAAGGTATGCGGAACAATACAGCGATTGCTGTGCACGTTTTGAATGGCGATTTCAAAATGCAGCCCGGAGTAGCGATTTCATTCGATAATGACGCTAAGACTCAAGTCGGTTTGGGGCTGGGTACTAATTTCAGTCCGAGTGGTTCGTACCCCGGGCATTCGATCACTGGCGCAATCAGTGGCGGCAAAATCGCGACCTCAAATCCTGGCGACGATAAGACCGATATCAAAATCGCTATCGTCATTCGCGAGGGAGTGCACCTAGACAGCATTTCCGGCGGTAACTTCTACGGGCAGTACCAAGCTTTATCGCTTCAGGGCGCTCAAGGTGATCAAACGCCGAATATTAGAGAAATCACTGACGGAAATTTCAGCAATAACGCTTTGGATCGGCACACCGTAAATGTCTGGAATGACGCATATATCGGCACAATTTCAGGTGGTCATTTTGAGCAGAAAGCTAAACAACCGACTGGCTCGACCAAGGGATCAGCGGCCTTTAGCCTCGCATACGGTGGCCGAATTGACGTGATTTCCGGTGGCACTTTCCAAGCCCCTACATCAGCCAATCAGCGTGCTCACCAGGGCCTAAGCATTTACGGAAGTTACGGCCGGTTGCCAAAGCTTGGGAAAATCACTGGCGGCACTTTCTCCGGCGACGTCGGCCTGTGGCTAGACTCCCGGTATCGATCAGGCGACGATTACAATCAAATGCTGGATTCGATCACTGGCGGAACTTTCAGCGGTTCTGAATCGGGTGATTATGGGGCTGGGATCTTGGTCGATTTCCGATCGCGAATCGGGTCAATTATCGGCGACTTGAATAGCGATGGGGTGACGGCGAGGGGCGTCGATGGAATTCGCGTCATTGGTGAAATTGGCGAGCTGGGCGGCAACCTATCCGCTACCGGTACCGATAACGGCTTACGGCTCTGGAGCTTTGACTACATCGGTGTTAATCCCACCCCCCCGGCGCGGGTTGGCAAGATCAGCGGTGGCACCTATGAGGGCGTTTTCGTTGGAATTAACAATACGAACTCCAGAAATTTCGGGAATGACGCTAGAGGAGCCATTGGAGAGATCGGTGGTTCGACCTCGGCCCGGGCGACGAACACGACGGGCGTAGGTCTCGATAACAGCGGCACCATCGGGAAGATCACCGACGGCGCGTTCCAGGGTGGCTGGGCGTCCGGCGGAGTTGGTCTGCGGTTCAAGGAGCACAACTTCAGCAGCTCCAGAAAAGCTGGTTCTATTGAGTCAATCTCTAACGCGACATTTGTCGGCTACGACCCCATTCAATTAGGGGCAGCGGTTAAATTCGACGAGGTAGACGCGAAAACCCCACGTGTCGGTGATGTCAAGCTGTTTACCTCAAAAAAGGTCGAGCCTAAGACGAATGGTTTCATCGATCCGGCGGATCTCATCGAGGCCGACGCAGACGTGTTAACGGCGTCATTGCCGAAGGATTTCGTCTTCGATCCGCTGGTTAAGCGTTCCTCGCGTTTCTACCCCACGGCCCCAGAAGGCTCCTTTTACGTGTTATCGCTGCGAGAAAAGTTGACGCTTGACGCCAATGGTGGAATCGGGCAGCCAGTCGAGATCGAACACGGTGATACTGCGAAGATCAAGTTGCCAGCGAACACTTTCACTCGCGAGGGATACACGTTCCTCGGTTGGGCGAAGACTAAGGACGCCACGAAAGCCGATTACGTGGATGAGGCTGAATACACCTACGAGGGCGACGAGACGCTGTATGCCGTCTGGCAAGCGAACGACTTGACCGTGACACTCTGGGCTAACGACGGCACCCCGGACAAGTCGGAGCGCACCGCGAAGTTCGGAGCTGACTACACGATTGCGGACAACCCCTTCATTCGTGACGGGTACACATTCACGGGTTGGAATACAACCGCGGACGGCACCGGCACGTCTTATTCACCTGGTGCAGTGATCGAGAATATGCAGACGGGTCTAAATCTTTTCGCGCAATGGGAGAAGGTTCAGTACACAGCGCGATTTGACGCTGCAGGCGGAGAGCCTACGCCAAAGCCACTGACCCTTGACTACGGATCCGAAATTACGTTGCCAGACGCTCCGAAGAAGGCTGGGCATAGTTTTGAAGGCTGGCTGGCAGATACGGATTCCAAACTGTGGCAGCCGACCGAAACGTACTCAGTGAAAAGCGATGTGCTATTCACCGCTCAATGGAAGATCAATGACTACACATTGAGCTACGACGGAAATACTGCAGATTCAGGGTCGATGGACTCCCAGATCAAGCGGTTTGGTAGGAATTTCGTCGTCGCTGATAACGAGTTCCAGAAGGCGGGCCACACGTTCACGGGTTGGAACACTGCTCCCGACGGATCAGGGACTGCCTATAACCCCAATGACGTCATCGAGGTTAAGGGCGATGTGAAGCTGTTTGCGCAGTGGAAGGCCAATGCTTACTCGTTGTCTTATGACGGTAACGGTGCTACGTCAGGGGCCGTTGCTAACCAGACTGTTGAGTTTGGTGGGCAGTTCACTGTTGCTGGGAATGGGTTTGACCGTACTGGTTATTCGTTTGTGGGTTGGAATACTGCCGCTAATGGATCTGGGACTGCTTATCGTCCTGGTGATGTGATTGACGTCACCGGTGACGTGAAATTGTTCGCCCAATGGGTGGCAAACAAGTGCCGCGTCGTGTTCGAGGCGAACGCCGATGGCATTGCGGATCCTGCGACTCAGATCGTCGACTATGCGACTGAGATCACGCTACCTGGGGTTGATCCGCGTCCTGGCTATCGCTTCCTCGGCTGGTTGCCTAAGAAACTGACCCCGACCGGCCCGCGCGGTCGTCAAGCTCCGCCGCCAGCAACCTTGCTGCCGGTGGGTTCGAAGTACACCGTGTATAACGATGTATTGTTCGTCGGCCAGTGGGCGCCGATCGAATACACCCTGACCTTCGCTGGTGACGGCGGCCAGGGCAAGGCGCCAGACCCGATCAAGGCAGATTTTGACACCAAGGTCATGCTCCCGGCCCCGACCGACCTGACCCGACCGGGCTACACCTTCGTCGGCTGGAACACCAAGCCAGATGGCACCGGCACGCTCGTCCCGCCCAACGGCGAACACCTGGTGACTGGCGACGTCACGTTCTATCCGCAATGGTCGGCCAACCCGTACTCGTTCACCTTCCACGCCAACGGTGGACAAGGTGACATGGCGCCAGTGAAGGCCGTCCACGACAGTCAGTTCACCATTCCCGAGAGCGGTTTCACCCGCCAGGGCTACACCTTCACGGGTTGGAATAGCGCTGCGGACGGCTCGGGTGTGACCTATCAGCCGGGCGATCGGATCGTCGTCAGTGACTACCTGGCGCTGTTCGCGCAATGGCAGCCCAACAGGCACACCTTGACGCTGCTGTCCAACGGCGGAGCGGGCAAGATGAGCCCGGTGACTGCGGACTACGACGCGAAGTTCGTCGTCCCCGCTAATGGATTCACTCGCGACGGATACAAGTTCGTGGGTTGGAACACGGCAGCGGACGGGTCAGGCAAGGAACATCAACCAGGCGCACAGATCACCGTCAAGGGTGACGTCACTTTGCACGCTCAATGGCTGGCTAATCCGAAACCGACGCCGACCCCGACGCCGAAGCCGTCGACTCCCACGCCGACGCCGAAGCCGTCGACGCCGCCTGCACCTAAGCCTTCAAGTCCCACGCCAACGTCCAAGCCGAAGGACAAGGGAGACCGTCCAACCGAAATGCCGAGGACTGGTGGCCCTGGCCCGCTCAGCGGCACCTGGCTGCAGGGCCCGGTCGGCTACCTACGTCGCCGCGAAGGGCTCTTATAAACAAGCAGACATAAAGTTCTGCACGGCCTAGCACGGACGCCGCGCCCTAAAACCGGGGGTGCGGCGTCCGTCGTCATAATTCCGGCCGACCGCAAACCCGCCCAGACGGGCACATTCGCTTATCAAGGCGCAGACGGGCTAGGACTGACCGATGATGCTGGGCTCAAGGTCGCGTAGTGTGCGACGGTTCGTCTTTCGGGCTACCCCGAGGGCAGCTACTGAAACGCAAGCCCACAGCAGCAGCGTCAGCCACAGGCAATAGCGGCGATAGATCTCCATGTTGCCGCCATACATTGATTGGCGAAGTCCCTCGGTCAGCCACGTCATCGGCAAATACTGGTGGATCGTGCGGATGGGTTCAGGCAGCGTCTGCCAAGGGAAGGTGCCACCAGTGCCGACCAGCTGCATGAACATCAACAGCAGCGCGAAGAATTGACCGACCGAGCCGAACCACACGTTCAACGCCAAGATGATCGACGCAAAGGCTCCCGAGGCCAATATCAACAAGCCGACAGTCGCCCAGCCATGCGCGAATGGCAGCCCGACGACATAACGCAGCGACAAATAGGCGGTGATCATCTGTGCCGCGCCGATCAACGTCGGGGCGAGCCAACCTGCAACTGCGACTCTTCCCGGGGCAGCTAAAGCGGTCGCCGCGCGCTTGGAATATGGCTGGACGATTAAAAACAGTGCATATACGCCGACCCAGGCGGCCAGTGCGCAGAAGAATGGCGCCAATGTTGCCCCGTACGAGCCGGCTTCGGCGATCGACTGTTCCTCGACCCCGACTGGGGAGCCGATGACGGCCGCCTGGATGGCCCTCGATTCCGGCGTCGACTCGGGGATCTGTCGTTGACCGTCAACCAGACCGTCACGAAGCTGCGTCATGCCGTCTGCGATCAACGCGGACGCATCGCGTGCAGTGCCGATGCCTTCAGCCAGTTGTTGGGCGCCAGCGTGTAGTTGAGTAGAACCGTCCGCGAGCTGGGCCGTGCCGTCACGCAGCTGGTTTGCGCCGGCAGAAAGCTGGCTGACGGCATTCGCCAGTTGCGGGGAGGCTTCAGCCAGTTGTTGGGCGCCGTCGGCGACCTGCTCCGCGCCGGCAGCGAGCAGGTTGATCTTGTCTGTTGTCTCTTGGGCTTTGCCGGCGGCTTCGTCAATGCGCTCATTGACCGGCGCGAACAGCTGCGTGGCCTCGTCAACGATCGACGGGTCGACGCCGCGCGCCAGGAGCAAATCGATGACATCGCTGCGCAGCTGATTGTGCTCGGCGTTCGCGGTCTGGACGACGTCATTGACCCGGTTAGCTGCCGCCGCGATTTGCGCATCACCGTCAGCGACCTGACGGGCACCATCGGCCAGCCGTGCTGCTTGGCTGGGTAGCTCGCTAGTCTTGGCGTTCAACTGCGCCAACCCGTCGGCCAGTTGATTAGCGCCCGAGGATGCCTGCGCGGCGCCGTCGGCGAGCGTCAAAGTGCCTGCGTCCAATTGCGCAGCACCGTCGCCGGCTCGAATCAGGCCGTCATGTAACTGGTTAGCCCCGTCGGTTAGCTGATTGCCGCCATCAATCGCGGTGCCGAGTCCGTCGCGCACCGTCGCTAGACCGTCAAGCATTTTCAGCGCCGCTTGGTCGCCGACTTCAGAAGAGACCGCGGCGCGCACAGCTTCAGCTAGTCGCTGGCCAAACTGGGTGCCCAGCGCATTGTTGGCGTCATTGGTGGTCAGTTTGATCGACGCCTGCCGCGGTTCGTCAGTGGCTGCCGATTCAAGATCGGCTGAAAAACTGGGCGGCATCGTCACGATGAAGCCGTAGTAGTCCTCGCGCAGCAGTTCGTCGGCGCGCTTGGGGTCGGTGACTTCAAATTTGAACACGTCTTGGGCCAGCAAGTTTTGCACGATCTGGTCGCCGTGGTTGACTCGTTCGCCGTCCAAGCGCGTCAAGCCTTCATCGAGGTTGACCACGGCGACGGGATATTTGTGTGCGTGGTCTTGGGGGTTGTAGTTGCCCCATAAATAGAGGGTGGTGTAGATCGTGGGGATCGCGAACAGCGCAAGGGTCGCGAGGATGCCCATCGTCGACGACCAAAGTCGGGCGAATTCGTAGCGCACCAGGCGGGGGATTTGAGCGAGATTTCGTAGCAGGTTCATGACCGGCCCTCGGTTAGTTAAGGGTTGAAGCTTCTTGGTTTGAATGGGTTTGCTTGGTCGCACCGTGGAAGGTGGCTGCGCGGTGCAACGGGGTGCCGAGGCGGTCCAGTTCGTTGACGAGCATCGGCTCGGCGGTCTGGCCGCACACCACGGCCATGCCATAGCCACGGTCGAGCACTTCTGCGATATATCTGGAAAGGCTGGAGAGGTCGATGCCGTGCCGATCTGGAGCGGTCAACACCACCAGCTGAGTGTTCGGCCTTGCCAGCGCGAGCTCAGTCAAAATCTTGACGCGCGCCAGGCTCGGGACCCTTGCCATGTCCGTGCCGGCGAACTCGCGGACGCCATTTTGGCGCAGCCACAATTCGGTTGAGATCGGATTGGCGAAGGTCTGGGCGTACATCAACTCCTCGGCGACGACGGCCCGCAGTGGAACGCCCGGCGCCGGCTCGCACACGCTTGGAGTGTCGACCATCGCAAATCCATGCCGCAGCCGCCGATAGTCACGCTGGCCATCGCAGGTGACGGTGCCCTTGTCAGGACGCATCCGTCCGGCCATGATCAGCGATAGCACGCTTGGCCCGCGCTCGGTGTCAACAGGGGCGACGGTGACGAATCCCGTCTCGATCCGGCAAGAAGTAGGGGATAGTGCTTGGTTGCCGCGTCCTTTCGAGACGCCATCGAGAACGACGCGCACCCGTCACTCCTTCTAGATGTCTTCCTATTCGTCGCAGCTGAGGTGGACCTCAGCGCGGTAAGGCCTTAATCAGTGTAGTCAGGCCAACTTCACTCAACTTGTTTCCCGTAGGTCTTATTCCCGGCGGAGCGACCGGCGTTGCGGTGGGCGACCATTCGCGGCGAGCGCAGCTACTGAAACATGCTGGAACGTTTACTGGAAAGTGCTGGAAAAATTTTCCAGTAGATTCCGCGAATCGATGGGATGCCGCTGCGAAAGAAGAAGGACCTAGAGCTCTGCCGAGGTCTGGTGGAACATACTGGAAAAGTTTTCCAGCTAGACCAGGGTCCACGTAGCTGTTGGATCACGCTGCGACGACCCCTGCCAGCTAACTAGTCCATTCTCGGCGAGTGCCTCGAGTGCCCTCTTTGCTGTCGGACGAGAAATGCTCACTAGCTCAGCAATCTGTCCAGTGCTCAATGGGCGAGCCTCCAGGAGTAGTACTTCCAACACCGCCCTGGCGTTCTTGGTCAATGCCGCCAGGATCTGTGGATCGATTGACTTGGTTGCGTCCAGCACTAACGACACCGTCGCTGGCCCCTGCCGATAGATAGGTTCGGTCAACCCGCGTCGCTGCATTTCGTCAAAGATTCGTTTCACGCCCTCGCCCAGCTCTCTGGTGATGCCCATGTCGGAGCAAACCCGCGCGATTCGAGGATTGCGGGCATAGCGATTGATCTTCAGTGGTTCGCTGGGATCGGCTAAGCCAGGGAATCTTCCTGGTGAGGTGATTTCGATTCGGTGGGAATAGATCTCCACTCGAACGTGATCGCCCATCAGGCTGTATGAGCGGTGAATGACGGCGTTGACGAGGCCCTCTAGCCAAGCATCCCGCGGAATGAGCGGCACGCGTTCGAAACGGCCTGAATCGGTCAGTTGCTCTCGAGTCGGAACCAGACGCTCAATTTCTGTGGCGGCCTGTTCGATCTGCTGGGGGATTGAGCCTTCAATCCTGACGTCGTCGACGAGATTCATGGTGCGCCCCAGGCCCCGCACATCCTGGTCGTATCTGATGACGCGGACGTAGGCGCTAGGCAGCTCTCGTTGGGGACGGGCGTCAAATAGCAGTAACGCGGCCACGGTCAGACGCCCCTGGCGGTCAACGAGATCTCGGGCTGAGAGCATAGCTTCGACGCTCGAAGAGCCAATCAGGGCTCGATAGCTATCCAGTTGACTGGAGTCTAGATCTGTGATCTCTAGATCTACTGGGGTTGCTTCAAATGGTTTTGTTCCCCGGTCGTAGGCAAGTTCCTGCTGTTCGGCTAGGGACAGCCGCCTGGATTCGTCACCAATGCGCAGGTAGCAATCTCCAGATTGCGTCGTATGCAAATTCTCACCGGGGCTGACGTGCAAAATCAGCATGGTCTTGTCGTCAATCTCGTACTTGTCGACCTGGGTGCGCACCGGGGGAGAGGTGAAATCTATCGAGACCTGCCTGATCGCGTTCTCGTTCTCGGCGGTTACTCCGTCGATGGCTCCGTCACGGATGCCAACGGCGATCGTGCCGCCTTCCGCGTTGGCGAATGCGGTAAGAGTTTTCGCCAGATCTTTTGGTGCAACCAGTCCAGACTTCCGCTCAAACCATTGGTCCTCTGGCAATGCGCTCAAAGCTTTCACTAAGGAGTTGCCCTTCTGGGATAGGGCATTAATCACTTCTACGCTTGCCATGAATCTACTGTAACAATTTTCCAGTATGTTTCAGTTAGCTTTTCCGTGGATAATAGAAGGGCCTTGCTGTGAATGAATGGTTGCTTGCCGTGAGCGGTGCGGTAGTGGGAGCCCTGCTCTCCCAGCTCGGGGGCTTTCTTCTGTACAGGCGGCAGCCGACTAGAGACGAGGTTCTGAGTGTGTTGGTGAACCGCCTTGCTCGAATAGTGGGTCTGCCCGCAGAGGTGCAGCCGGACAACGTGAACACGCCTTTTCGAGTTGTGTGCTGAATCTAATCATGGTCAGCCTGTCGGCTACGCGAGCGGAAACCGGCAACTCACGCGCATTTTTCACATATTTGCGTTGCGAAATTTCCTGAGGATAGATTATGAGCAAGCTGAGCGGAAACTTAAAACCTACCCCCGCGGTATGAGCCGAATATTGCCTGTGATATAAGAATCAGCTTGGTCTTACACCCCTTTAGATGGTTAACTGGTCCCTATCTCGATCCGTCCGTAGGCCTATATGCGCATGTGATCGTGGAGGGGGTAGGCGCCCGCCTACCAAAAATAACCAACCAATAGGGGGAAGAATGCGAACTAGTTCGCAAAACAAGGCGGTGAAGGGGCGCAAGCTGGTAGCGGTTGTCAGTGCTCTTTCACTGGCCCTTGGCGGTGCCGTAGTCGGCGCCCAATCCGCCTTCGCGGAACCGGGCAAGCCGCTCTTGCCTGGAACGGTTTTCCAAGATGACGTTGTCTCGCAGTATCTCGATAGCCAAATTATTAATGCCGACGCTGTTGCTAGCGGCAAGATCGAAAACGCGACTGACTTATCTTCGGCCCAGACTGCCGGCAAGAACGTCGTTTCTGGGCGAGCCATGATTATGCAAACCCAACCGGGTGGACAGCTTACTGCCACTTATCCAAAATTTGCATTGCCGGATTCCTTGAGCAACTTCAAGTCTTCTGAGTATGAAGGCCTCGCAAATCTGAATGTCTATTTCCAGTGGCAAGACAGTGATGGTGCGACGTCGCCCATCTATGTCGCCAAGACGCACAATCTGCCGGGTGCCGCGGGTAGCGGTGGACAAGGCATGTACGCATTTGACGTGCCTACCTTCACCGACGCTGCCGGCAAGGAGCACTCGTTTGAAACGAAAGCTTCACAGCGCTACCGGCTCTTTTTCTCCAGCACCGCGATGGATCCCCGTACAGGTAACCAGCTCAAGATGTTGCGCCAAGCCGGTGGATATGTGCCCGGCGCGTGGGCTAAGGGATCGGGTGAGGGTCTCGGCGAGTTCCCCGGGGCCATCGGAACCAACGGTAACTTGCAGCGAACTGGTGTCTGGTACGCGGAAATTCCCACGTCCGGCATTCCAGGCGGAGCGACCGGAAATTACATGAAGGCTCCGCAAAGCAAGCGAATTTCTGATGATCTTGGTCCGATCGCAGTTGCGGGTGCGCACTACGACCACGAACATCCATTTACTGTTGCTGGCAAGGTATGGCTAGAGAGCGGAAACGAACGCCAGCTATTCGCGGGCGCCACTTCAGAGGCGGATGTTTCGCCCGGTCCTGGCTACAAAGTTTGGTTGACCACTCTTACCAACGAAGGCGTTGCAGCGTACAGGACGTTGCGTGACTCGGAAAACCCGATCAATCTGCCTTCAGTGACTAAGCAGTTCATTAAGGATCATCCGGAATACATACAGGGTTCAATCAGTGCGCCAATAGCTGACAATGGCGAATACACGATTCGGGTGCCGAAAGACTGGTACACCGGCGACATGAGCATAGGGTCTCGCCAACAGAAGCTAGAAAACATCTACATGTGGGTGGAGGATCCGAGTGGCAAGCAGGTCGTGAGCTATTCCACCTGGCAAAACCCCATTTTCGCGAAGCCAAATTACATGGTGCAGTGGGCACCGAGCACGGTGCCGGCTCGAAACTCCGCGTCAGATGCCCAAGAGGATTTCGACCGTTGGTACAACGTCAACTTTGCGATCGTAAGTAGCGCTGATCTAGAACTCGACATTACGAACTACGACTTGTTCGCGCAGCCCTATCGGATCGGCATTGATACTAAACCGGCTAAGGTCGCGGTCGGCGGTGCCTTGTCGCCGCTGCCCACCTTCGTCGAATGGCGCGGTCCAAATAATTTCACATTGCGGAAGCAATGTCTGATCAACTCTGTCAATGATTTGCGGGATGTGGCGGACCAAACCCGCGACTGCGCGAGTTTCGACCCCGTCGCCGAATACGAGCAGATCACTGGTAACCCCCCCCCCTTAAAGCACGGCGATATCTTCTACGCAGATATAGCCGTCGGTCTCAAGGGATCGACTGGGTCAAACTCACTAGTCGGCCAAACCAACGTGGTGGCTGCCGACTCATTTATCGTGGTGGATGACAGGCCCAAGGCTGACCCTGCATACCAGAACACCACTGTTCGCACGGGCGAAACCAAGACCATCCCGGCACCAAAGTCGACCAACGCCGTGGAAATCCCAGCTGGCACGAAGTTCAATCCGGGTAACACCGTTCCTAAATGGGCAACTGTGCACGAGGATGGATCCATTACGGTAAAGCCCGAAACGGACCAGAAGGCTGGTGATTACCAGATTCCCGTGCGAGTCACTTACCCTGATGGCACGACCCGGACGATTTTTGCCCCGGTAACGGTTCTGAAGGACACCGATGGCGACAGCTTGCCAGATCCCAAGGATCCGGCTAACCCACAGCCCGGTGAGGACAAGTGCCCGAACACCGCTGGTCCGGCGTTCAATGATGGCTGCCCGGTTCCGGACTGGAAGGATGCCGTTACTGGTCCAAAGAATCCGGTCACGGTCAAGCCGACCATTTCTGGTGATCAGAAGGTTCCTGGCAATTTGACTGTGGAGGTTCCTGCTGGTCAAGGATCTGCCACGATCTCACCGAATGGTGATGTCGTCTACACTCCGGCACCGAACGCCAAGCTTGGCGACAAGATCACTGTGACGATTAAGTCCGGTGACGAGGTCGTCGACACTTTCATCGTCACTATTCAGGAGACTCCTGGTGATGGTGATGGCGACGGTGTTGCGGATGACAAGGACAAGTGCCCGACCATTCCTGGCCCGGCTTCGAACAACGGCTGCCCGGACTGGGATGACTCCATCACCACTCCGAGTAACCCGATCGAGTTGATCCCGAACCCGAATCCGTCCAAGCTTCCGGATGGCACCACGGTGACCCCGATTGGTCCTGGTGACGCCAAGATCGACCCGAACACCGGCATCATCACGGTCACTCCGAAGCCTGAGGCGAAGCCTGGCGACGAGATCAAGGTTGAGGTTCGCGTTCCTGGTCAGACCGACCCGATCGACACCATTACCGTCACGATCGTAGAACCGAGCGATCCCGACGGGGACGGCGTCGTCGGTGACAAGGACAAGTGCCCGAACACCGCTGGTCCGGCGTTCAATGATGGCTGCCCGGTTCCGGATTGGAAGGACGTCTCGACCGTTCCTACCGCTCCCGTGACTGTCAAGCCGACGATCACCGGTGACCAGAAGGTTCCTGGCGGTTTGAAGGTTGAGGTTCCTGCTGGACAGGGCACTGCCACTATCCAGCCGAACGGCGACGTCGTGTTCACCCCGGCTCCTAACGCCAAGGCGGGTGACAAGGTAACTGTCACTATCAAGTCTGGTGATGAAACGGTTGATACCTTCGTGGTGACCATTAAAGAACCGGACGCTAACGATCCGGACAATGATGGCGTGCTGGGCGATGACGACAAGTGCCCGACCATTCCTGGTCCGGCTTCGAACAATGGTTGCCCGGACTGGAATGACACCATCACCAATCCGAACAAGCCGATCGAGCTGATCCCGAACCCGAATCCGTCCAAGCTTCCGGATGGCACCACGGTGACCCCGATTGGTCCTGGTGACGCCAAGATCGACCCGAACACCGGCATCATCACGGTCACTCCGAAGCCTGAGGCGAAGCCTGGCGACGAGATCAAGGTTGAGGTTCGCGTTCCTGGTCAGACCGACCCGATCGACACCATTACCGTCACGATCGTAGAACCGAGCGATCCCGATGGGGACGGCGTTGTCGGTGACAAGGACAACTGCCCGACTCTGCCTGGCCCGGCTTCGAACAATGGTTGCCCGGACTGGAAGGATAAGCCGACTGATCCTAATGGCAACGCGACCATTAAGCCGGATACCAATGGCAAGGATTGGCCGAAGGATTCCAAGGTCACTGTTGAGGTGACTGACGGGCCTGGTACTGCCACGATCGATCCGAACACTGGCGACATCACTGTCACTCCGCAGCCTGAGGCTAAGGACGGTGACGAGATCGTCGTCGAGGTCAAGGACGGCGATGGTAAGACCATCGACACTGTCACTGTTGAGGTCATCAAGGACTCCGACGGTGATGGCGTGCGTGACAACCAGGACAAGTGCCCCGGCACCAAGCCTGGCGTCAAGGTGAACAACGATGGTTGCCCGGTTGACGGTGACGGCGACGGCACTCCGGATGCTAAGGATCCCAGCAAGCAGACCGATGGTGATGGCACTGACAAGTGCCCGACTCTGCCTGGCCCGGCTTCGAACAATGGTTGCCCGGACTGGAAGGATA
>ERZ1031292.244-NODE-244-length-18542-cov-5.572781_pt1 | contig 18542 bp, 17 predicted proteins | sample MGYA00518215_ERZ1031292 | MGnify/ENA primary metagenome ERZ1031292 (study PRJEB33718, sample SAMN03159822) | human skin metagenome | collected 2014-02-25 | study: EMG produced TPA metagenomics assembly of the PRJNA266117 data set (Human skin bacterial metagenome... | reverse complement strand
CTGTGACCTCTTCTTGGGCCGTGGTGCTGCATTCCTCCGACGACGGGCTCACACGTGCCGCCGCCTCCCCCGCCGCGCCGGAGGACGACGGATCTACCCCGCAGATGCCGCTCGTCGAGGCCGCGCGCATCCTCCAGCCCGACTTCGACGACTGGGCACCGGAGTCCTGGTTCCAGCTCGGCACATCGCTTACCATCACTCCCCTGCACGGCACCGACATGGTGCTGGTGGTCGGCCGCGTGGGCGGGCCGGATTTCCTGGCGTCCGAGGTCCGCGAGATCGGCGACCTCGGCTGCATCACAGGCGCGATGCTGCGCTAGCCAAAGCCTCAACCGTTGCACGTTTTCTAGATTTCTGTAATTCTAGAAAGCATGCAACCGATTGAAGCACGCCTCTCTGACCTCGAAGCGCGCGTCGCCGCGCTCGAACAGGCCCCATCGCCCGAGTCCACCTCACGCCCCAGTTCCAGCAACGAGGCGGACCAAGGCACAGTCACCTTCAAAGGCGACGTGGAGCTTCCGACCGGCACCTACTCCTACGAATGGATCCGCCCAACGGCGTGGATCACGGACCAACCGTGGGACAACGCGATGGACCGCATCGCCGCTCTCGCGCACCCCGTCCGCGGCGCCATCCTGCGCCACCTTTTAGCCGCACCGGCGAGCGTAACGGAGCTGGTCGAATCTGACCTGGTTTCCTCCACCGGCACGGCCTACCACCACCTGAAGGAGCTGCAGGCCGGCGGCTGGGTGCGCAAGCAGAGCGGGGTGTTTGAGATTCCCCCGGCCCGCGTCATCCCGCTCATGGCGATCGTGATCGCAGGGGAGGACCACTGATGCGCGCTACAAACATTGCCACCGGAGGAATCTCCGCCGTCCTCGCCGCCGCGTTGATGCTCTCCACCGGCCCCCGCGATATTTCCGTGGCCTCTGAGCACACCGGCGATACCGAGATCTCCTCCGCCCTCGAACACCTCGCGGAAAACGGCCACCACAACCTCGCCGCCTTCACCTATGACGACGGAGAGGCCCGCTTCGGCGGCCTCGGCGCCGACGAGCACACCGAATTCGAAATCGGCTCGATCACCAAGACATTCAACGCAGAGCTGGTCCGCCAGTTCATCGACGCCGACGAGCTCAGCTTGGACACTCAGGTGCAGGAGCTTATCGACGTCCCCTCCGCCCCCGTCGCCGACGTGACCATCGAGGAGCTGCTCAACCACACCTCCGGGCTCGCCGCCACCGAAAGTCTCAGCCTCGCGGACATGTTCGCGGCCAACATCCGAGACGGCGGCAACCCCTACCGGCGCGACACTCCGCAGGACATCCTCGAGGCCGCCGGTGCCGCCGAGCTGAACAACCGCGGCGAAGAACAGTACTCGAACTACGGCCACGCGCTGCTCGGCCAACTGCTTGCCACACATGCCGGCGTGCCCTACGACGAGTTGCTGCTTACCCGAATCTTCGAGCCCGCCGGCATGACGTCGACCTACGTGGCGCTACCGGGCACCGTCGACGAAGCACCGACAGGCCTGGCCGCCAACGGGCACCCCGCCAGCCCGTGGGACATGGACGGCTGGGCCCCGGCCGGCGCGATCCGCTCCACTGCTGCCGACATGGCGAAGTACGTGGAATGGGTGTCCTCGCACGGTGTGCCCGACTACGGCTGGGCAAGCGTCGACGAAGACGGACAGGAGATCACGTTCCACAACGGCGGCACCGGCGGCTTCCGGACCATGTTGGTCTGGGACCCCGAGCGCACCGACCACAGCCGCGCCACGTTCGTCGCGGGCGACACAGAAGCCTGGGTGGACGCGCTCGGCATCGATCTCATGGAGGAAACCCGATGATCGCACTCGTCATGATTCTGCTGCTCCTTGCGTCCGCGACTTTCAGCGCCGTGCGGAACGTCAAGGGCCTCATTTACACCCTCGTCAACGCGGTCATCACCGCAGCGGTGGTGTGGATGCTCTCATTCGGCGTGAACTGGAACGGCCAGTTCCCCATCTGGCTGTGGTGGGCCCTCGCCGTCTGGGCGGCTGCACTGATCGGCCTGAGCGCCGCGCGCCTTACGCAAGCGCGTCGGGGCCGCCCTCGAGCAGCTGCACAAACTGCGCCTCGGTGAGGATCGGCCGGCCCAGCTCCTCCGCCTTCGCGGCCTTCGATCCGGCGTTTTCGCCCACGACCACGTAGTCGGTCTTCTTCGACACCGAGCCGGCCGCCTTGCCGCCGCGCGACAAGATGGCTTCCTTGATTTCATCGCGGGTGAAGCCCTCCAGCGTGCCGGTGGCGACGATGGTCAGCCCCTCCAGCGTCTGCGGGGCGCGGTCCTCCTCCGCGGACTCCATGGTCACGCCTGCCGCGGCCCAGCTGTCCACGATGTTTTGGTGCCAGTCCACGGTGAACCAATCTTTGAAGCTCTCTGCGATCACGTCGCCCACGCCGTCGGTTTCGGCGAGGTCGGCCACGGGGGCGTCGATAAGCGATTGCATCGAGTGGAAGCGCGACGCAAGCGCGCGGGCCGCGGTGGGGCCGACGTGGCGAATGGACAGCGCGACGATGACGCGCCAGAGGTCGGCGCCCTTGGCGGTCTCCAGATTGGCAAGCAGCTTTTTGCCCGACGCGTTGACCTCGCCGTCCTTGCGGGTGTACACGCTGGACTTTTTCAGGTCGTCCTCGGTGAGATCGAACAGTTTCGCCTCGTCCTCGAGCACGCCGGAGGCGATGAGGTCGACCGCGCCCTTCTCCCCGAGGGCTTCGATGTCGAACGCGCCGCGCGAGGCGATGTACTCCAAACGCGTTGCCAGCTGCGCCGGGCAGGAGCGGGTGTTCGGGCAGCGCCAGTCCGCGTCGCCCTCCTTCGCGGGCGCGAGCTTCGTGCCGCAGGCGGGGCAGTTTTCGGGGTAGACGAACTCGCGCTCGGTGCCGTCGCGAAGATCCGCCACCGGTCCGAGCACCTCCGGGATGATCTCGCCGGCCTTGCGCACCACCACCGTGTCGCCGATCATCACACCCTTGCGCTTGACCTCGTGCTGGTTGTGCAGCGTGGCCATGGACACCGTCGAGCCGGAGACGAACACCGGCTCCAGCACCGCGAACGGGGTCGCGCGGCCGGTGCGGCCAACGGAGACCTCGATGTCGAGCAGCTTCGTGGTCACCTCCTGCGGCGGGTACTTGTACGCGATGGCCCAGCGCGGCGCGCGCGAGGTCGCCCCCAGCGCGCGCTGCTCGGCCACGGAATCCACCTTGACCACCAAGCCGTCCATCTCGTGGATGGCGTCGTGGCGGTGCTCGCCCCAGTACTTGACTGCCTCGATGACCTCGTCGGCGGTCTCAGCCCGGCGCGTGTACTCGCTGACCGGCAGTCCCCACTCGGCGAGCTTCTCGTACGCCTCGTGTTGGCTTTCCGGGGTGAAGCCCTCGCGCGCGCCGATGCCGTGGCAGATCATGCGGAGCTTTCGCTTCTTGACGTCCTCCGGGTTCTTCTGCCTCAGCCCACCAGCCGCGGTGTTGCGCGGGTTGGCAAACGGCTTGCCGCCTTCTTTCTGGCGCAGCTCGTTGAGCTCCGGGAAGTCCTCGGGGCGGATGAACACTTCGCCGCGGACCTCGAGGAACGCCGGGGCGTCGCCAGTGAGCTTCTGCGGGATGTCCTCGATCACACGGGCGTTGGCGGTGATGTCCTCGCCGGTGGTGCCGTCGCCGCGGGTGGCCGCGCGGGTCAGCTCGCCGTTTTCGTAGACGAGGTCGATGGATAGCCCGTCGATCTTCAGCTCGGTGAGGTACGGGCCGGGTGCCTTGGAGAGCCACTCGCGCATCTCGTCTTCGTTGAAGACGTTGTCCAGGCTCATCATGCGCTCGGGGTGGGTGACGTCCGCGAACGCGGTGTCGGTGGCGGGGGCGCCGACTTCCTTCGTGGGCGAGTCCGGCACCGCCAGCTCGGGGTGGTCCTCCTCCATCTTCTGAAGGCGGCGGAACAGCTCGTCGAACTCGCCGTCGGTGATCACCGGCTGGCCGTTGTAGTACAGGTCCCGGTGCTTGCGGACCTCAGCGGCCAGCTCGTCCCATTCACGGTGCAGATCAGCGGAAATTTCACTCACAGCAAGCCAGTGTAGAGATAGCGCGGATCCCTAGTTGTTGAAGAGGGCGAACACGCGTGAGGTGATGCTCGGCGCACCCTTGATCTTCGGCGGCCCAACGACGATGACGGCACCGGTGGCCGGAACTTGGTCCAGGTTTGCCATGACCTCTACCTGGTAGATGTTCTGCTCGAGTACGTAGAGCTCGCCGTACAAAAAGCCGGTTTCGGCAGCAACCACACCGGGATCCGTGTCCAGCGTCTCGTGGCCGATAGCTGAAACGTTGCGCTCCTCCACTAGGAACTTCAGCGCGTCCAGGGTCCAGCCCGGGGTGTGCTGCACGCCGTTGTCGTCGTGGTTCACAAACGCGTCTGGGTCCTCCCAACGCTTGTGCCAATTGCTCGAGAACGCAACGAAGCTACCGGCTGGGATTTCACCGTGCTCGGCTTCGAAAGCCTCGATGTCTTCCACGGTCACCCCGTGGTCAGGATTCTGCGCAACCGAATCTTCCAGGTGCAGTACGAACAACGGGAGGATGAGTTCGTCGGCACCAATCGCATCGACAAGCCGCTTTCCGGCGGCGAAGTGGCCCGGCGCGTCGATGTGCGTGCCGTACGGAGTGGCCAGGGTGTACTCCTTGGCGAAGAAGCGATGCTCTTCAATCGTGTTGACTGTCCGTTCAGTCATCGGGTTGAAAGCAGGGAAACGCGGGATACCTGCGTGGACGTCGTGTGAGAGATCCACGCGCTTCGCGCTGAGAATCTGCTTCTGCCATTCGTTGAGTTCTGTCATGAAATGACTATCAGCCACCTGCCTGCGCCAGACAAGTTTCTATTCATCGGAGCACTGGTGTACCTAGAATGCGTTACAGGAAAGGAGGACAGCTCATGACCGCAGCACGAACAACCACCACGTCGACCCCGACGGAATTGTCCCATGAGGCGGCAGTGGCATCGATGAAGCTCGAAGGTCGAAGTCTTCCGCCTGAATACACACGGTCTGAAACGACGGCACGCATTCTTTCTGACCTCCGAAGGGCACGCGGGTGGGATTAAGCCCCGGGTACGGCGAAACACCGCTCGAAGGCGATCAAATCGATGCCTTGGAGCCGCTGATGCTCAACCGGTACGGGCGAATTCCTAGCAAGGCTGAGATCTACGACCTCGAAACAGAGTTGCTTTCCTATGCCCGGACCCGGTCGCTCGAAAGCGTCGACGCCGCCCGGCTTTCCCTCGACGACATCCTCACCACGTCGTTTCTCGTACACCTCCACGAACAGCTCTTCGGGGGCATCTGGACGTGGGCCGGATCATTTCGCCGAACGGGTCTGAACATTGGGGTGGATCCGTACCTAATCTCGACGGAGCTGCACACCGCGTTTGGCAACCTCGGCTATCAGGCCCGGGAGATGCTTCTCACCGCCCGCCAGCTAGGCGTTGCCACCCACGCGGAACTCGTCCGCATTCACCCGTTTTCGGACGGCAACGGTCGCGTCACCCGTCTCATGGCAGACCTCGTTTTCGCCGCAGCGCAGCGCCTCCCGCACGCGCAGGAGTACGACTGGGATCTGGATAAGACCGAGTACATCCACCTGCTGCGCGCCTACGACCTCAACCGCGACCCAGTGCCTCTGTCGGAGTTCATCAGCATGCGCACGCTCGGCGAATGACTTGCCCGCTGCCCGTGTCGGCGCGCTCATTACAATGTCGCCCATGGCCACTTTCGACGCCTCCCGCATGCTCTCCTTCGACCTGGAGACCACCTCCGCCAACCCGCGCGAGGCCCGTGTGGTCACCTCTGCGCTCGTGCGTATCGACGGCTCCGTGGTCGACGCCAACGAAACCCTCGCCGACCCTGGGGTGGAGATCCCCGAAGAGGCTGCGAAGGTGCACGGCATCACCACCGAGAAGGCCCGCGCGGAGGGACGCGACCACGACGAGGTGGTGCGCGAGACCGTGGAGGCGATCAAGAAGGGCTGGGAGGACGGCCTGACGCTGGTGGTGTTCAACGCTCCATACGACTTGACGGTGCTGCGCCAGCTCACCGGCGACTTTACGGTCACCGGCCCGGTGTTCGACCCCCTGCTCATCGACCGCGCCAAGGACCGCTACCGCAAAGGCCCGCGCAACCTGACGTCGATGTGCGAGCACTACGGCGTGCGGTTGGACAACGCGCAGGAGGCCACCGCCGACGCATTCGCTGCCGCCCGTGTGGCGTGGATGCAGGTGCGCAAGCTCTACCCGGAGCTCGCCCAGATGGATGCCGGCGAGCTCATGGAGTACCAGGCGGTGCAGTACTTCACGCTGCAGGAGGACCGCAAGCGTTACTTCGAGTCCCAGGGCCGCGACGCCTCGAACGTGCTGCCCGGCTGGCCCATGCTGGGCTAGCTCAGAGCCAGCTCCGCGCGCAGCTTCTCAGCGAAGTCGTGCAGACCCCGGTTGTCGCCCTCGGATTCGACCGAGTACGTCTCCCCCGACTTCGTCTTCACCACCATTGCGCCCGACTCGCTGATGATCACGTCGGCAATGCTGGCGGCGTCCAGCTCTGTGGTCTCTTTCTTCTCCACCAGGCGCAGCGTCTGCCCGTCAAAATCGGCCTCGCGCTTGTCCGACAAAAGCCCAAACGCGGCGAAGAACGCGATGCCGATCCCGGTGCCTAACAACATGTCATCCATCACGAGACCGAAGACCACGAAGAACATCACGCCAAAGACGATCCCCAACGAGATGTCGGCCTTCTTCTTGTCCCAATGCAGCGGCTGGCTCATACCTCCACTGTAAGTGCCTCGGCCATCTCCCGCGCCGCCCGGTAGTTCGCCGCCGTGCCCACCAGTGTGGCGGCCGGCTCAGCGTAGACATCCACGGTCGTGGCGGCCGGGTCGATCTGTAGCTCGTCGAAGAGGTTGTACAGCTCGCGCGGGGCCATTACCGGAATCGCGATGCGTGTGCCGCCGTCGAGCAGCCGGGCAAGCGCATCTTTGTCGGCGTGGCGCGGGTCGGTGGTCAACCACGGGACGTCGACAAGCATGGGCGTATGCAGCAGGTGCTCGCCGAAGCGCGCGAGTGTCTCCTCCGGCTCGGGGATCGCGCGGATGGTCTCGAAGTCGGTGGCGCCTTGCAACGTGCCGGCGACGACCTCGGGCAGGCGCGGCTCGTCAAGCTGCAGCACGCTTGCGCCGAATCGCCTCTCGACGTCCCTCCGGTGCCCCACGCACACCTCCAACAGTGCGTCCGTGAGGTCGCGGAGCGCGCCTGGGTCGGTGATCATCCGATGTCCGTTGGTCATCTCGATCTCGGTGGCGAGCGTGAACGGGCCGGCCAGCTGCACCTTTACGGTGTCCGCCTTGCCGTGCCAGAGCTCCTCGAGGTGGTCGAGGTCGCGCTCCATGCGGTCGGCGTCCTTGCTCGCCCGGGCCGCCACGCGCCAACCGCGGGGCCCGCGCGCCACAGGGATTTCCAGCATCGCGGCGGTGCGGCCGATCAGATCCGAGCCGACGCCGCGGTCCGGCAGCTGCGGGATGTGCGGCAGGGGCGACTCGGAGAGCACCACGTCCGCGGCTTCCGCGAGGTCGGTGCCGGGAAGCGGCCCGAGGCCGAGCGCTGTGGGAGGAAGTATTGTCACGGCGCTGATGTTACGCAGTGGCGCAGATGGTGCCGGAGCCGAGCACGATGTCGCCCAAACCGTCCGGGTCCGGCAGGTAGAGCACCGCCGCCTGGCCGCGGGCCACGCCCTCGAGCGGCTCGTGGAGCGTGAGTGTCATCGCGTCGCCCTCGATGCGGGCAGTGCACGGCACGACCCCACCGTGGGCCCGAATCTGCACGTTGGCCTCGAACTCGCCCTCCATCGCCGGGTGCAGCACCTTCAGGCGGTCGGCGGTGATCTCGTGGACCTTCAGTGCCTCCCGCGGGCCGACGGTAACCGTGCCGGTGGAGGTGTCCACGTCGGTGACGTAGCGCGGCTTGCCGTCTTCCGCAGGCACGCGGATGTTCAGTCCCTTGCGCTGGCCGATCGTGTACTGGAACGCCCCGTCGTGTTCCTTCAGCTCGCGGCCCTCGGTGTCCTTGATCATGCCGGGACGCATGCCAATGGATCGGCCCAGAAACGCCTGGGTGTTGCCGTCCGGGATGAAGCAGATGTCGTAAGAATCTGGCTTGGACGCGGTGGCGAACCCGTGGCGGGCCGCCTCCTCGCGGATCTGCGGCTTCTCGGTGTCGCCGACCGGGAAGATGCAGCGGTCCAGCTCGTCGCGCGTGAGCACACCGAGTACGTAGGACTGGTCTTTCTTCGGGTCGGTGGAGCGACGGAGGTTGCCTTGGTCATCGATAATTGCGTAATGCCCGGTGGCGATTGCGTCGAAGCCCAGGGTCACCGCGCGGTCGAGTAGTGCCGCGAACTTGATCTTCTCGTTGCAGCGCAGGCACGGGTTGGGGGTCTCGCCGTGTTCGTAGGACCACACGAAGTTGTCGATGACCTCTTCTTTAAAGCGGTCAGAGAAGTCCCACACGTAAAACGGGATACCCAGGTGGTCGCACACGCGGCGCGCGTCGGCGGAGTCCTCCAGGGAACAGCAGCCGCGGGCAGACTCGCGCGTCTGCTGCGCGTCCTTGCTCAGTGCAAGGTGCACGCCGACAACGTCGTGGCCCGCCTCCACCAGGCGCGCAGCAGCGACAGAGGAGTCCACTCCCCCGCTCATGGCCGCCAATACTCGCATGTCGGCGCAGTGTAGTCCCGTGAAGGCGAAAGGTGAAACGTCCGGCTGGTCGCGTGGAAACACCCCCTCGACACATACCCCCCTGGGGTATTAAGGTGGAAGACGGCCGTCGTGCTAGGCCCCCGGCACGACCGAACCGACCACAATGATGAACTGCAACGAAAGGACAGAACCATGAACGACAGACACGCCCACTCCGGCACCGAACCCGGTGGGCACGCCAGCCATCACGAACACAGCAACCACGGAGGCCATGCCGGCCACAACCACACAGAGCACGCGGGCCACGGAGAACATGGAGGCCATGGCCACGCGGGCCACGCAGGCCATGGCGATCACGTAGCCCAGTTCCGCAGGCTCTTCTGGATCATGCTGGTTCTCGCGATCCCGGTCGTCGGATTTAACGAAACCTTCGCCCACCTCATCGGCTACCAGCTGCCTGACGCGGAATGGACCCGCTGGATCTCGCCGCTCTTGGGCACGGTCATTTACTTCTGGGGAGGTCGCCCGTTCTTGACGGGTGCTGTCTCCGAGATCCGCTCACGAAAACCCGGCATGATGCTGCTGATCGCCCTGGCGATCACGGTCGCTTTCGTCTCCTCCTGGGGTGCGAGCCTGAACTTGCTGGACCGCGAGCTGAATTTCTGGTGGGAACTGGCGCTGCTGGTGGTCATCATGCTGCTGGGGCACTGGATCGAGATGCGCTCCCTCGCCCAGACCACCTCGGCCCTGGATTCGCTCGCCGCACTTCTGCCCGACGAGGCCGAGAAGATCGACGGCGACGAAGTAGTGAAGGTCACCCCGGCGGATCTTGAGGTCGGCGATGTCGTGATCGTGCGGCCCGGCGCGTCCGTGCCTGCCGACGGCACAATCGTCGACGGCAGCGCCAGCATGGACGAGTCGATGGTCACCGGTGAGTCGAAAACGGTGCGGCGCGGTGAAGGCGAGCACGTGGTCGCTGGCACCATCGCGACAGACTCGGGTCTGCGCATCGAGGTCACAGCCACGGGTGGCGACACCGCGTTGGCCGGCATTCAAAAGCTCGTCACCGATGCGCAAGAATCGTCATCGCGGGCGCAGCGCCTCGCAGACAAGGCCGCCGCGTGGTTGTTCTGGTTCACCCTCGGCGCCGCCATTCTGACCGCCGTGGTCTGGACCGTCGTCGGCATGCCAAACGACGCCGTAGTGCGCACCATTACGGTGCTCGTCATCGCCTGCCCTCACGCCCTAGGTCTCGCAATCCCGCTGGTCGTCTCGATTGCGACTGAGCGCGCCGCCCGCGGCGGGGTACTGATCAAGGATCGGCTCGCTCTCGAATCCATGCGCACCGTCGACGCCGTGTTGTTCGACAAGACCGGCACCCTCACCAAAGGCGAACCCACCGTCACCGCGATCGACACCATCAGCGGATATGAGGAAGCAGACGTGCTCGCGCTGGCAGCGGCCGCCGAGGCGGACAGTGAGCACCCACTCGCTCGCGCCATCACCGGTGCGGCGAAGACCCGTGACGTGGCTGTGCCGAGCGCCAGCGACTTCTCCTCGTCGCCAGCTGTGGGCGTGAAGGCAACTGTTGACGGTGAGGTAATCGAGGTCGGCGGCCCCTACCTGCTTGAGAAGCATTCCGCCGAAGAGCTCCCCATCGCAGACGAGTGGCGAAAGGAGGGCGCGATCATTCTCCACGTCCTCGCCGACGGCGAAGTGATCGGAGCACTCCGGCTTGCCGACGAGATCCGCCCCGAGTCCCGCGACGCCGTCGACGCACTGCACTCTGCGGGTGCCCAGGTCGTCATGATCACCGGCGACGCGCAGGCCGTCGCGGACACCGTAGCCAAGGATCTGGGCATTGACCGGGTCTTCGCGGGTGTGCGTCCCGAGCACAAGGCCGCGAAAGTCAAGGAACTGCAAGGCGAGGGCCACAAGGTCGCCATGGTAGGCGACGGCGTCAACGACGCCCCCGCGCTGGCCCAGGCCGATGTCGGCATCGCGATCGGTGCCGGCACAGACGTGGCCATCGGCTCGGCGGGCGTCGTCCTGGCAAGCTCCGACCCGCGATCGGTGCTCTCGGTCATCGAGCTCTCCCGTGCGACCTACCGGAAGATGAAGCAGAACCTGTGGTGGGCGGCCGGCTACAACCTGCTGTCCGTTCCGCTGGCTGCCGGTATCCTCGCCCCAATCGGGTTCGTGATGCCGATGAGCGTCGGCGCAATTCTGATGTCGGCCTCGACCGTCGTCGTCGCCCTCAATGCGCAGCTGCTCCGCCGCCTCGACCTCACCCCGCAGAGCAGCACCGACCGGATGCTTAACCGGTCCAAGTGACCCGACACCGTCCACACCACTCAGGAGGCCCATGATGAACGACCACGGCTACATCAGCGATAAAGACCGCTACCTCGCCCGGCTCAAACGAATCGAGGGGCAAACCCGCGGTATCCACCGCATGATCGACGAAAACGCCTACTGCATTGACATCCTCACCCAGATCAGTGCGGTCAACGCGGCGCTGAAGGGCGTAGCACTGGGTTTGCTGGACGACCATTTGAAGCACTGTGTTGCCAATGCGATCAGCGACGGGCAGGAAGCCGACGCCAAGATCGAAGAGGCGTCCGCCGCAATCGCGCGAATGGTGAAGTCCTAGACAGCCGTGGGAGGACTCGTGCGTCTGTTGCGTGTCCCTACTCAGCGAGAGGTGAAACGTCGGTCCACTCCGATGGAGGCTGCACATAACATCCGGCGGAGCGTAATACCTCAACTGCCTTTGCGGGGTCCCGCCGGATAACTGCCTCAGTTTGCATTTCAATGAATCGTCTACGCCCCTCCTCCACGCGTTCCTCCCACCCCGGCATTGGTTGTGCATCGAATTCTCTAACAACTAACTCCACAACATCCTCCACCGTGACGCGGAACTGCGAGTCACCGAGGGGAAAGTGAATATTCTGCTGCTGCGCCGCAGTCTCGTAGCGGCCGCTTCTTGCTAGGAGTAACCCCAACGGTACGGATTCCGCGTGAAACTGAAAATGGCTCGAGGGTTTGTTTCTGGCTTCGCGGTCGAACTCGAAGCGAACAATTGGTACGAAACGTTGTGTCGCCTTGAATTCGACCTTTATCGAGCTTTTTTCAACCGCAACCCCACTCCTGGAATTGCTTGGCCGCAGCCGGAAGTCGACAGCTAGGTGTAAACGGTTGCTTCCCGATCTACCTATGGCGAGTTCCTTCGAGATTTTGAACCATGAGCGAAAGGTCTCTTTGGAGGTTTCGAAAGTCTCTAGCGTGGTGGTACCTACTAATGTGTTTTCGAGCAGATCCTGTATTTCACCAACGAACGTCGTTGCATGTTCTATCCAGGCGTGCTCAGACAAGACATCTACCCGTTGAGCATCCACGACAACGCTTCGTGACGTTCTAACAGGCGTTCTTCTTCGAACTTCAGGGCACCGGCCTCGCGAAGCCGACGCAAGACATCGACGTTGTACGGTTGCATCTCTTCTTCGATGTTGGCCAATTCCTGGATGATCTCGTCGTTCGAGAGCATCCTGGTAACCGGAGTCGACATTTGCCCCTCCTTCCGCGTAGATACCTTAGACATCGATCCCCTGGATCAGTACTAGCGATCGTAGCGCAAGACCTTGATTTTCAAGGTTCAACTTGCATTCTCACCAGCGTCATACCGCAGTACGACGAGGCGGCCAGTAGCGGAAAGCGCCCACGTCGGCACCATCGTCCTGGCGCTCTTGAACACGATCCGCACGGTCGCCGGCCCACAGTGAAGACGCAAGTGGGGCGGGTGCTGGCTAAAACGCAGTCGCGCGACCGGGTGCACCCGGCGCTTTTTGCCTACCGCACCGGGTTAGTCTCACGCGCGCCTCTAGTACTCTCACCTGCCATGGCTGCCAAAAGTGAGTTTCACGAGATCGACACCGGCGTCGCCGAAGTCCTGCACGAACCCGACGGCTCCATGGTGCTGCTGGTCAACGGCGTGCCCAGCTCCCACATCGTCCCGGGCGAGCCGACCCGGCTGGATTTCGAGTACATGCGCTGGATGGCGGACTTCCTCGACTCCGCCTACCCGGAGACAAAGCGGGCCAAGTCGCGCCTGACGCATCTCGGTGGCGGCGCGTGCACCCTCGCCCGCTACTTCGCCGCGGCGTGGCCCGGCTCGCGCAGCACGGTCGTCGAGATCGATTCGGAGCTCGCCGTTCTTGCGCGCGAGCTTTTCGACGTCCCCCGGTCCCCCACCGTGAAAATCCGCGTCGGCGACGCGCGCAAGGTCACCGACGCGTTCAAACCGGCGACGCGTGACGTGATCATCCGCGACGTGTTTACCTCCGCCACCACGCCGCGCAACCTTACGACGGTGGAGTTTTACGCAGCGGCGTGGACGTCGTTAAGCGAATGCGGCTTCTACGTGGCCAACTGCGGCTCGCACGCGGACCTCAAGGAGGCCAAAGAGGAGCTGGCGGGGATGCTGGAGGTGTTCCCGCACGTCGCGGCCATCGCGGACCCGCCGATGCTGAAGGGCCGCCGTTACGGCAACATCGTGCTCATCGGCGCGAACTCCCCGCTTGAGGCGAGCGACGCGCTCACCCGCAACCTGCTCAAAGGCGGGGTGCCGGCGCAGTTCAAGGACGAGGCGTGGTGCCGCCGCCTGGCGACGCAACCTCGGCACGATCCAACCCCCGATCCCGCCGCTTCAGAAACTCCCTGACCACCGCCGCCACGTCGGCGGTTTTCATGTCCGGCAGGTAACAGTTCACCACCGCCAGCCCGATGGAGGCGAGAGCGAGCTCGTCGTCGTAGGCGAGGTTCCAGCTGGTGTGCGTCGGGTGGAACTTGTGCTTCGACGCGGCCAAAGAACGGAAGCCGTAGAGCGGCTCGATGGTCGCGCCCGTCTTGTCCAGGAGGATATCGAGGAACGCCGAAGGCTCGTCTGTACGCGCAAGCGGCGCACCGGACAACGACACCCAACCCAGTCCTTCGCCGCCTGCGACCACCGCCGCCTCCGCGAGGAGAAATTCGATCACGGGGCGGAATCCGCCCGCGTCGCGCCGCATGAAATCCAGCGTGTAGCCGGCCACCGCGCCGTGTTCGTACACGGGGAGCCAGCTGGTCACACCGTGCAGGTGGCCGGAATCGTCTACGGCGAGCAACAATTTGGTGTCCAGATCCCGCAGCTCCTCCAGGCTGCCGAGGGTAAACCCCATCTCGGGCAGCGCCTTGTCCGCCACCCACTGCTCCGACAGCGCAGCGATCTTCTCCCGCATCTCCAGGCTGCACTCCGCCCACGTGGTCCACACCGCGCGCACCCCTTCCTTCCCTGCGCGGTTTCTCGCGGTACGGATGTTCTGGAACTTCTTGCCCTTGAATTCCAGGTTGTCGGTGTAGAGCACCGACTCCTCCGCTACGTGGACCGTATTGAACCCGGGCCGCGCGAAGTCCTCTGGGACGGAGTACCAGGCCACGCGCCACCCCTGAGAGGCGGCAAATTGCTCGAACTCGCCCGCCACCTCAGCCTGATTACTTCCGGAGACCACCGGCGAGCCGACCGTCACCGCGACATTGTGGGAGACGCGGTACGCCACGTAACCGGCATCGCCGGCGAAGAAGTAGCGGTTGCCTTCCCACAGCCCCATCCATGCGAGGTGGTCGCCGGTGCCGTGGACGAGGATGTCGCGGGCTCGTGCCCGGTCTGCCTCTGCTGCGGGTGACGGAGCCGACGACAGCACCCGGAACAGCGCCCACAGCGCCGCGCACCAGAACACGACGCCGACCCACTCGTACAGCACCCACGCGCCGGCAGTGTGCGGGAACATGCGGTGCGGCAGCTCGACGGCCACTGCGGGCGGCAAGTACCGCAACGGCAGCTCGAACAGCGTGTTGCGCAGGTTAGCCTCCCCCACGAACCCGTCCGCGAGCAGCAGCGACCCCGCGACCCATGCAGCGGCCGTCGCGGTCAGCGCGACTGCCAGCGGGCGCACGGCACGCCTCCAGTCCGACGCCACGGGAAACTTCCCCCGTGTTGCCACAAGTACGACGATCGACGCCACCCACGGAAGCACGACCAAGGCGCTGTTCGCCGCACTGACAACGTCGCTCTCCCTACCTGCGACTTGCCCGACCACCACCGCGAGCGACCCCACGCTCAACGCCATGGCTCCCCACCACGCTAGCCTGCGGCCGCGGACGAGCCCGAGCGCCACAACAAGGGCGAGCGCCACCGGCACGACGTTGAGCAGCAGCGGCGCAATCCCGTGGAGTTGGTTGATCGACATCGCCTCCACGCACGAAGCGGCGGTAGGGTCCCCGCACAGTTTGCGCACGTCCTCCGCGTCAACAGCGGGCTCCCACATGAGCAGGCTTTCCGCGGCGAACGGCCCCTGCGCGGCAGGGTTGAGTGCGGTGAGCACCGGGCCGACGGAAACTGCGACGAATCCGGCGGCGACGAGCACTCTGGACTCGCGCAACGACGCGCTGCGCGTCGGCCTGGTGTGGCCCCACACCACTTCCCCGGCGGCCACGCCGGCGATCACGGCGGTGAGCGCGACAACGTCGGAAAGCGTGCCCGAATACAGCACCAGGGTGCCGGTGAGGGTGGCCAGCACCAGGCGCAGCCTCCTGCGCCACAGCACGCCCATGCGCGCCGTGGCGAATGCGAGCGGGCCGATCATCCAGGCGAGCGGAGTGCAATACACCTCGTTGACCAGGTCGGTCCCCCACCTGTTGAATCCTGCGCGCTCCACGGCTGCGCCCACGACGCAGGCGACGGGCATGACCACCGCCTGGGACGACACGGCAGCGACCGCGAAAGCGCGGGAGCCAAGCGCCCGCTCCGCCGGTGCGGCAAACAGCAGAGCGGCAAACGTGGCGTAGACGGCGGCTGCGAGGTTGTTTCCCGTCACGCCGCAGGTGAGCAGGTGCCACAGATGCGCGTCTGCGGGCAGGTCGTAGCCGAGCTGTCCTCGCACAGGAAAGCAGGCCCACAGCGCCACCACCAGTGCGAGGGTTGAGGGAATCGTCCGGACAAGTCTCATCGGATGCCTCCCCGCTGCGCCACAAAGTCGAGGTTCTCCCGCAGCGCAACCCGCCATACCTGGTAGCTGTGGCCGCCGGGCAGGGCCGTGTAGGTGGTGTCCATTCCCGCGGCGCGCGCAAGCGTGTTCAAGTGCGGCAGCGCGGCCCGGCTCATGGGGTCGTTTTCGCCGGCGACAAACCGGCCGTGGATGCCTGCGTACTTCTGCGTCCCCGTCGCGCGGATAAGCAGCGTGGAAGGGTTCACCGACCGGAAAGCGCCCTCGTCGCCGCCGAAGAGTTGGTTCACGGTTTTCTGGTGGCTGCCCACCGACGGCTCAGGTTCCCCGGAGAAGTCGAGGAAGGATCCGAAAGACTGCGGGTTGTTGGTGACTATCTGCAGCGCGCAGGTGCCGCCGTAGCTCAACCCGCCGACGGTCCACTTGGATTGGTCGGGCTCCACCCGGAAGGTCTGCTTCACCACCTCGGGCACGTCGTGTGCGAGGTAGGTCTGCATCTGCGCGTCCGGCCCGTCGATGCACGCCGGGTTGCCGGTGGTCGATCCGGTGCCGTCGGCGCTGACGATAATCGGTGCCTTCCCGTCGTGGTCCTGCTGGAAGTCGTCCGCCGCTTGTGCGGCCTGGCCGTCGGAAAACCATCCGGCCGGCGAGCCGGGGCTGCCGGAGAGCAGCATCAGCACCGGCAGGCTCGCACCGTGCCAGTAGGCGGGCGGGATGTATGCCACTAGGTCGCGGAACGGGGCCGCAGGCACCGTCACCAACGCGCCGACTTCGCGGCCGTGCAGCTGCGGCGCGGACGTGGTCTTCTGAAATTGATCGAGCGTCATGTTCACGGTCACTGGCACCGGGTGGAATGCACCGACCGTTGGGTACTGCTGGTACTGGGTGTTCGTACCCAGGTACGCCAGCAGCGCTGCGGGCACCGCCACGCACGCCAACAACACCCGCCGCCGCCCGAAGATTAGCGCCGCCAACGCAAACACGCCGACTGCCCAGCTCGCATAGACGGGCGCCGGGATGCCGTCGGGGAACGGCTTCGGCCACACCGAAAGCGCGAAGACCACCGCGCCCATCACCACAACGGTTGCCAGCACCGCCCACAGCGTTCGGCGGCGGAGCCCCAGCAGGGCCAGCACCGCAAAGGCGGCAAGGCCGAGCAGGGCGAAGATCACCACGGCGGCGTCGTGGCCGACCACCGGGATCGATCGAATTGCTTCCACGGTGAGTAGGTTTACTCCCTATGGCGCTCGCGTCCTACATCCCGAGGTGTCTTCCCGACCCCTCCACAGCAACCTCCCAGCCCCACATCGTGGTCGCGCTTCACGGCACCCTCGGCGAGCCTGCCGCTTTCCGCGCACTCGCGGAAGAATTGGCCGTCCGAGGCGTGGGGCTTTTCGCCCCGTCGTACGGGCGCCGGGGCACCCAGCTTCTCGACGTCTGCTCCGCCGAAATCGCCGCACTCGTCATGTCCCTGCCAGAGGACACGACACGAGTCGACATCGTCGGCCACTCCTACGGCGGCCTGGTCGGGCTGCACGCCCTTGCGGTGCCCGGAGTGCGCGAGCGCGTGCACACGCTTGTCGGCCTTGGCGCGTCCTGGCGCGGCACCGACACCGGCTGGCGTCCGAAATGGCTGGTCCGCCGCGTACTCGGAGAATCGTTCACGCAGCTGGACCAGCACGACACCGCACCTCAGATCCCGGAAGGTGTGAAGGTCGTCTCGATTACTTCCGACGCGGACCGGGTGGTGCCGGCCGCGTCATCGCGTCTGGGCCGCGTGGTGGAAGTGCACGGAGTCGCGCACAATCGCCTGCCGCAGCAGACGGGATCAATCCTGGGTGCGCTCGGCCTTTAGCCCTTGTTCGCTGCCTTCGCGGCGTTGTCCAGCAGGATGAGCAGGTCGCCGATCTGGTAGTCACCGACCATCATCTTCTGCAGATCCTCGATCGGCAGCTCGCCCTGGCCCGCGAGCGCGCGGACGAGGTTGGCGATGTTGTCCGCGTCGGTCGGGTCGAAGCCGGCGAGGCGGGCGGCGTCGATAAGCTGCTGCGCACCCAGGCCGCCCGCGGCGAGCGCGAGGATGGCCACGACGAGCTTGGTGCTGTCCTGCTCGAGCACCTTCAGCTCGCCGGAATCCGGCGCCTGGAACTGTTCCAGCAGGCCGCCGCCAGCGCGCAGGTCGCCGGCCGCGAACTGGCCCAGCTGCGCGGCGTTGCCGTTGAAGATGTTCATGTCCACCGGCGTGTTGATGCCCACCACGCGGCCGGAATCGCTGCGCTGCCAGAAGGAAAGCTTGTCCCAGCCGCCGACCGGGGCCGGCGGACGGTTCTGGTAAGCCGCCAACCACAGCGGGTACGAGGTGAAGGCGCGGGTGTCGTTCATGCGCTCGTACCAGAAGTAGCGGTAGGTGTAGATCATCGGGCGCTTGCCGGTACGCGCCTCCAGCTCAGAGAGGAACGCCTGCGTCCAGCCCGCCAGCTGCACCGGGCCCAAGCCTTCGTCGACCTCGAGGTCCAGCACGGGCGGAAGCTGGGTCGCCGGGCCGTCGTTGACCACGGAGGCAAAGTAGCGCGCCTGCGCCACCGGGTCCTCTGCCGGGCGCGCGTAGTGGTAGGCGCCCACCTTCAGCCCGGCCTCGGCCGCGGCCTTGGCATCTTCGTCGTAGAAGTCGTTCTTCCAGCCGTCGCCCTCGGAGGCCTTCACATAGGCGAAGTCCTGGCCGCCGACGGTGCCC
>ERZ1031292.243-NODE-243-length-18614-cov-13.260628_pt1 | contig 18614 bp, 16 predicted proteins | sample MGYA00518215_ERZ1031292 | MGnify/ENA primary metagenome ERZ1031292 (study PRJEB33718, sample SAMN03159822) | human skin metagenome | collected 2014-02-25 | study: EMG produced TPA metagenomics assembly of the PRJNA266117 data set (Human skin bacterial metagenome... | reverse complement strand
CATCCTCCAGCCAGAACAGGTTGTACGGCTCGAGGGACTTGGCAAACTGTGCGGCCTCGCGCGGGGTAAGGCGGTTGTGGCCATCGTGCAGGAGGGGCAGCTCCGGGCCGAACTCGTTGCGCACGGCTTCGAAGACGGTGGGGACGTGGCGCATGTAGGCTGCGGAATCCCAGTCCTCCTCGACGGGCCAGTCGCCGCGGTTGGCGGGCTCGAAGTCGTAGCGCATGCCGGAGGACTGATCCTGGGCGGCGACACCGTACAGCTTGTTGATGCCGGGTACGGACGTCTGGACGCGGATCATGGTGTAGCCGAGGTCCATCTCGTAGCGGATAGAATCGAACAGGCTCTCCAGATCGGTGCCGGAGGCGTGGCCGTAGGCGCGAGCGCCCTTCCTGCAGGCACCGCCGAGCAGCTGGTAGACGGGCATGTTGGCGACCTTGCCCTTGATGTCCCACAGTGCCATGTCCACAGCAGCGATAGCAGCCATGGTCACAGGGCCGCGGCGCCAATACGCGGAGCGGTAGAGGAACTGCCAGATATCCTCGATGTTGTGGACATCGCGTTCGACGAGCAGCTGGCACACATGCTCCTTGAAGTAGTGTGCCACGGCGAGCTCACGGCCGTTGAGGGTGGCGTCGCCTACGCCGTCTTCGGTCTCAAACCGAAGGGCGACAAAGTTACGGGACGTGGAGAATACGTACACGTTGGCTTTCGTGATTTTCATGGTCACAGTGTCCCGCCCTCCAGTTGTTGCCAGAAGTTGTTACAGGTCGAGATCACGGCGGATGCGGTCCACGTGACCCTTCGCCCGCACGTTGTACCAGGCGTGTTCGATTACGCCGTCAACCACGTAAAACGTGGAGCGGATAACACCCATGACGGTCTTGCCATAGTTCTTCTTCTCCCCGAATGCGCCATACGCCTCGAGCATCTCTTTTTCTGGGTCGCTGAGGAGAGTGAAGTTCAGGCCGTGGTCGTCGACGAACTCGCCGAGCTTCTCGGGCTTGTCCGGCGAGATGCCGTAGACCGGCAGACCGAGGGATTCTATGCTGTCGCGGAAGTCGCACGCCTCCGTCGTACAGCCCGGCGAGTTGGCCTTGGGGTAGAAGTACACGATAGCCTTGCCGGTTGCAGGCGGAACCGTGACGGAAGCGCCCTCCGCGTCGGTCAGAGTGAACTGAGGGGCTTTGTCGCCCTTTTCCAAACGTTTTGTCATGTAACCGAGTGTAGCGATCTGAGGGTGTGGGGTTCGGATGCGCTGCTAGCCAGCGACGATGGGTGCCAGAGAGAGCAGGTTAATGGTTAATGCTAACAACGCGAGCAGCGAGGCGCCACGCCATAACAACGCTCCGCGCCTTGGATAGGTAGCGTGCGTTCGGTTCGTCACACTGCACCGAGGACAACGAGAAGAGGTACGCGCGGTCAACTAATGAACATTGATAAAAAATGATCGACCCGTTTGGCGAACGTAGAGTAACTCTTCCGTGGTGGGGCGTAAAAATTGCGCAGACATCAACGTCAAAGGGTGATTCCTCTCCGTAGTGTTAGTCGTGGCCGAGAAAACCTCGGCCGCTATTCACAAAGCACACTCCTCCGGCCAGTCGCGTACGTCGCTTGTAATGCACTCGTATTTCTCGAGTGTTCATGGCGGTGGAGGACCGACCGGAGGGTGCCAGAATAGTCAGACACTGGAATGAAAGGGGCCGTGCAGCAATGCTCGATCTCGTAATCATCATCGTCATGGTACGACAGATTGTCCATTGCAAGGAACCCCCGCATGTCCGCTGCGATCTTGCCACGGCTATCGCCCGCTGGCACGGTGTGCGCGAAGCAGTCGTCGCGATGGATAATGCGCGGCATCGCCACCTCGTGAGGTGGGGAGCTCCTAGCCAGGCAAGAAGGCCACCTGGAGCAGACGAAGAAGGCGCGGATAGCCTGCTTCCTTTCAAATCCGGGGGCGGAGTCGGTTAGGGAAAGCCTCGTCCGGCTTGAGCTGTACGAAAACAATTTCCCTGTGCCCCTGGTGCAGCCGAAGGTGTTGGATAGGCGGGGCAGATTTGCCGCGCGCCCGGATTTACTTTTTCGTGAGCAGTCGGTGGCGCTGGAGTATGACGGGGAGGACAAAATATAGAGGTCAATATGAGAAGGATCCGTTGCAGGCGATAAGGGACGATATGGATCGGCAGCACGCGCTGGCAACGGTGGGTATTCACGTTTCTCGCCTGGATAGCAAGGGTTTCAGCGTCCCGAGCTGGATGGACGAATTGCGGGACAGCCTGGAAAGAAACAAACACCATCCTTTCCCAGCAGACCGCCTCAGAAACGCCATGCCCGCCTGGTCACAACGTACCGGCCTGCGTTTTAGGATATGACCGGCCCGGTGGATTCCCGGACGATGAGTCGGGTCGGCAGTCGGCGGGGCTTGGAAAGCGGAACGTTCATGCCCTCGATAAGCGCGATGAGGTTGGCGGCAGCAACGCGGCCGACGGTACGCAGCGGGCCAGCAACCGTGGTGAGCGTGGGGGAGTTGACCACGGTCATCTCCGTGTTGTCGAAGCCAATGACCTTGACATCATCAGGGACGCGCATGCCGTGTGCCTGTGCACCTTTAATAAAGCCAATGGCGGCGAGGTCGTTGTAGCAGATGACGGCGTCGGAGGGGTTTTCCTTCCAGATCTCAAACGCGCGCCGGCCACCGGTAATAGTGGGCTGGTCCATGCGTAGCTGGCGGACCTGAATGCGCGCCAGTTCGGCAGTCTGCTCCTCGGTGGGTTGGAGGCCGCGCCCGTAGTCGCGGTCGGGGGCCTTGACGGTGTCGATGACTCCGCGCCAGCGCATCCCATCTGCCCAGGCGCCTTCGGGGCCGGCGAGGTAGGTGACGGTGGTGCAGCCGTGTGCCTGCAGGTGAAGCATGGCTTTAAGGGCGCCGTCGTGGTTGTCCACAAGCACACTCGGCACGCCCTGGACAGGACGGTTGCAGACAACGGTGGGAATACCACGCGCAATTTTTTGGATGTCCGTGGCGGCGACATGGGTGGACTCGAGGAGGAGTCCGTCGACAAAGGGGGCGAGCTTGTCTACGGCGGTTCGCCCGCGAACCGTCGATTCGTTCGTGTTCACGGTGGCGACGAGCATTTTATGGGTGGCGGCGGCGTGCTGCGCGCCACGGGCCAACTCCAAAAAGAAGGGGTTGGCGATGTCCGCTACGACGAGCCCGAGGACACCGGTTTTCCGACGCGTACCTGCGCGAACCTCGAGGTCCTGGTGGTAGCCAAGTTCTACGGCGGCCCGCCGAATTTTCTCCGCGGTTTTGAAGCTCACGCGGTCTGGCCTGGAAAAAGCCCGTGACACAGTGGATGCGGCAACCCCCGCGCGTTCTGCTACGTCGTAGATCGTTACGTCCATACCCCTACTTTAGGTCAAACCCCCTCCTGTTTACTCTCGTTTTTTTATCCCCTAACCTATTTAGTGGAAGAGACCGCAGATTTTTATGAGGTAGGAGAGCTAGGTATGGCGCACAAGAAGGCTTTAGCAGCATTGACGGCGGCTGCGCTGTCGGTGACGGGGGTTGTTGTGGTTCCCGCCCCGGCGCTCGCTGCGTACGCTAAGCAGGGCACGGACAAGCACGTCGAGGATGTCTTTTGGCTGGATCTCGCCGGCGTGACCGACCCGGAGGGCCACCTCATTCCTGGCGCTGAGAAGGAGGTCCCCGGTCTTGATGGCTACACCGTGAAGGTGAAGGTGGGCGATGAGAAGTCCGCGTTGACGGCGGATAAGAAGCCCGCTGCTTTCGAGGTTGAGGGGGCATCCACCCTGGTCAGTGCTGATAAGGCTGCTAAGCAGGAGCTCACCGTCACCCTCACCAAGGGCGACGCCCCCGAGCCACTCACCCTCGTTCTCGCCGATCTCAACGGCCAGAACTCGAAGGTCACTACCTCAGCTAAGCCGTGGTCATCGTCTGCTACGGAGGTCACCCCCGATCGTCTCAACTCTCCTAGCTTTTCGACGATCACCCGCCCCGATTCCTCCATCGTTCCCCTAGTCCGCACCGAAAACAAGGAAAACTCGACCACCCTCACCCTCGAGCTGGGGGCCGGCGAGCAGAAGGCCATGATCGGCATTTTGAAGGCTCGCCCGGAGGCTCCCGCAGAGGATCCGATCAAGGCAATCGGTGAGGCATTTACGGCCATTGGCAACATTGACCTCCCGACATCTGCATCCGAGACTCCCTCCTCTTCTTCAGAAACGTCCTCGGCAAGCGCAGAGCCGACCACGACGGCGACATCGGAGACAGAGACGGCAGAGCCGACTCCTACGTCTACGGCTTCCACGACGAGTGCAACTAGCGAGCCCGCCTCTACGAAGGAGACGGCATCCACTGCTGAGGCGAGCGCGAGCGAAACGTCCACTGAGGCGACATCTGCTGAAAGCTCGGAACCGACGACCACGACGCCGGCGGAGCCCAGCACCGAGGAGACCACGAGCAGCAAGCCTAAGGAGGATAACAAGCCTGCGAATCCTACTCCTACGAAGAAACCAGACTCTGGTTCTGCATCGGCCTCAGGGAATGGTTCCAACCCGAAGCCGGATGATCAGACCGGGGCAGTGGTACCAGCTCCTCCCAAGGCCGATGGTGACTCCAGCTCTTCTTCGGGCGCACCCGACACGGATGCCGTCATCGGCTCCGTCATCGGTGTGCTCACCGTCGGTGGCCTGGGTGCCGGAATGCTTGGCGGTGCTGTCGATAAGGTGATGACGCCGACGTCTCCATCGAAGTCGAATTCGAATGCGAAGAACCAGCGTCCGCAGCAGAAGAAGCCGAAGGTGACGGTGAAGCAGCCGAACGGTGAATTGCTGACGCTGGCGGAGATGCAGCAGCGCTCGAACTCGAAGAGCGCGCCGACGACCAAATCTGCCTCCATGGGCAAGCCGAAGGTGTCGACGAAGGCGAAGTCGAAGACGTCGACACGCCAGGCGCAGCAGAAGAAGCCGCGGATCTCCGTGGGGAAGAAGAAGTCCTCCACGAAGGCCGCGAACTCGTCGAAGAAGAAGTCGTCAAGCAAGAAGAAGCTGGCGGATACGGGTGCACCGATCGGGCTGCCGATTGGGCTCGCATCGCTGCTCATTATGAGTGGCCTCGTGCTCCTCGGAGTGCGGCAGCGCCGCAGCCAGATCTAGCGCCACGGGCTCCCCTGCGGGGGAGCCTTTTTCTGTGCATAGCAAAAGACCCAGCCAGAAGGCCGGGTCTTTGTTGCTGTGCGCCATCAGGGACTCGAACCCCGAACCCACTGATTAAGAGTCAGTTGCTCTGCCAGTTGAGCTAATGGCGCATTGCCTTGCGACGAGATTTAAATATAATCATTCCCCCGAGTAATGTAAAATCGTCTGGTCAAGGCAACATTCGAAGGAGTATTAGTGAAGTTTACGCGGTATGTGGCGGTGCTAGTGGCTTGCGCGGGGGTTTTGGGTGCAAGTGCGTGCACTATTCCTACCGACGATGACCCAGGCAAGGATGTTGTCGCCAAAACGGTTCTTCAGATCCCGCCCGCGTTCACCGTGGGGGACGGGTCGACAGTATCGCCGAGTCAGGACATCGAGGTGCACACGTTCGGTGCCGAGTTGGTGTCGGCAAAGCTCATCAATGACGCAGACGAGGTCGTTGCCGAGTTGGGAGGGGGCGGAAAGCTCAGCTCCGAAACGTCGACAAGCTCCTGGAGGGTGACAGAACCGTTAGGGTATGGGCGAACCTACACCCTGACCGCGCGGGATTCCGAGGGACAGACGGTGGAGTCGACGTTTACCACCGTGACCCCCTCCTACCGTGCGGAGGCGTACGTGTCCCCCGACGACAGTGAGGTGGGCGTGGGCCAGACGGTCAATATCCGCTTCGACATTACGATTCCGGATGCGTACAAGAAGGCCGCGGAGAGCACCGTGAAGGTGACGGCGGACCCGCCGACAGAGGGTGCGTTTTACTGGGTGAACCAGTCGGAGCTGCGCTGGCGGCCGAAGGACCACTGGCAGCCCGGCACGAAGGTGCACGTGGAGGCCAAGCCGTTCGGCCATCGTCTCGGGCAGTCGACGTGGGGCGGTGACGACACGGAGGCCGAGTTCACCATCGGCGACGAGGTCATCGCGTACGTGGATAACAACACGAAGATCTTGACCGTGAAGAAAAACGGCGAGACGGTGAAGACGATGCCCGTGTCCATGGGGCGCGACGGCGGACGCTGGTCCACCCCGCCCGGAACGTACATCATCGGCGATAAGAACCCCTCGATGATTATGGATTCGGAGACCTTCGGGCTGTCCCACGAAAGTGGCGGTTACCGCACGAAGGTGAATTACGCCACGCAGATGAGCTACTCCGGCATTTACGTCCACGCGGCGCCGTGGTCGGTGTGGGCCCAGGGAAACACCAACACCTCCCACGGTTGCATCAACGTGTCGACGGAAAACGCCAAGTGGTTCCAGGAGTTCGTGAAGCGCGGCGATCTCGTCGTGGTGGAAAACACCACGGGAGATACGCTCAGCCCCTATGACGGGTTGGGTGACTGGAACTTCGACTGGGCGACGATATCCAAGGACTCGAGCAGCGAGGATTCGTCGTCGTCCTGAATCGAGAGCATGAGCTCGTCGGCGCGGGCGTGCTTTGCGAACTCGTCCAGGTAGGTTGATACTTCCTCCGGGTTGCCCACGGCGTTGTACTGCAGCATCTGGGTGACCTGGTGGCCGGCGAAGCTGTCGACGAGCTGGTCCAGCTGCTTGGTGGTGAGGTCGCGGCCGCGCGCCACCATTGCGTGGACGCGGCGCCGGTAGACTTCCTGCAGCTTCTCCTGCGCGGCTTCTGTCGTCTGCGCGGCGGTGACGTTCACGGCGGCGATGACGTAGGGCTCGGGGTGCTGCTCGCTGGGCTGGTACGTGCGCCTGTATGTGTCCACGGCCTCTTCGAGGTGGGTGGGGGCGAAGTGGCTGGCGAAAGCGTAGGGGAGACCCAGCTGCGCGGCAAGCGTTGCCCCGAAGAGGGAAGACCCGAGGATGATGATCGGCACGTTGGTGCCAGCGCCGGGCATGGCATGCACACCGGCGAGGAGGGGTTCGTCGGCAAAGTATCCGTGCAGCTCCTCGACGTCCTGGGGGAAGCGGTCGGCGGCGCCGGGGATGCGCCTGATGGCGCGCAGGGTCTGCTGGTCGGTGCCGGGCGCGCGCCCGAGTCCTAGCTCAATCCTGCCGGGGAACATCTCGGCGAGCGTTCCGAACTGCTCGGCGACAAGAAGTGGGGCATGGTTGGGGAGCATGACACCGCCGGCCCCGAGGCTAATCGACGACGTGTGGGAACCCACATACGCAATAAGCACCGCCGGCTGTGACGACGCAATGGTAGACATGTTGTGGTGCTCGGCGTACCAGATTCGGTCGAAGCCCAGCTTCTCGGCGTGCTGGGCGAAGCGCACGGACCGCTCGAACGCGGCGCGGGGGCGCTCGCCCGGGTAGATGGTGGCAAAGTCAATGAGCGAATACTTCATGCCACCTAGCCTACCGATCAACCCCCAGTATCACATGGTCTACCGGCTCGCCGACGATCGGTTCCCACAGGCTCGACTCGTCGCCCGACGTGTAGAAAATGACACCCGCGTAGCGGTCCCGGCGAAACGACTCAAAGCTGGCCGCATCCGCGTCGTCGGGGGAGAGAGAAAACTCCCGCAGCTCCAGCCCGCCGGTGCCCTCCTGCAGCACCTCGGCGAGGCTGCGGAACTCCACCCGGAACTCGTGCGGGGTGGCGAGCGTGAAGATCACATCCTCGGGGTTGACGGCCGTGGAGCTTTCCGGCAGCGCGTACGCCGTCTGGTTGTACCAGCCCGCAGGGATCATGACGTTCCACACGGGGTCGGTGCCCTGGAAGTGGGCGAAATTCGTCCGCCGATCCTCGTAGCGGGCCATCGCCTCGCGCTGCATGCGGGGGAAATCGGCGATCGTGCCGTGGCGGCCGGAGGCGTACATGCACGTCACCTCCTGCGGGGCGAACCGGCGGGAGATTCCCAGATCCAGGAAGAAAACCTCCTCCACCGTGGGGATCTGCAGCTCCTCCATGTCGCGTGGGTCGAACCCCTCTGTGCAGTCGTTGATCCCGGCGACACTGACGTCGGGTGTCCTTACATACACGTATTGGGGGTCAACGGAAATCATGACATAAACCATAGACCATAGCCTGGGAAAAGTTACATTTTTGCGCTCCCAAGCGATGCTCTGGGTATGAGAAGAGTAGCACTCCTTACCGCGTTGGCCGTGGGACTCGCACCCGTGCCCGCCATCGCCGATGCACCTAACCCCATCATGGAGCTCCGGTTGGACATGTGCAAGAACAAAAACCCGCACTTCAACGGCGTTTTCTTGCGTGATGCCGTCCATGCTGCCGGCTTTAGTAGCTGTGCTGATTACGCCCGCGTTCGCAGCTCCGAGGAGCTGGATCGTCTTGCGTCTCACGCCCTAGACGGAAAGACCACCGCCGGCACGACCACCCTTATCGCCCGTGGTGAGTCCTCTGCCACGGCTTTCGGCACAACGTGGTCGCTGGCGCAGCTGCCCGGGCTGGAGCACGCCAAGGGCTACTCCACAACGTCCACCTCGCAGTTGCATGACCTCTTGGATCCGGAGCTCACCACGTGGGGCATCGCCTCCGATGCGCGTGGCACAGCGGCCGTTGCCAAGGGCCAGGGCGCGCCCCCGAAGGAGGAGTCCGAAACGCGCACGGTGCTCCTTGCCCTCCTGGGCGTTGCAGGTGCCCTGGGCACATTATTCTTCTTGGTGAAGGCAGTAATCGACTTCGTGGAGCAGAACCTGCACATCCAGATCCTGCCCCGGTAAGCGGAGCAACGAAAAACCCCCGGCGCGAGGCCGGGGGATATTTTTCATCGGGGTGGATGACGGGGCTCGAACCCGCGACACCCAGGATCACAACCTGGTGCTCTACCAGCTGAACTACATCCACCATTACCGCCTTTATGGCAGCGAGGGATATAGTACCTCACCCCCCTCTAGAACATCAAAACGCCAGGTAATCGGCGTAGCGCTCGGTGGTCTCCCGGGCTGCGGCCTCGGTGTCGCCGGGCTCGCTGCGCAGGAAGCAGCGCCGGTAGTAGTCCAGCTCCTTGATGGACTCGACGATGTCGGCGAGCGCCCGGTGGGCAAGCCCCTTGTCCGGCTGGTGTGAGTAGATGGTGGGCATCCACTTGCGGGCCAGCACCTTGAGGGAGGACACGTCGATCATGCGGTAGTGCAGGTGCTCGTCCAGCGCGGGCATGTATTCGCGGATGAAGCTGCGGTCGGTGGCGATGGAGTTGCCGGCCAGCGGCGGGCGGCTGCCACAATGCTTGTCGACGTACGCAAGGATCTGCTTCTCCGCCTCCGCACAGCTCAGCGGGGACTTCCTGATCTCGTCAATGAGCCCGTTGGAGGTGTGCATCTTGGTCACCACCTCGTCCATTTCTCCCAGCTCTTTCTCGGTGGCGTGGATGACGAGATCCAGTCCGTCGCCGATGATGGTGAGGTCATTGTCCGTGATGTGTACCGCGGCCTCGACGATGACGTGGCGCTTGGGGTCGAGCCCCGTCATCTCCAGGTCGATCCATACGATGCGATTGTCCTTGTTACTCATATCGCCTTCTAACCTTAGGCCATCTTTGAGTAGAACCAGCCCATGACGGGGGACAGGACTCCTCTCGGTGCGACGAGGCTGATGGCGTTCATAGCTTTGCTTAGCGGGCCGGGTACCACGCGCCGCTTGTTCTTGGCCAGCGCGTCGAGGGATTCGGTGGCGCAGGATTCGTACGTGGTCCACAGGAAATCGGGGACAACCTTGTCCACGATGGACCGCTCCTCCTCCGGCACAACGGCCTCGCGCACAGGTCCTGGAGCCAGCAGGGTGCAGGCGAGACCCGTGCCCTTGAGCTCGTAGTGGAGAGATTCGGTAAACGTGTTCACGCCCGCCTTGGTGAACACGTAGGTGGCGTTGTTGGGGATCGGAATGTTGCCGGCGGCCGAGCCCACGTTGAGGATCGCGCCTTCCCCGCGGGCGAGCATCCCCGGAAGCACAGCGCGGGTGAGCTCAAACACGGCGGTGGCGTTGAGCTCAAACTGCTTCGTCTCGTAGCCCCAGTCCTGGTCCATGAACTGGCCGAAGGAGGCAATACCTGCCGAGTTAATAATGATGTTGATCTCGCGCTCGCGGATCTCGTTGATGAGACCAGCGCGCTGCTCATCGTCGGCGAGGTCGACCGCCCGCACCTCGCACTCGGTGGGAAGTTCGCTAGCTAACTCCTCCAAGACCTCTTTTCTGCGCGCAACAAGAATGAGGTTGTGGCCACGTGCGGCAAGCTCGCGGGCGATCGCGCGACCGATGCCTTGGCTGGCGCCGGTGACGAGCGCGCGGGCGGTGGGGCTGGGGGAGGGCAGTGATGTGTGCGTTGTCATGGGTTCCAGCTTACCGTCCTGCGGGGGTAGGCTTAGTTGTATGACAACCACCGCATATCATGCCGCCACGATTGCCGATGGAACGATCGGCGGCCTCTATACCGATGCCTATCTCGTCGTGGATGATGCCACCGTCGGAGGGATCGTCGATACGCCTCCTACCGGGGCAGACGTTGTTGATTGCAAAAATTCCGTCATCACCCCCGGCTACATTGATATTCACTGCCACGGCGCAAACGCCACATCATATGATGTCGGCTCTTCCGAATTTGCGACGGTGAAACAGGGCCATCTTTCCCACGGAACCACCCGCGGCGTTATGAGTTTCGTCACAGCCTCCGTCCCGCGGCTCGTCGAGCTCATCAAGGGGGCGCGCGCCATCGATGACCCGTGGCTCCTCGGCGTTCACCCGGAGGGCCCGTTCCTCGCCGAGTCCCGCAAGGGGGCTCACGACATCAACCTGCTCATCGACCCGGAGCCCGCCGTCGTCAACACGATTCTCGACGCCGCAGACGGCTTCATCCGTCAGATCACCATCGCCCCCGAGCGCGCCCACGGCCTGGAAGCCGTCTCCACCTTTGCGGAGCACGGTGCCGTCCCCGCCGTTGGCCACACCGAGTGCGATTACGACACCGCCCGCGAGGCGTTCGACCGCGGTGCTCGCATCCTCACCCACGCATTCAACGCGATGCCGTCCATCCACCACCGCGCGCCGGGCCCCGTCATCGCCGCACTGCGCGACCCGCGCATCTGGATCGAGGTCATTAACGACGGTGTCCACGTCCACCCCGCGGTCGTCCGCAGCCTCTTCGAGGAGGCCGCCGAGCGGATGGTGCTCGTCACCGATGCCATGGCCGCCACCAATTCTCCCGACGGCCACTACCTCCTCGGTGAGCTCGACGTCGAGGTCAAGGACCATGTCGCCCGGCTTGTCGACGGTGGAAACATCGCCGGCTCCACCCTCACCATGGACCGCGCCGTCGCCCGCGCCATCACTGCCGTCGGCGTCCCTCTGGATGTCGCCGTCGCGGCCGCCACCTACCACCCGGCTGCCGCCATCAACCTCGAGGATTCCTACGGCCGCCTAGCCGAGGGCTACCCCGCTGACTTCCTCGTCCTCGACCCGGTAACCTATCTCCCCACGGACATCCACACCAGTTTCTAGTTCGCTCTCCGCGCCATCCTGCCTGGCAGGGCGGCGCTCCACTGTGTTGCGGGAAACGGGCCGCGCGCGTTCCACAATCGCTCCAGGCTGTCGAGCCAGGCCCCTGAAACAAACGAATCGTTCGTGATCCTGATGGGGATAATCCCCTCTGAGATGAAGCTGCGCTCCCTGTTGATGGCCTTGTACGGGTCACCCCCATCAATCCCCCGAGTTTTCCCGCTCCCGTCGTATTCAAGGACGAGGGACCGCTCCGGGTAAAAGAAATCCACCCGGCCAATGAAGTACCCGCGTGCGGTCCTAATCTCTGCCTGCTGAAGTAACCATTCTCATAAAGGGTCACCCGCACATCGCTTTCACGTGGGCATTCGGCCAACCCGTTGATGAGGGGCACGGCCTTGCGAGCGTTTGCTATGCCAGGCCAATTTTTGCGTAACGCAACGCATTCCCCAATTTCCTCCAGGCTGGCCAGTACAGTGTGTACCGTCGCATCTCCCACCCGTATTGCCTCCCCGAGGCCACGCCACCGTGCGAGGTCGCCACAATGGGGATGCCGTTGAAGGGGATGGTCACGGTCGCATCACGGGAAATATTTCGCATGCGCAGGCCCACTCTCCGCCCCTTTCCCCGAATCTCGACCGGGCACCCTTCGTCAAAAAGGATCGGCAATTTGTGCAGGCATCCGGCTGACCTGCCGGTAAGGATCCTGCGCTCGATTCCGTAGGCCAGACTCCGCAGCCAGAAGCGGGTTCGGAAGGAAAGATCGACATATTCCGTCGTGGGGTAGTACACGCCCTGTGCCAGTTTCATGAGGAGCTGCTTTTTGTGGAGGTCGTAGATGACCCTTCGCTGCTTCGTGCTCAGTCCCCGTGTGCACACAATACTGTCCCCCGTCTGCATTATGGCACTCACGCAGGCCCCCTGCCACAGATACGAAAAAACTCGGACTTCGTTTAGATTCGCTGTCGCATCGACCCTGGCGGTCAGGTTTGCTACCGAAACGAAGTCCGAGTTTTTTCACTAGGTTCTTACGCGCGCTGCCAGTCCGGCTTGTTCTCGTAGGAGAAGCGGTAGTAGTCGGCGTGGTCGAGAAGGGAAGCGGCATCCTCGTCGATGATGACGGTTGCCTTGGGGTGCATCTGCAGGGCGGAGCCGGTGCACGAGGAGGTGACGGGGCCTTCCACAACACCCTTGATGGCCTCGGCCTTGCCCTTGCCACTGGCTAGGAGGACGAGGTGGCGGGCATCGAGGATCGTGCCCACGCCCTGGGTTACGCAGTGGTGGGGGACCTGGTCGATGTCGTCATCGAAGAAGCGGGCGTTGTCGTGCCGGGTCTGCTCCATGAGGGACTTGAGGCGTGTGCGGGAGGCGAGGGAAGAGCCGGGCTCGTTGAAAGCGATGTGGCCGTCGGTGCCCACACCGAGGATCTGCAGGTCAACACCACCTGCATTCTTAATGGCTTCCTCGTAAGCTGCGCAGGCCTTCTCTATGTCGTCGGCTGCGCCGTCGGGGCCGTGGACGTTGGCGGAGAGGATATCCGTGGCTTCGACGAAGTGGCGTTCGATGAAAGTGCGGTAGCGCTCGGGATGGTCGGCGGGTAGGCCGACGTATTCGTCGAGCATGAAGGCCGAGGCGTCCTTGAGGGAGAACTTTCCGGCGGAGACACGGCGTCCCAGCTCGGCGTACAGGCCGAGCGGGCTGGAGCCGGTGGCGACACCGAGCACGGCGTTTGGCTTGGCGGAGATCAGATTTTCGATGTGGTCGGCGGCGACGGTGCCGATCTGGTCTGGGTTTGAAACAATTATGACTTCCATAATCCGTCCTTGTGGTAGGAATCTGATACTCTTATGATGTCTGATGTTAGCTATTTTTACAAGTAAAAGGAACAAAATGGCAACAGTAATTGGGTTGGACATCGGTGGCACGAAGATCGCCGCCGCCCGCGTGGTTGACGGCGTCGCCGACAACATCCTCACCACCCCCACTCCAGCAAAGGAAGGCCCGGAGAAAATCCTCGATGCCGCAGCGGGCCTAGCATCCCAGCTCGGCGAGGGACCGATCGGCGTCTCCTCGGCAGGGCTCGTCAATCCGTTCACCGGCACGATTCAGTTCGCCACGAGCCAGCTGACGGATTGGAAGGGGACCGATGTCGCAGGCGGGCTTAAAGCTCGCCTCGGAGTCGAGGTTTCTGTGCTCAACGACGTCCAGTCGCACGCCTTTGGCGAGTTCCTCTACGGCGTCGGCCGGGGGCATGATTCCATGCTGCTCGTCGCCCCCGGCACGGGCATCGGGGGAGGGATCATCCTGAACGGAAAGCTCCTCCTCGGCGCGCATTTCGCCGCAGGCCACGTCGGCCACGTCGATTCCCACGGCGCCGAGGGCATCCCGTGTACGTGCGGTCTCACGGGCCACTCCGAGACCATCGCCAGCGGCTATGGGATCGAACGGGCCTACCAGGGGCTCACCGGGACGCACCTAACCGGGGCGGAGATTTCGCTTTCCGACGATCCGGTGGCCAAGGATGTCCTCACACAGGCCGGTCTGGCGCTCGGGCGTCTCATTGGTGGGCTCGTCAACGTCTTCGACCCGGGGCTCGTCGTCACTGCGGGATCCGTCATGAAGGCGGGACCGGTGTGGGAGGACGCGTTCCACCGGGGATTCGACGAGTCCTGCATGGAGCTTCTCAAAGACACGCCCGTGGTCAAGGGCTCACTAGATAATGCGGCGCTCGTCGGTGCGGCCGCGTGGGTTACCGAAAGGAAGAATTATGAAGTTCAGTGATTTGAAGGACAAGCTGGTCGTTTCGTGCCAGGCCTACCCCGGGGAGCCCATGCGACACCCGGACACCATGGCGCAGGTTGCCCAGGCCGTGGTGGAAGGCGGCGCCTCCGGCGTGCGTCTGCAGGGCCTGGAGGATATCAAGGAAACCCGTAAGGTCGTCGATGTTCCGATCATCGGCCTGGTGAAGGAGGGGAAGGAGGGCGTCTACATCACCCCCACCCTCGAGCTGTGTATCGCCGTTGCCGATGCCGGTGCCGATGTTGTTGCGCTTGATGCGACGATCCGACCGCGACCTGACGGACTCACCTTCACCGAGACCGTCGACAAGCTACGTGAGGCGCGCCCCGACGTGCTCATCATGGCCGATTGTGACTGCATGGAATCCGCGAAGCAGGCCGTGGAGGCCGGCGTCGATGTGATTTCTACCACGCTGGCCGGCTACACCGAGGCGCGCGAAAAGTCGGAGGGCCCCGATCTGGAGCTCCTCCGTGAGATGCATGAGACGTACCCCGATGTCCCCCTCATTTGTGAAGGCCGCATCCATTCGGGTGCCGATGCGAAGGCGGCCCTCGAGGCGGGTGCCGACACCATTGTGGTGGGCACCGCCATCACGCACCCGACCTCGATTACCTCGTGGTTTGTGGATGCGATTAAGTAACTAGATTTCCATCGTCGTCAGCCCACGCGCCTTGTTCCGTGCCTCGTCGAGGTTGCGGAGCAACGGCGCGTAGTGCGAAAAGACGGCTTCTTTATACTTCTCCAAATTCCCTTCCTCTGCGGCGGCGAGAATATCGCCGTGGGCGGACGCGGTGAGGAGAATATCCTTCGCGGTGGCCACCTCAAGCATGGGTTGGATCGCCGTGTGCACATCCCAGAATGCTTCCGTCAGCTGGCGGAACAGCTGGTTATCGAGGGGGCTCAAAAGCTTGGTGTGGAAGTACTTGTCTTCTTGGGGGAAAGAGTCACCACGGGCGGCGATTTCCTCCATTTTCTCTACCACCTTATGGAGGGCTGCAGAACGCTTACCCTTCCAGGCACGTACAACAGCGGGGGCAAACGCGAGATCGAGCGCCTGGCGGACTTCGACGATCTCAATGAGCACGCGGTAGTCCGAGCCGGGGTTCAACAGTCCGCGGAAAACGAGGAGTTCCACCATGGGCTCCATGGAGGCGTTGGCCACGAATGTGCCGTAGCCATGTCTGACCTCCACGATGTCCAGTGCAGTGAGGTTCGAGATCGCCTCGCGGACCGACGAGCGGGAAACGCCCAGGTCCTCGCAGATAGAGGCTTCGGTGGGGAGGGGGTCGCCCGGCTGCAGGTTGTTCTGCAGAATGTAGTCCTTGATGGCGGCCATGGTTTCGTAGCTCCGCCCGTGTTTACGCGTGGGGGAGTGAGTGAGCTTCCGGTCGGCCCCACTGGTCATGGGACGGAGGGAGGGCTGTTCTTTGTCTTTGTTGGCTACTTTGGCCATGGAATTCTCCTGTCTCAAATATCACTTACAGCCTACTATAGACAACCGCGTTATCTGATGTCGGGCAACAAGGTGAACTCCGTCATATCCGGGTGTGACGAACTTACTACCCCCAAAACAACGAATTTTCTTGTGTTTAGATGTCTGACATCATATCCTGGGTATAACCATCCGAACGAACCAGTTCCAAGCAACGGAGCCGGTTTGAAAAAGAGAGGTCATTATGAAGAATCTCAAGAAGGGCGTTGTGGCCGTCGTTGCCTCGCTTGCCCTCACACTGACCGCCTGTGGCGGATCCTCTGAAACTTCCTCCTCGGCTGCTGGTGGCGACACCGCCACGAGCGCCAACGGCGGAGAAATCAACCTGGGCGTTGCCTACGAGACCACCAACTACGACCCGTCGAGCACCTCTTCGGCACTCGCAATGGGCACCAACTGGCACGTGGTCGAGGGCCTGTACGAGCTCAACATGAACGACTACAGCACCCGCAACGCACTGGCTAAGGATGCTCCGGTGAAGGTTTCCGACACCGAGTACGAAGTCACCCTCCGCGATGAGGCGAAGTTCTCCGACGGCACGCCTGTCACCTCCGCCGACGTTGTTGAGTCCTTCAAGCGCGCTGCCGCAGAGGGCAACATCTACGCCTCCTTCCTGGACTTCATCGACACCGTTGAAGCCAAGGATGACACCACGGTCAGCATCAAGCTGAAGAACCCCTTCTCTCTCGTCGAGAAGCGTCTTGCCACCGTGAAGATCGTGCCTGCCTCGTCCACCAAGGACGAGATGACGTCAATGCCGATCGGCACCGGCCCCTGGAAGTACGAGTCCATCGAGGACTCCAAGATCACCGCAGTACCGAACGAGTACTACAACGGTGACGAGAAGTACGCCGCCAAGGCCGACAAGATGGTCTGGGACGTCATCAAGGACGACACCGCCCGCACCACCGCCGCCCAGTCCGGCACCATCGACATCATGGAGGCTGTCCCTGCGGACAACGCCCCGATGCTCGAAGCAGCCGGCATGAAGGTTGACGAGGTCGACGGCTTCAACCTGCCGTTCCTCCTCTTCAACACCTCCAAGGCACCGTTCGATAACGCCAAGGTCCGCCAGGCATTCCTCTACGCCGTCAACACGGACATGCTCATTCAGAACAACATGAGCGGCAAGGCAAAGGCAGCCACGAGCTTCCTCCCGGAGAGCCACCCGAACTACCACAAGGCAGCAACGCAGTTCTCCTACGACCCGGAGAAGGCAAAGTCCCTCCTCGAGGAGGCCGGCGTCAAGGATCTGTCCGTCACCCTGCTGACCACGGATCACCCGTGGATCTCTGATCTCGCACCGCAGATCAAGTCCGACCTGGAGGCCGTGGGCATCACCACCTCCATCCAGTCCGAGGCATCTGCTTCCCTGTACGCAAACAACCTCGACGTTGAGAACCCGACCTTCGACCTGGCTCTCGCCCCCGGCGATCCCTCGGTGTTCGGTAACGACCCGGCCCTCCTCATCAACTGGTGGTACGGCGACAACGTCTGGACCAAGCAGCGTACCTTCTGGCAGAAGTCCGATCCTGCGAAGTTCGCTGAGCTGAAGGCACTCATGGACGAGTCCACGCAGCTCGAGGGCGACTCCCAGCAGGAAAAGTGGAACGAGGCAATGGACCTCATCTCTAACGAGGTACCGCTGTACCCGCTGTTCCACCGCACCATGATCACCGGTTACAACGCAGACAAGCTGAACGGTTTCGCACCGATCGGCACCACAGGCCTCTGGGCTTTGGGTGTGTCCAACAAGTAGTAACCACGAAGCGCCGCCTTTTGACGTGAAAACGGCGGCGTTTCTTGTGTAAAGGAGAACCCAGGTGAACACACTTATACGCCTCATTGGTAGGCGACTTGTGGCCCTGCCGCTCATGATTTTGGGCGTTACCTTCCTCGTATTCGTGCTGATGAGTTTGTCGCCCATTGACCCGGCATACTCGGCACTTGGAGAAAACGCGACCCCTGCGGCACTAGAGGCCTACCGCGAAGCACACGGACTCAATGATCCATGGATCGTCCAATTCGGCAGCTATGTAGCTGGCCTCTTGCAGGGTGACCTCGGTACATACGGGGTCGGCGAAGACTCCGTCTCCGCCAAGGTCTTCACCGCCCTCCCCATTACGATGCAGCTGACCTTCATCGGTCTCTTCATCGCCATTATCTTCTCTTTCCCGCTCGGCGTCCTGGCAGCTCTCTACCGCGATCGCTGGCCTGATCAGGTCATCCGCATCGTGTCCATCGCTTGCCTGGCCACCCCGAGTTTCTGGCTCGCAATTCTGCTCATCCTCGTGTTCATGGGCAAGCTGCCGGTGGCTGGTGCGCTACCAGCGTTCGGCGATGATCCCGCGGGCTGGTTCCAACGCATGCTCTTGCCATCGTTCGCACTGGCGGTGCCCGTCATCGGCCAGATGACGCGTATCGTGCGTACATCGATGGTGGAGGAGTTGGATAACGATTACGTCCGCACCGCTTTGGGCGCGGGCATCCCCAAGCACATCGTTGTGAGCCGCAACGTGCTGCGCAACGCTCTCATTACCCCGGTCACCGTGCTCGGCCTCCGCGTCGGCTACCTCATGGGTGGCGCCGTGGTCATTGAGATCATCTTCAACCTTCCGGGTATGGGCCGTGTCCTTATCGACGGCATCACGCAGAACTGGGTCACCGTGGTCCAGGGAGCAACCCTTGTGG
>ERZ1031292.241-NODE-241-length-18790-cov-7.999093_pt1 | contig 18790 bp, 9 predicted proteins | sample MGYA00518215_ERZ1031292 | MGnify/ENA primary metagenome ERZ1031292 (study PRJEB33718, sample SAMN03159822) | human skin metagenome | collected 2014-02-25 | study: EMG produced TPA metagenomics assembly of the PRJNA266117 data set (Human skin bacterial metagenome... | reverse complement strand
CCCGCTGGTCTTCGGCTCTACGAGCCTCGACCAGGGGCTAGCTGAGTGGCACCCTTCGGGTGCTTTATTTCAGGCGTCCGACTTGTCTGACCTGTCCGACTTGTCCGATAAAGGTACCTCCGCCACTCTTACCCGACACAGGTGGAGGAGGAAGAATGGATGAGATGCCAGGCGCTGAGGATGAGGCCGAAGGGAGCGTACTCACGTACGTGACCGAGGTCGAATTCCGAAAGCAACGCAGCAGATCGCCATTCTTACCCTCCACCTCAGTCTTTCCAGAGGGTCATCATACACTCCAGGCAATTGGTGGAGACTCTGAAACGCTCTTTACCCCGCACTAGGTAGAGGGGCAAGGCGAAGGGTGGCCGCTTCCCCTCACGGGTGCAGTAGCCCACCTGGTGCAGAAGGCAATGGCGGGTAAACATCACCGGAATTGGTCCCTCTGGTACCGCCACCTCCAAAGCCGGGGCAATGGTACCAGTGACGCCTAACTGTCGGTAAAGTTGCTCTGCCTTTTGATTCGCCACATTGTAGGTAAAGTCGAGGCTCTCGGGCAACCCCCATTCACTCGCCTGGTGCTGGGTTGCGAGGAAGGTAGCCCGTCGCTCCACCAATGCCTGCCCTTGTTCCTCACGCTCACGCAGAAAAGCAGCGTGGCACGCCTCTTGCAACTGCTGGATCACCTCCCGACGTAGCTCCGTCGCTACCGATGGTGGGAGATAAAGCCCCTCCAATTGCAAAGCAATCTCCTCCGCCACATAGGGCGTCTCCCCTAGCTTCGCAAGGGTATTGCGGAGGTGCTGACTATTCTCTTTCTTCGCAGGATCCAATGGGAGTAGTCGCTCCACCCTAACCGATATCTCAGGTCGTTCCAAAAGGGTAGCAGAGAGCTGTACCCCTTCGCTACTGCATTGGCAGTCGAGACGGATGCCCACCTTTCGCACCGAGGCATCGGGTCGCTGCAGCACTTGATCGAACTGATGGTGGAGGTTGCGGTAGACCGTTGCCCCCGAAGCGATCGCAAGTGGACTAGAGAGTTTCAGCCGGTAGCGACCCTTTCCCACTGGTGTCACCTGATTAATAAAGGCACCGACCGTCTCCTTTTCATCGCTAGAGACTAGCAAGAGACCATCGCCATTGGAGAGCTCGGTCTCCTTTACCTCCACTTTGATCACAATCTCCCTACCCCTACACTCCAATAATTGGCCGATCCGTTCGCCCACACTCTTATTGGTAAAAGGGGTGATGCTATCCACAGGAATCGGCCGATGAAGTGGGATATTGTAGCTCGTGAAACGACGGGAAAAAGTCCGCTCGGGGTGCGGAGTAAACTGCCGCTCCACCCTACCCCACGAGGCACGGTGATACACCTCACCACGGCGGGCGATAATAGCATCTAGCTGCTCCCGATAATGGGCCGTCACGTTGCGGACATAATCAATCCCCTTGAGCCGCCCCTCGATCTTGAGCGATGAGACCCCTCCATCCAGCATCTCCTCTAGAATCTCGGTACGGTTGAGATCCTTCAGCGAAAGGAGGTATTGACTCTCCAATAGGCAATGCCCCTCGGCATCCTCAAGGTCGTAACTCATACGGCAGTACTGGGCACACGCACCTCTATTGGCACTTCGGCCTCGGCACGCCTCGGAGATGAAGCAGCGACCACTATAGGAGACGCAAAGGGCACCATGGATAAAACTCTCCACCCGAATGCTCAGCCCCTCCAGAAGCATAGGCAGCTCGGCACTACTCAATTCGCGCGCTAGCACCACCTGCTCCATGCCCAACGCCTCCATCAATGCCAATTGGCCGTGGCTAGCATTGTGGCACTGCGTACTAGAGTGGAGCGGAATGGGCGGCATGCCCTCCGCCATCAGCAAACCCATATCCTGCACGATCAAAGCATCGGCACCCACCCGATAGAGCTCCCCCGCCAAAGCCACAGCCTCCTCCAATTGGCTATCAGTGAGAATGGTATTTAGTGCCACATAGACCTTCGCCCCCACCGAATGTGCCTCATAGCAAAGCGTGCAGATATCCTTAAGGGATACCCCCGCACTGCTACGAGCTCCAAACTTGGGTGCCCCAATATAAACCGCATCTGCCCCAGCAGAGAGCGCCACCCGACCTCCCTCTAGCGATGAGGCCGGCGACAGTAATTCAATAGCCCTTGTCATACCACAAAGATACCCAATTTTGCAGAGCCCTTGCAAGACAAGAAAGAGGACCTCTCCACAAGAGAGATCCCCTTTCGAATTAAAACCTAATTGAGAAAATTAGAAAATAGCAGTGAATACGTTATTAGATCCACTGACTAGCTTTGCACCAAGCTTTGGCTTTGCTTGGGTATTCTTTACGTCCCAAATATAGACGTTGCCATCGTAGTTGCTAAGGTTTTCACCAACTGGAGTGATAGCGAAATAGATCTTACCATTGCGTATCGCTGCCTCCTGATATTGGAAGAAGTAGGTATGACTTGGCACCTCTAGATCCAGCACCTCTCCTGTATTGAGGTCTACTCGAGCAATGCCCCAAGGGTATTGTTCTATTTCATTTCCGTGTGGGTCGGTGTACTTGGTAATAGGCTCTGCATTTCCCTTTTCGTAGGGGACAAAGGCGATCCCATTGCCAGCGTAGAACCAGCCAACGCTTCTGGCTGTATTGTGTCCGCACTTGCCTGCGATATCAATGGACCAATCTTGGTAGGCACCATCCTTGATCTTGAGCATATAGACCTTGCCACCTTCAAAGCCCGTGAGCTGGTAGATGGTCTTTCCATCCTCAGCAACAAACATATTGCGAGAGCGATAGCCGGTGGTGGAGCCTACCTCTTCTTTGTAGAATATGGTCTTTGGATTCTTAAAGCTTGGGTAGTCTAATATCAAGGTAGCGGTCTTGCCAGTCGACTTAACCGTTTTTTTACCTGGAACCTTATCAAGTGACTCAATCTTGCTGATCTGTGCACCGTAGTAGATCTTACCACCAGTAATCACTGGGGAGTGGATACGAGAGATGAAGTAGCCTTGCTTATCCAATTCGGGTAGACTGATGTTGCCTTTATTGTTGTCGCCTAGCTTCATCGCGGTATTATCTAGAATCACGATGTTGTAGGTACCACCAATAGATGCGGCAGTGCCAGTAGCATCCTTTCCGAGTACTTTGCCAGAAGCATCAAAGCGAACAGGGCTAATCTCGTGAACGGAGGAGTAGTGGGTACCTGGCAGCAGGGCAAAGCGCATATTGCTATTGCCAATCACATTCTGTGAGCGTACGGTGGTGAGTAGCTCGAACTTCTTTTTATCCTTATTGTAGATCACATTGGTGATATCGCCCAGTCGGTAAGTAAGGCTGTAGAGAAAGCCGTCACTACTCCTATAAGCGTGTGGGGCTCTCGCATCGTTAACCAATGGAAAGGCATCCTTACCACCTTCGATGGTTGTATTAGGATCATCAATCTTATCAAAATGATGGAGGTAGAAGTTATTGGTCTTAGCGTTGTAGCCTACAGTGTATCCAATGTAGAAGTCAAGCCCATCTTTGCTTTCGTAGGTGCCTGCAGTGGTGATGTCGGCTCCGACAATCTTATCATCGGGCTTCACTGGGTCGGGACGTTTCTTTTGCTCCTCATCGCAACTAGTGAAGAGTGTCATGAGGAGTGCTGTTGCCCCTACCGTTAGGAGGGTTTTGAAAGTTTGTTTCATACTATGATTATCTTTAAAATGAATAAAATGCTATCTATTATTGTAGTGTATAGACCAGTTTGCCGTAGAAGGCACGACCGGGCTTTTGCAATGCGTAATTATCGAATATCTGCTGATTGAAGATGTTCTTGGCATCAAAACTAGCGGTGAGTGCGCCCTTGAGTAGTGTATAGCTGACGGATAGGCTCACTGGCGACTGATGGGGCACGTAGGGGGTACTATAGATCACCAGATCCACGGGGAACTTGCTCACGTAGAAGAGATTGGCCCCGAGGGTAAGGGTATTGCCTTCTGCTCCGAGATTGGGTATCAGGTAGCGGAGGTTGAGATTGGCCTTGTGTGGAGGCTCGTGCCGTAGGGGTAGCCCATAGATTGATTCGTGCCGATTGTTGTAGGTCGCCTTGGTATAGGAGTAGCTTCCGGTGAGGAAGAGCTTATTCCACAGTGAGAGCGAACACTCGGTATCAATGCCACGGCTGAGGATATTATCCACATTCTCAAATTGTGAATAATCGGCAAGGGCTCCGATCATCACTTTCTCGCGAATCATATCGCGTGTATCGCGTACGAATAGAGTGGCCGATCCGCTGATGCCAAAAGACCCTAAATGATAGGTACCAAAGTTGGTGCCGAGGTTGAAGTTATTGCTTCTCTCTGGCTTTAGATTGGGCATCTGAGTGACGTTGGAGGCGATATTACCAAATAGCTCTAGCTCGCTAGGAAGGCGTATCGCCCGCTCGGCCGACGCGTGAAGATAAAGACCATCAAGCACCTTGTAGGAGAGCGTACCCCCCACTCCGTGGAACGAAGTGGCACTCTCTACTGGGGTATTCTCCAGCTTGCCATTTGTGGGGTTATTCAGCTCCATTATGGCATGTACCTTTTGGTAATACTGCTTGTAGAAGAGGGAGTTCTTCAGACGCCCCTCTAGCCAACTATCCTCAAGGGCGAGGGAGGCGATGGACTTCAAGGACTTCTTATTCTGGTCGGGCGGAGTGATGTACTTAGGCACTAGCGGGTCGTGGCTATCACGTAGGAAGTAGGTGCCTTGCCACCTCGCTGTGAGGGTATGGTGCTCTAGGAAGGTATAGGCCAAGCTCGCCCGAGTGGTAAAGGTATGGCTAATATCGGTCTGCAATGAGGGACCACCCGTGAGGGCATTGCGCACCTCAGCACCGAAGTCGGTCTTAATAGGCCGATTATTGCTATCAACAATGGGTTGACCGCTCCAATCGTAACGATAAGGGACGGTATCTACCACCACTCTATGATTATTGGTATACCCTAGCTGGAGATCGAGGGAAAGGCCATCGGTGAGGATGTCGTCTTTGCGGTAGCTAGTTTCTACCGCCAGCATACGGCTATTTCTATGGCGATTACCATAGACTCTATTCATACGTGCACCGTGCTGGATCTCTTTGTATCCGCCCGAGGCAATCACGTTGAAGGAGAGTTGATCCACCCAACTGCGGTCGTTGAGACTAAGGGCAAGGCGAGTGCCGTAGTCGCGGTAAGCGTCGTGGAATCGGCGTGCTTTATCTACCTTGGTCACCTGTCCATCTCCATGCTCATAGACGATGTCATCGCCCCACACCCAGTAGTTATTCTTACTATAATTGTAGTAAAGCGATGCGGAGAGCATAAAACCACGCCCTAGGTAGTAGCTACCATAGAGATTGGCTAGGTGGGTATTAAAAGAACCAGCGGAGTAGGAGACAACTAGTTGATTGCTCCTGCGATTCTTGAGGATGATATTGATGGCACCACCCAGAGCATCATCGGAGAGATAGGCGGGCACTACACCTTTATAAACCTCTACTCGCTCAATCATGGAGGAGGGGATGCTGCGGAGGGAGAAGCTTCCGCCATAGCTACTTTGAGGGACTCCATTGATGAATGTGCGGATGGATTCGCCCGACATCCCATTGATATTCACATTGGTGCGAGCCCCTAGCCCGCCACTACTGCGGATGCGGGTGCCAGGGAGCCGATCAAGAACTTCGGAGGTGGAGAGACTAAACTTACTGGTAGCATCTAGCTCCAATACATTCACGGAGAAGCCACTCAGCTCGGTACGTCGCTTCGCCGATGTTCCTGTCACCACCACTGTCTCCAGCTCGGTATGGGTGGACTTCATCCGATAGCGGAGCTCAAGAAGCGGCTTATTCAATACGATCTTATGCTGCTCGGGCTCTATAAAGAGGGAGGAGATATTAAGGCGGTATTTGCCGAAAGGTACGTTGAGTAGCTCAAAGTTACCTTGTTCATCAGTGAGGGTGCGGTACCTTGTACCGTCGAGAGAAATGGCAATATCCGCAAGGTCTTCACTACCTTTTACCTCCAACCTTCCACGGATGGTACCTACTTTTGGGGATTGAGCTTCTGCCGTAAAACTCAATATTCCACCAATAAGCAGGAGCAAACTTATAACCTTGCGATAGGTATCTCGCTGTATATAGGGACCTATCATGGCCTTTATAGATAAATTCATTGTAAAGGGCTTCAATTTTAATGTACTTCACAAATCTATCTCCATATTCCTCAGCACGCAATACCTAAAAATAGCTATTTACTCACACCTCTACCCAAAAAACATAGGCCGTGCGGGAATCCCACACGGCCTATATATAGTTAATGTCTAGTAAGCTCTACTTGGTGAGCCAGCGGTAGGCGTTGGTGAACATGGTGAACCATGGGGTCACTTCGTCCGAACGCTCCTCGGGGTAGTAGCCGCACTGCCATGGGAAGATGCTCCGCTCGGGGTGTGGCATCATCGCCAAATGACGGCCATCGGCACTCGTGAGAGCAGCGATGCCAGCTGGCGACCCATTAGGATTGGCAGGGTACTCCTCATAAGCATACTGGGCTGCGATATGGTACTTCGATAGGTCGTAAGGCAGGTCGAAGCGACCCTCGCCGTGTGCCACCCAGCAACCCATTGTGGTACCCGCTAGCGAGTGGAGGAATACCGAGTTATTCTCTGGGATCGTCAGTGACACAAAGGCACTCTCAAACTTACCCGAAGCATTGTGTGCCATACGGTGCTTCTCCTCGTGCTCAGGATAGAGTAGCCCGAGCTCCGCCATCAGCTGACAACCATTGCAGATACCGAGCGAAAGCGTATCCTTACGGGCATAGAAGCGGTCAAGTGCTTGGCGAGCCTTGGCATTGTACTTAAAGCCAGCCGCCCAACCCTTGGCACTGCCCAATACATCGGAGTGAGAGAATCCACCGCAGAAGACGATCAATTGTACCTCCTCCAGCGTCTCACGCCCACTCATCAGGTCGGTCATGTGCACATCCTTCACATCAAAACCAGCGAGATAGAGGGCATAAGCCATCTCACGCTCGCCATTCGTTCCCTTATCACGGATAATGGCAGCTGTCACCCCACTCCGCTTCTCCTCACGCTTTGGACGGGCAAATGAGAGCCCTTCTGCAAAGTGATACTTCAGAGGTTGGCGACCACGGTTCTTTGCCCTAAGTGCTGCATTCTCAGGAGTGGTCTGATGCTTCTCCAAAGCATCGGTGGCCACACTCCAGCGGTCGAGCAGATCCTGCATACCTAGCTCCACGTCGAGGTCCTGACTCTTAATCACCAGCGTAGGCGTCTCGGTAGTCGTTGCCACAGGCAAGTAGCATACCCCCTGAGCATCAAGGAATTGCTCCAACGCCTCCGACTGAGTGGTAAAGAGCAATAGACCAGGGTTCTCCGCAAAGAGCGCCTTGGCGATTGGTCTATTCGGTGCCTCCACCTTCAGACCACCACGAGCATTGCCCAGCATCATTTCCACCAAAGCGGTAATCACACCGCCCGCGGAGATATCGTGCACCGCCTGCACCAGCCCGTGTGCCATAGCCCCTTGGATGGCCTCAAAGCCCTTCACAAAATAGTCGGGATTGGCAATATCTGGCACCTCAGCCCCCACCTTACCGAGCGTCTGATAAAGGGCAGAGCCACCAAGGCAACCAGGCATAAAGGAGAGATCCACTTGGTAAATCGTCCCCTTGCCATTCCACACCTGTGGTACAATCTTCTGCACATCCGACACCTCACCAGCGGCAGAGACAATCAGCGTCCCTGGCGAAAGCACCTTGTGCCCACCAGGATACTTCTGCGTCATCGAGAGCGAATCCTTACCGGTAGGGATATTGACCCCAATCGCCTTGGCAAAGTCACTCGCCGCCTCTACAGCTGCATAAAGGCGAGCATTCTCACCATCGTTGCGGCAAGGCCACATCCAGTTGGCCGAGAGCGATACCGACTTCAGCCCCTCCTTGAGTGGAGCACCGATCAGATTGGTCAGTGCCTCCGCAATTGCTACACGCGAACCGGCTGGAGCATCCACCAGAGCCACCTGAGGAGCGTGACCAATCGACGTAGCAATACCTGCCCTACCCTCATAATCGAGTGCCACAGCACCGAGGTCGGAGAGCGGTAGCTGCAGTGGTCCAGCAGTCTGTTGGCGTGCCACCTTACCCGTTACCGAGCGGTCCACCTTATTGGTAAGCCAATCTTTATTGCCTACCGCCTCTAGCGATAGTACATTGTAGAGGTTCTCCACAAAGCGGTCGGCCGAAAGCTCCTCCTCCCGTGGCTCACTAAAGCTTTGCTCGCGCGTGGTATCGGTCATAATCGTCTTAGGAGCCGAACCAAAGAGATGCTCCAGCTTCAGATCAAAAGGCTTCGACCCATCCTCAGCAATAAAGGATAGCTCCTTATCGCCCGTCGCCTCACCCACCACATAAAATGGTGCCTTCTCACGCTCCGCAATACGCCGTAGCCCCTCAATATCGCCCGACTTCACCAGTAGCCCCATACGCTCCTGGCTCTCATTGGAAATGATCTCCTTAGCCGAAAGAGATGGGTCGCCAATAGGCAGCTTATCGAGGTAGATTCTACCCCCTTGCGTCTCTACCAACTCACTCAGACAGTTGAGGTGCCCCCCAGCTCCGTGGTCGTGGATAGAGACAATCGGATTGATATCTCCTTCCGCCATCGCCCTAATCACATTGGCAGCACGCTTCTGCATCTCAGGGTTGGAGCGCTGAATAGCATTCAGTTCAATCGCATCCTCGTACTGACCCGTATTGACCGAGGAGACCGCTCCTCCGCCCATACCGATGCGGTAGTTATCACCCCCCATCACCACCATCTTATCGCCCGCCGAGGCCTCTCCCTTCAGGGCATCACGCTCCTGAGCATAGCCCACGCCACCAGCTAGCATGATCACCTTGTCGTAGCCCCAGAGCTCCTCACCCTCCTGATGCTCAAAGGTGAGCACCGAACCGGTGATCAAAGGCTGACCATACTTATTACCGAAGTCACTCGCCCCATTGCTCGCCTTGGTGAGCAACTCCTGAGGCGTCTGATAGAGCCAAGGACGAGCCGAGATACCCTCCTCCCATCGCTTGTGGATCTCACGAGTGTAAGGGGTCATGTAGACCGCCGTGCCTGCCAATGGCAAGCTCGCCTTACCCCCTGCCAAGCGGTCGCGAATCTCTCCACCCGAGCCAGTCGCCGCACCATTGAAAGGCTCCACAGTGGTAGGGAAGTTGTGCGTCTCCGCCTTGAGCGAAAGCACCGACTTCACCCTTTTGGTACGGAAAAAGTCGGGACCAGCCGCATCACGAGGGGCAAAGATCTCCACCTCCGGACCGCTATTGAAAGCCACATTATCCTTGTAGGCCGAAACCAGATTATTGGGGTGCTCCTTGGAGGTCTCCTTGATCATCTGGAAGAGCGAACGCCCTTTCTCCTCGCCATCAATCACAAAGGTACCACCAAAGATCTTGTGTCGGCAGTGCTCCGAATTGACCTGCGAAAAGCCAAAGAGCTCGCTATCGGTCAAAGGTCTTCCCAGCTCCTTAGCCACCCCCTCCAGGTACGCCACTTCCTCCTCACTCAGTGCCAAGCCCTCCGCCTCATTGTAGGATCGGATATCCTGCACCTCAATCACCTGCTCAGGGCTATCGGCACCTCTAAAGATGTTGGTGCCCAGCCCCTCATACTTCCGAAGAAGCATCCTATCAAAAGGGGTATCGGCAGTGGCGGGTGTATAAAACTCAATACGGTCAATCCCTAGGCGATAGCCTAAGTCCATATTCTGAGTAATCTCCACCGCCGTGGTACTCCAAGGGGTCACCATCTCCGCTCTAGGCCCCACATAGTAGCCAGTAAGCGTATCCACAGGCACCTCCTTTGCGTCGCCAAATAACCACGACAAAGCCGCCGCGTCCGCACCCTCAATCGGCTGCGTGTGCCGCACTGCATAGACCAAGCCATCACTCCCTTGATAATAGGTCACTCTCTTCATCTCTCTGCTCTCTATATAATAAGGTGTATACTTCCGAATAGTACCACAAATTTACCCAAAATATACCAAACCCTCCCTATCCCCTCTTCTCCTTTCCAGGCTCTTACGCTGTGGCACCCATCAGAGCGTCTATGGGTAAGGTTTTCATTTTGGTGGGGTACCTAATCGGACAAGTCGGACGAGTCGGACACCATGATAGAGCACCCGCCAGGGTGCCACTCAGATAGCCCCCGGTCGAGGCTCGTAGAGCCGAAGACCGGCGGGTTGCGAGTTGTCCCAAATTCCTCGACCCTTGTGGTCGCACCTACCCATCCAAGTGCGACCACAAGGGTCGATTACGGATACTGTATACTTTTTCCCGCCGGTCGTTCGGGACTAACGCCCCTCCGACGCGGGGGCTAGCTGAATGGCACCCTCGCGGGTGCTTTTTTAAGGACCTCGGCAGAGGTCCGTGCTAAATAGGCACAGGTCGAGGCACGCAGTGCCTCGACCTGTGTACAATGAGACGCAAAATATCCTTGCGACCCCGACCGAGGGGTCGGACAACCCCTATCTAGGTCACATAATGTGTCTACTTTTTCAGGAATACCACACCTTCCACAATCTTTCCTTGTATCAACCTCATATTCCGCATGCGCGCGGAATAGATTCCGTAGCCCTGCGGAATGGATTCCGCACGCATACGGAATAATGCTTTGATACGGTCTCCCCAAATCACGCGAGTAGGCAAGCATTCCTATTTTAGTGCACACCAATCCTCCCCCATTCCTGAAAAAGTAGACACCACCCCCGCCCTAAAAACGATCAATGCCACAACTCTACCGCTTCAATGAGCTGCTTCATCGAATTGTATTTCGTTCCCTAAAGTAATCAATCCACAACTTCGAATGCCGGAACCCCACCTCCTGCACAGTTGTATCTAGTTCCCTAAAGTAATCAATCCACAACGATTTCTTATGCCACTCTATCTCCGCTCTCAGTTGTATCTAGTTCCCTAAAGTAATCAATCCACAACCACTCGCTGGGGGTTAATAATGGCAGTGTGTTGTATCTAGTTCCCTAAAGTAATCAATCCACAACCTCCCTCGCACGTTCACCTTCTCCGTAAAGTTGTATCTAGTTCCCTAAAGTAATCAATCCACAACTAAGAATGCTAATGCTCACTGTAGAGTGAAGTTGTATCTAGTTCCCTAAAGTAATCAATCCACAACTGTGCTGGTGGCGTGATTGGCAATGTAGAGTTGTATCTAGTTCCCTAAAGTAATCAATCCACAACCTTCCTTGCCTTATCATCTTGTTCTTGTTTGTTGTATCTAGTTCCCTAAAGTAATCAATCCACAACTATTCACCAACGGCCGAGGCGTACGTACAGTTGTATCTAGTTCCCTAAAGTAATCAATCCACAACTAGTACTTCGGCAAGACCATAACGGCAACAGTTGTATCTAGTTCCCTAAAGTAATCAATCCACAACCGAGAAAGGAGGGCGATGATACTATCTACGTTGTATCTAGTTCCCTAAAGTAATCAATCCACAACTACTCCTCGCATAACACCTCTCTTAGCCCGTTGTATCTAGTTCCCTAAAGTAATCAATCCACAACTAGTAATCCACCCAAAAATGAAAGACGCCAGTTGTATCTAGTTCCCTAAAGTAATCAATCCACAACGGAGGACACTTTGGTACCGCCACAATGGGGTTGTATCTAGTTCCCTAAAGTAATCAATCCACAACCCAATGGGCAGCCTAGCTACAGAGTAAACTGTTGTATCTAGTTCCCTAAAGTAATCAATCCACAACCAGGTGAGTGCGAGAGCCTTGGAGATGCTGTTGTATCTAGTTCCCTAAAGTAATCAATCCACAACTCGTATTTGCCTACTGTTATTGGTCTTACAGTTGTATCTAGTTCCCTAAAGTAATCAATCCACAACCCGTTCCCTTGGTAGCTGTCCGCTGTCACCGTTGTATCTAGTTCCCTAAAGTAATCAATCCACAACTGTATGTGGCTTGCTGTTAGTATAGTAGAGGTTGTATCTAGTTCCCTAAAGTAATCAATCCACAACTGCCTTGTGTGCTTTTAGCAGGCTCTTGAGGTTGTATCTAGTTCCCTAAAGTAATCAATCCACAACATCACCGCCTCGTACTCATCGGAAGCGAAGGTTGTATCTAGTTCCCTAAAGTAATCAATCCACAACAGATGGATATATTTCATTTGATGATATAGAGTTGTATCTAGTTCCCTAAAGTAATCAATCCACAACCTCAAATACCTGGACGACCCAGATACAATGTTGTATCTAGTTCCCTAAAGTAATCAATCCACAACTGCCAGCGTGGTATCTACCAGCATATCCTGTTGTATCTAGTTCCCTAAAGTAATCAATCCACAACTCACCCGCCTTTCAAGGTGTTCTCACTTGGTTGTATCTAGTTCCCTAAAGTAATCAATCCACAACCTGCCAGATACAGCACAAAAGGTTACGTCGTTGTATCTAGTTCCCTAAAGTAATCAATCCACAACTGGATTAATCATAGTTTCGTACTGCATTCGTTGTATCTAGTTCCCTAAAGTAATCAATCCACAACGAGCTTTCAGCTGAGCGTAAAGATACATTCGTTGTATCTAGTTCCCTAAAGTAATCAATCCACAACTCCTTCGGGGTGGCGTTCGCACCAAGCCGAGTTGTATCTAGTTCCCTAAAGTAATCAATCCACAACGTGACACGAGCTTGACCGAGGCTGATTGGGTTGTATCTAGTTCCCTAAAGTAATCAATCCACAACAGATATGGATTGTGTGACGAAAAAGGTGGAGTTGTATCTAGTTCCCTAAAGTAATCAATCCACAACATCGGCTATATATAGTTGTAAATATCAATTGGTTAGAGGTCGTAGGACGTCTAATAAAATGCCGATGTTTGATGAAAAGAGCCAATAGGGGTCTATTTTTTCAGTTCAAAGCTACCTAAAATTCCTCAAAGAGTGATAGCTGTCGTATTTTCGGTATCTTCGGTTCCTTTTGCTTCGTTCCCGAGAGGTGTATGATCTCAGCATACTGTTTGTCGGTAATGGTAATCACCTTAATATCCGCCTCTTCCGGAAGTGATTTCCGCAATTTATTGATGAGTGGCTGGCGGTGTTGCATCGATGGGATCGGCTTGATGTAGACCGAAAACTGTAGCATAATATATCCCTCTCCCAGTAACTCCTTTCGAAACTTTGCCGCCTGCTTTCGTTGCTTCTTAGTGAGAACAGGGATATCAAAAGCGACTAAAATCCACATAAGTTTGTACGCACTTATTCTTGAAACATTCATTGTGAGACTCCTTGGTTATGGGATTCGAGGTAATACGAGTGTCTTGGCACCACCTGAGTAGACCCGAGCGAGGGAACTGGTGGTGATAGAGATAGCGATGAGTAGTGGCCGCCTGAGCTTACTGATGAGTGTATCTTGTGCCAATAGAGTGCGGAGATGAGCTCTACTCTCCTTGGTAATTGAGAGTTCTCCACTATCCACCAACTCCATCACCGCTAGGTCGGCAAAGGGGCGGTAGGGCTCCATCACATCATCGGAGAGCGGAAAGGGGTTGTACTTATTTTGGTGTTGTACCCCCAGCTTTGGGGAGAGACCTGAAGCGATGATGGATCGGGTAACCGAAGCACGCAAGATGGCATAGGCATAATTGAATAGGGCGTTGGGCGGTACTCCATCTCGCTCTCGTATAAACTCCTCCCCTAGGAGGGCACTCCAGTAGATACGTGCTGCGATTCCCTCTCTATTATCTGGGTCGCCACTCCGCACCTCATCGGAAAGGTTGAGTAACCTTTGGTGCTCCTCTATCCCTCGTGACTTTAGTACGGCCGCTTGGTTGAGGATCTTGCTCTTGACCAACTGCTTCCAGATGCTCTTTTTAGTCGGGATAGATGCTGCCACCTGCTCCCGAGTTCGCTCACCCTGTGTGGAGTGCCCCTCGAGTGGAGAGAGGTAGCCACTTGGGATATGAAACTCATCACAAACTACCACTATACAGCCCACCTCCATACAGTACTGGAGCATCCGGAGGGTGGTGGTCACCCTCGGATGCTCCAGTATCAATAGTCCTACCTCAGCTAGAGGTAGGGTCTGTCGCTCCTCCGTCTCCTTATTGGTTATCACCAATTGGCGGTTTTCTAAGGAGAGGTGAACAGGACTAGATATAGTGATGGTTCGTTTAATCATCCTCTTTTAATCTAATGTTACCATTGAGATCAACTTCAACAGCATGGATATTCTCTTTAGTGGGATCAAAGAAATTAGGAGTTCTAATTCTTCTATTTTCATGCTTGTTTTTATCTGTACTAGCTGCGACGAGTCTAAAGCGATAGTCTCTTGATGACAAAGAGGTAACCCGAAACAAATACTTACTTAACAGTGAAGGATTGGATAGGTTGCTAATTATCTCCTGCTTCTTTAGACCTATGATAAAATAATCATTAGCCATAAGCTTAAATATAATCTTTTCCCCATCCTCTGGCAATTGGAATATTGCTTCACCTCTGTTCAACCTTTCAACGACATCCCAAAACGTTACAATAGACTCATTAAACTTACCTTTCTTTGTCTTGTAAACAAGCATGTGGTGATTATTCTCTGTCTTCACAAATTGGTTTTGTTTTTTTAGACATCGAGGCGAACTAAAATTCTCCCTTAGCCTCACCTTCTTGACCGGCACAGGCTCTCCACCATTGCGATTGGGGAGATAGACTTTGGTCTTACCATCCTCATCGATAAAGGCATTCTTTGGGAAAGTTAAGGATGAATTGCTTGTATCAAGCCCCAACTCCTCCTTGAGTATCCGCAGCATCTCTTTCCTAATAGCGGCATCCACCACTTTATTCAGTTGGCTCATATTGGTCACTTCGGTGATGCTCTTCCTAGAGTGATACCCCACCTCTGTCTGCCCTGGTGCTTTTCTCTGACCATAGATGGTATCCATGTGCAAGGCACCTCTTACGGCGTAACCTTCAGAGGTATAGACCTTGCCATTCTTGGTGATCTTACGGGTCACCTTGGAGAGGGGATCCACTCGGTTCTTTTTATGTACCACCAAGATATCATTGATGGATTGCTCTGCCTCTTCTCTAAAGCCATCCCACGGTAGATCAAAGCGTGGCTTTAGCCTCTCTCCTTGTCGGTAGGAGTCATCTTGCCTGTTGTAAGTTGAAAGCTCCGTGACGTAGTTTTGTTTGGCCAGTGCAATCACCAAGGCGTCTACAGCGTGGTGCCTATGGTCATCTCTATTCTTGACCGGTTCTAAAGCGTAGAGGTCTTGAGATTTATCAAGTAGGAAGAGCTTTCCCTCTAGCAGTACTTCGCCACTCCTTGGTGTTGGAGCTTTGGCATACAATGGATAGATGGTGACCCGCTCTTCTGGAGAAATGGTCTCTCCGTACCGTAAGGATACATAATACTTGGTCTGCTCTTGGAGATTCAAATGCTGTACATCGATTGTCTTGCCGTCGCACTGATCCAGAAGGAGCGAACCGTGGTTGGCGACTCCTGTGAGTAGTAGCTCTCCCTCTCCCACCTCAGGTGCAGGGCGAAGCATCTTGGTAAACTCTGCGGTGTCGTAGTCTAGATTGAGATAGGCGGTGCGATTGCGGTGTTCCTCCATATTGACCACACTACTATCCACTTCGGTCTCAAAGAGAGGGCTCCAGAAAGCGTTGCCATTGAGTCGGCCCGATACCCTTACCGCATTGGCTGCCACTCTCTTTTTATTGCTAGGAAGCTCCCAAATGGGTTCGCCTTTAAGCTGAAGAGTGACCCAGTACTTTCCTGGCTCAGTAGGGTAATTACCTCTCTTGACCTTTCGGAGTGCCTCAATATAGTCGCTGGTCAATTGGTTCTTGCTATTAATGGTAGCTGGCACCACTAGCCTATCCTTAGCAGAGGGCTTGGGGTTGAAGAGGGGCTGGCAGTGTGGGGTACCGCCTACTCGGTGGTAGGCGATGAGTGCCTCGCCCGTCACTCCACTGAGATCTAGATGGGCTGGCTTGGGGTACTCCTTGCCGTCGCGGTATAGCTTAGACCCCTTGACCACCACAGGGATACGGATCTCATCTGCCGTGGGATTGGGGATAAGATTGAGCTTTGGTGCCACGCGATTGACCACCTGTGACTCGCTATCGAGGAGGGCGTAGACATCGGTATCGCCTCTGGCTATCAGCTCCTCGCTCACGGCTCCTGGGGCGCATTCATAGGTCTCGCCTAGGATCTTATTGAGTTGCCACATCCGCCTGAGGTCGGCAGTGATATGGCCGGTAACGGAGCGAACATCACCGCAGATGGTAGTGAGGTATTCACGTGCCTTTACTGACATATAGGCGGTATCATTGAGCATCTTATTGGGTAGCTCCTCTAGTTGCTCTTGGGCACTCCGCTTGGATAGGAAGCGACTCGCTTTACGTGCTGGCAGTACTCTCCTTACTCGATGTGTAATCTCGTCCCAATCCTCTGCACCCCAAAGGGTTTTGCTAGAGTTGACGGAGTAAAACTCGTAAGGGGTCTTATTGCCCTTCTCTCTATTGAAATTGGATTCGCAGAGAGTCTTATTACCGAAGCTATCATCAAGGGAGATGCTTCGAGGGATAATGTGCTCTATCTGGAAGTAGTTATTGCCAGCGAAGAGATGAGCTGGATTAATAGTCTTACCAGTATAAGGGCAGCGGGCAATTCCATCTTGCTGCTGGAGCTCTTTATGGAGGCGGTATTTAAGGATATTATCTCGATTGACCTGCACGTTGAGTGCTCTTAGCCACATCACTGCCTCCTCATTTTCTGCCCGATTGGCCTCTTGCTCCTGGCGTATCTTGAGGCGTCGGTCAAGGGACGACTTGAGGTCACGAGAGAGCTCTATGGTGATGCGATCGAACCTAAAGTTGGGGTTGCCAGTCTGCTCAATCATTTGATCAATAAGAGCATTGACCTGCCTCCGTACCGCCCAAAGTGCTTGCTCCACGATGGGGTTGCGGAGATTATCTACTTCCCCTAGTCTGTTCTGTATCTCTATCTTTTGCACCGACTGGGTAGGGTGGTAGAGCTTCATCCGTAGTCGCTTTTCGTCCAAACCGGTCTGCTCGTCGGGATTGCTTAGGAACTCTATCAGACGGTCGATCTTCTCGCCCTTAGAGGCTGGCTCATTAATAATCTGGAGTAGCTCTTGCCACATCTGCTCCTCTTTCTCAAAGTAGTAGTACCTCGGACCAAACGCATTTTTAACGCCACCGAGGAAAATTGCCTCTGTGTGGCTTCGCCCTTGGAGTAGGAATGGAATGATATTGTCCATTGCATGAATGGAGATGGAGCCGTAATCATCAACGAGATTGATGCCCTCTAGTCGCTTGGCAAAGTCGGCTTTGAGCTTTAACCCCTTGTCCTGGGCATAGTCGGCGATGTTCTTCTCAAGCAGTCTCTCATCGTCGTAAAAGAGTAGCTTCTGCCAGATATCTATATATATGGTATCGGTCTCGCCATAGTGGTAGCTCAATGCACCCTTTTCAAAAAGGTCGGTGATACTGGCGATAGTAGGGCACCCTGGGAGGGTTTGGTCATCGTCGTAATTGAGCTTGGAGACTAAGCTGAGGTGCCTTTTCAGGTCAGCCACTTTGATGGTCTTGCTGTTTTTGGAGCAGAGGAAGTCGAGGGAGGTTTGGAATAACCCCATATCATAGAGCGTACGTCCCTCTACCCTCACATTGCTCAGCACCTGAAGAGCCCTATGAAATTCGCTAGTAGGATGAGATACAGCAGCTACACGTGGCCCTTGGATATAGTGGCGTTGCTTCACTGGGTCGTACATCTTGCGGCTCTCAAGGCTACACTTATTGATTAGATGCTTTTGCGAACGAAGTGGACGTTGCCAAAAGAGGACGCTATCATTGGACTTATAGAGCAGCTCTCCACTCTCTGGATCGTGGCTAATCTGTCCGATCAAGAGCTCTTTGACGGGAGTGCCCTCTATCTCAAGTCCCTCTAGACCGAGTCGCTTAGACTGTTGACCCCAAATGCGCTCCATCTCCTCCACATACATACTGCGGAGAGTATACCTCCCTCTGGGTTTCTCCTCGCGTTGGGTAAATGGCTCTCCCTCCTTAGCACTTATCTGATACAGATATTGCCCAAGGGTCTGCTCTCCTATCTCCGACTTGGTTTGGGTGTAGCCGATGATGTCATCTTTTCCTTTCGCCATCGCTCCCTCATCTGCCTTCATCTTGCGTGAAGATTGGAAGCCACGTCGCTGGATGATGTGGTACAATAGACGACCAAACTCGGCCCTCGTGATGCTCCCCTCTACCGCTCTTGAGCGAATCTCATAAGGGTTCATCGCCATCCAAGCTCTAAAAGCTTCGCTATCGGGAAACTGGCGTGCCGCCGTCTTCCCCTCCTTATCCCAGGAGAGCCAAGCATCTATCTCCTCAAAAGTAAGTGGCACATAGCGATCCCCTTCCGGACTATTGAGCTCACTGAGTTGATAGAGAAACTTGAGCAACTGAGAGCGACGCAAACGACGCCTATAGTTTTGTCTGCGACCTTGCCTTGCGACCCTGCGCGTCTCGTTTTTTGGCTTCTCCTTATTGGTGCCGAATGCCTCTTTGCCGGCGGGGAATACATAGACTCCTGTGTGAAGTATTTGGTTCTTCTGAGTGTCGACGATAGCTGTACCTAAGCTACTGACACCGATATCTAGACCTAGTGTGATCATAGCATATTACATTTTGAGATGTTTAACAT
>ERZ1031292.239-NODE-239-length-18850-cov-34.799840_pt1 | contig 18850 bp, 16 predicted proteins | sample MGYA00518215_ERZ1031292 | MGnify/ENA primary metagenome ERZ1031292 (study PRJEB33718, sample SAMN03159822) | human skin metagenome | collected 2014-02-25 | study: EMG produced TPA metagenomics assembly of the PRJNA266117 data set (Human skin bacterial metagenome... | reverse complement strand
CCGCCGAAGGATCGCGATATTGCGATGGTGTTCCAGAACTACGCCCTGTACCCGCACATGACGGTGCGGGAGAACATGGGCTTCGCGCTGAAGATCGCCGGTGTGGATAAGGCGCAGATCAACGAGCGCGTGGAGGCCGCGGCGCGGACGCTGGATCTGACGGAGTTTTTGGATCGTAAGCCGAAGGCGCTGTCCGGTGGCCAGCGTCAGCGTGTGGCGATGGGGCGTGCGATTGTGCGCAAGCCGCAGGTGTTCCTCATGGATGAGCCGCTGAGTAACTTGGATGCGAAGCTGCGTGTGCAAACCCGTACGCAGATCGCCTCGATGCAGCGTGAACTCGGCGTGACCACGCTGTATGTGACCCACGATCAGACGGAGGCGCTGACCATGGGCGACCGTATTGCCGTGCTGAATAAGGGTGTGCTGCAGCAGGTGGGCACGCCCCGCGACCTGTATGAGCACCCGCAAAACGAGTTCGTCGCGGGCTTCATTGGTTCCCCGGCGATGAACCTCGGCACGTTCACGGTGGAGGGCCGCACCGCCCGGCTGGGAGAAGCGCAGGTAGAGCTGCCAGAGTCCCTCGTGGGGAAGGTGGATGGCCCCGAGGTCGTCCTCGGCTTCCGCCCGGAGGCCCTGGACGTGGACCCGAACGGGCAGATCCCCGTGAAGGTGGACTTCGTCGAGGAGCTCGGCAGTGATTCCTACCTGTACGGGACACTCGTCGGCGGAGGAAACCTGTCCAGTGGCACCGACAGCAACCCCGATGCGTCGACAAGCAACAATATTGTCGTGCGCACCGCGCCCCACACGGCGCCGAAGCCCGGGGACACCGTGCGGCTGACGATCAAGCCGGGGATGCTGCACGCCTTCTCCGCGACGACGGGGAAGCGGATCGAGGAGTAGTCGAGATGCCGGAGAGGATGGATATCTCCGGCACTGCCCTGGCGCCGGCGCTGTTGCAACTGCCGTGGGAGCTGCCGTTGGAGCAGTGGCCGGAGAGGGTCATCACCACCCTACCCAGAGGAATTAGCCGCCATACAGTGCGTTTTGTCACACTTGGCGATGGGGAGGGGACGAGGGTCATCGCCGTGAAGGAGATTGGCGAGAAGGTTGCCCACCACGAGTACCACATGCTGCGGGAGCTCAACCGGATCGGCGCGCCATCGGTGCGACCCCTGGCTGTGATTACGGGTAGGCGCTCGGCGGAAGGGGAGGAACTGACCGCGTGTCTGGTCACCGACCATTTATCGTTTTCCCTTCCCTACCGGGCAGTTTTCTCTCAAAAACTGCGACCAGAGGTGGCCGGGAAGCTCATTGATTCGCTCGCCGTCCTGCTCGTGCGCTTGCACCTCGTCGGGTTTTATTGGGGCGATGTCAGCCTGTCCAACACCCTGTTCCGCCGCGATGCCGACACTTTCAGTGGCTACCTCGTCGACGCGGAGACCGGGGAACTGCCGGGGTGCCTATCGGATACACGGAGGATGTACGATGTCGACGTGGCGCGCGTCAACATCATCGGCGAGCTCATGGATCTCGAGGCAGGGGGCCTCATGGATGAGTCGATGGATCCCATCGACATCGGTGGCCGAATAACCCAGCGCTACGGGCAGCTGTGGGACGAGCTGACCGGAGAGGAGGCGATCGCTGCGGACGAGACGTGGCGGGTGAGCGACCGTATCCGCCGGCTCAATGAGCTGGGGTTCGATGTGGGTGAGCTGAAGGTGGAAAAGGACGATTCGGGTCAGACGGTGACGATTCGCCCACGGGTGGTGGACTCCGGCCACCACAACCGGGCACTTATGCGCCTGACCGGGCTCGATGTTCAGGAAAAGCAGGCGCAGCGGATGCTCAACTCGATCCATACCTACCGGGCGCTCGAGCTCCCCGAGCTCCCCCTCGAACAGGTTGCGCACACGTGGCTTCTCGACGTCTTCCTCCCGACCGTTCGCTCGGTCCCACCGGAGCTGGCGAAGAAGCTGGAGCCCGCACAGATCTTCCACGAGGTGATGGAACACCGGTGGTACATGGCCGAGGAACGGGGTGGGGACGTGTCGCTTGCGGAGGCGACGGAGTCCTATATCCAATCGATTCTTCCCGAGCACCGCGACGAGGAGACGCTTCTGGGGTGAACCTCCCCTAAAAGTGGGAATGTAACCTAAATCTCATGTACCAAAAAGGTGTGTCTTTTCCCACCGTAGGGCCGTTTTTGGTCGAAACCGGGCTCTTAAAGGTCAGATATTTGCCTTTTTAACGGTACTTCGCCTGTACGCTAGCTGTGATAGAGGTTTGAAAGACCAACCAAGAATCTGAAAGGTTATAACGTGAAAAAGATGACACGTTTCGCCGCAGTGGTGACCGCTGCAGCAGTCGCAGCCGCAGGTTTGGCGGGGTGCTCGGACTCGAGTAGCTCGGCGGACGGCCCCAGCGTTTACTTCATGAACGCCAAGCCTGAGCAGGACGCGGCATACCAGGAGATCGCCAAGAAGTACACCGAGGAGACCGGCGTAGAGGTCAAGGTTGTCACCGCCGCCTCCGGCACGTACGAGCAGACGATGAAGGCGGAGGTGGGCAAGAAGGATGCGCCCACGCTCTTCCAGATCAACGGGCCTGCCGGGCAGCTGCGCTGGGAGTCCTACATGGCGGATCTCTCTGACGCGGAGTTCACCAAGCAGCTCAACGAAGATACCCCGCCGCTGAAAAACGACCAGGGCCAGATCATCGGCGTTCCGTTCGCCGTCGAGGGCTACGGCATTATCGTCAACGAGGAGATCTTTGATAAATACTTCGCCCTCCCCGGCGCCACGGCCACCTCGCTGAAGGAGATCAACTCCTTTGACAAGCTGAAGGAGGTTTCCGACGATATGCAGGCCCGCAAGGCGGACCTCGGCATCGATGGCGCCTTCGCGGCCGCCTCTCTCTCCTCCGGCGAGGAGTGGCGTTACCAGACGCACCTCCTCAACACCCCGATGGACCAGGAGTTCAAGGATGCCGGCGTGACGGACATGGACAACATGCAGTTCACGTACAACAAGGAGTTCAAGAACCTCTTTGACCTGTACCTCGAGGATTCCACCGTCGCCCCGTCGCTCACCCCATCCAAAGCCGTGAGCGACTCCATGGCCGACTTCGCGCTCGGCAAGGCCGCCATGGTGCAAAACGGCAACTGGGCCTGGAGCCAGATTTCCGATGTTGACGGCAACGTGGTGAAGGAAGACAAGATCAAGTTCATCCCGATGTACATGGGGCTTCCCGACGAATCAAGCCGCGGCATCTCCGTGGGCACGGAAAGCTACCTTGCCGTTAACTCCAAGGCGAGCGAGGAAGACCAGAAGGCCTCCATCGACTTTGCTAACTGGCTCTACGCCGGCGACGGCATGCAGTATGTTGTCGATGACCTCGGCTTCATCGCCCCGTTCAAGGGCTTCAAGGATCTCGGCACCCCGGACGACCCGCTGGGCAAGCAGGTCGCTGAGGCGATCCAGGATTCCTCACTGAAGACGTACCCCTGGACGTTCCAATACATGCCGTCTCAGCAGTTCAAGGACGACTTTGGCGCTGATCTCGCCCAGTACGCCGCCGGCAACCTGGAGTGGGACGAAGTGGTCAAGGCGTTCCAGGAAAACTGGGCCGCCGAAAAAGAAGCAAACTGGAAGAAGTAACTAGACGCTGTAGTCCCCACCCCCGTGGTGGGGACTTCGGTCAAGGTGGCACACGCTCATGCAAACTAGCCTGAAAAAGTATTTCCCCATCTTTGTTCTGCCCACGCTGCTCGCGTTCCTCATCGCGTTCCTCGTCCCCTTCGTCATCGGCTTCTTCCTGTCGTTTGCGGACTTCACCACGATCACCGACGCGACGTTTGTTGGCATCGACAACTACAAGCAGGCGTTCACCGCCCGCGAGGGGTTCATTGACTCGTTCGTCTTCACCGTGCTGGTGGTCATCGTCTCCATCATCACCGTGAACATTGCGGCGTTCGCCATCGCCTGGACGCTGACCCGCAAGCTCAAGGGAACGAACTTCTTCCGCACGGTGTTCTTCATGCCGAACCTCATCGGCGGCATCGTCCTCGGCTACACGTGGCAATCGATGATCAATGCCGTGCTGGCCAAGTACGGGACCACGATTGTTGCCGATTGGAAGTACGGGTACCTGGGCCTCATCATGCTCATCAACTGGCAGCTCGTGGGCTACATGATGATCATTTACATCGCTGGGCTGCAAAACGTTCCACCGGAGCTCATCGAGGCCGCAGAGATCGACGGCGCCGGCCGCGGGGAAATCCTGCGGCACGTGACCATCCCCATGGTCATGCCGTCGATCACCATCTGCCTGTTCCTCACCCTGTCCAACACGTTCAAACTGTTCGACCAGAACTTGGCTCTCACCAACGGCGCGCCACGAAGTCAAACAGAAATGGTCGCGCTAAACATCGTGAACACGATGTTCAACCGCGTCGGTTCTGAGGGAGTTGGCCAGGCCAAGGCCGTAATCTTCGTGGTGGTGGTTGTTGTCATCGCCATGTTCCAACTCCGCGCCACGCGTTCCCGGGAGGTTGAAGCGTAATGTCGACGAAAACAGTGACCAACAAGCCGTCGAAAAGCGACGAAGCAAAGGTCGGGACAGGAGCAAAAGTGGCCCTGTACACGGTCCTCGTCTTCCTGACCGTCGTGTTCCTCGGGCCGATCTTCTTCATCATCCTCAACTCCTTCAAGAACAAGCTCGCCATTGCCGACAGCCCCTTCGCACTGCCGCTGGGTGAGATGTGGGTCGGGCTGGAAAACTACGCCGTCGGCCTCATGAAGGAAGGGTTCCTGTGGGCCATCCTCTGGTCCTTTGTCATCACCATCTTGTCGGTCGCGGCGATCGTGTTCTTCTCGGCACTCACCGCGTACTACATAACCCGCGTGAAAACGTGGTGGACCTCGGCGCTGTACTACCTGTTCGTGTTCAGCATGGTTATCCCCTTCCAGATGGTCATGTTCCCCACGGTCAAGATCGCAGACATGCTGCACCTCAACAATCCCATCGGGATCGTAGTGCTCTACCTGGGCTTCGGCTCCGGCCTGTCGGTGTTCATGTTCGCAGGGTTTGTGAAATCCATCCCCCTCGACATCGAGGAAGCCGCCATGATCGACGGCTGCAGCCCCCTGCAGAACTACTTCCGCGTCGTGCTGCCCATGCTCAAGCCCACCGCCGTCACCGTCGCCATCCTCAACGCAATGTGGGTCTGGAACGACTACCTCCTCCCGTACCTCGTCATCGGCTTGTCGACGAAGTACAAGACCATCCCCGTCGTCGTCCAGTCCTTCGTCGGCTCCAACGGCAACCGCGACATGGGTGCCATGATGGCCATGCTCGTCCTCGCCATCATCCCCATTGTCATCTTCTACGTGGCCACGCAGAAGCACATCATCGAAGGTGTCGCCGCCGGCGCGGTGAAGGGCTAAATGTTCTCACCCGATTCCAGGTTCTACGCCGCGTTTTCCCTCGCGGCGGACCTGGTCATCGTCAATTTCTGCATGGTGATTGCGTCACTCCCGATCATCACCGCAGGAGCCGCGACGAAGGCCGGGGCCTACGTCACACGGCAACTCGCCCGCGACGAAGGGTCCCGGCCCTTTGCCACGTTCTGGAGGCAGTTTCGGGCATCTTTCCTCCCCTCCACGGGCTACTTTGTGGGTGCTACCTGCATCGCAGTGCTAGGAATCTACGAGATTTACGTCATCCGTGGGGCGGGCGAGGGCCTCATCAGTCCCATGGCGGCCCTCGTTTTGGAGTCGGGCATCTGGTCGGGGCTTATTATCCTCACCATCATCACGGTGCGGTTTTATCCCAAGTGCAGCCTCAAAGGTGCGGTATTGGATGCGATGCGTGACTTGCCGCGGACCCTCCTTGCAGCCCTGGGGCTGGCGGCCCTGCCCATTGTCGCCCTCACTACCTCCGTGGGACTTGGGACGATCATTACGTACGTGGTGCTCGTCGGCCTGGCGCTGCCGTGGTACGTTGCCGGTTTGATTCTAAAATAGAGAAAACCGCTCAGGGAGGATTTCTTGTTTTGGGGGCCTGGTCTAGAAGGGGAGTCCCTGCAAGGCGGGGACTGCCTGCTTGATCGCCGGCCACGCGAGGGCTGCAAGAATCACCGCAACAATTGGGACAACGACTGACGGGATTATAACCCCGAGTTTGCCATTCCGGCACTCCGCGAAAGCCTGGTTCTCCAGTTCGCGGGCTTTTTGGTACGGGTAGGAGCGGAAAGCGGTTTGCCTCACCGCGATTTGCACTTCCTGGCTGACCCCGGGAACGTAGAAGGGATCATCGTCAAATGCGTTGCGAGCGTTGTATTGCTCAGGCTTGTAAACGGTTGGTTCTGAAACGGCAGCAAGTTGGAAGCCTGTAGCCAATGCTGTAATAGTCTCTTGGTTTTTTGTGTTTGACATCCCGCGCACATCAGCGAGTTTGCGCCCCATGTCCTTGTAGCCCGACATGATGTTTCTCTGGGCATTCCTGCTGTAATTGACTGTACAGTTACCTGAAACGATGTCGTAGCTTGTGGTGAAATCGCTGGCGGTTGCTGCTGCCGTTGCCTGGGGAGCCATCATGGTGGATAGGGCAACTGCTGTCGCGGTAGCAAGAACGGGCAGTGATGGTTTTGTTTTCACAGTGCGTGACCTTTCATTTTTTGAACTTTCAGCAAAGTCCAGAGGGGTGTGAGCCGACTGTGGTATCACCATCGATCATTGTGCTGAACCTCGCTCATCCTCTTCCTATATCGAACCATAACCTGCTAAATGATTAAAAGAAGGCGGTGAGGAAACTGTTAGGGGGGGAGCGCTGCGATAGCTGAACGGGAGGGTGAATAAAAATGGCGGTGACCGTGCAGGTCACCGCCGGTTTCGTGTTTTTCCTATGCCAGCTCGTTGGAGGCCTTGATAAAGTCCTCTAGCTTCTGGAGGGCCTTGCCAGAATCGATGAGCTCAGCGGCGAGGGCGACGCCGTCGGCAAGCGTTTCGGTCTTGTCGCCGGTAAACAGTGCGGCACCAGCGTTCATGAGGACAGCGGTGCGGTGGGGGCCGCGATCCTTACCGGCAAGAACATCGCGGGTGATCTCGGCATTCTCCTGCGGATCGCCACCGACGAGATCCTTCTTCTCGCAGCGCTCAAGACCGAAGTCCTCGGGCTTGATCACGGAGGTGCGGAAGTAGCCGTCGCGGATTTCGCAGATTGTCGACGGGGCGGACGCGGAAATCTCGTCCATGACGTCCTGGCCGAACACGACGAGGCCACGGCGTACGCCCTGGTGGGAGAGGACCTTGGCCAGTGGCTCAACGAGGTACTCCGAGTACACGCCGAGAACGAAGCGTTCGGGCTTGGCCGGGCTCGTCAGCGGTCCGAGGATGTTGAAAACGGTGCGGAAGCCGAGCTCCTTGCGCAGGCCGGCAACGTGCTTCATGGACTGGTGGTACTGCTGGGCGTACAGGAAGGCGATGTTGACTTCCTTGAGAAGCTTGTTGACGAGCTCCGGGTCCTGGTGGATGTTCACGCCGAGGGCCTGCAGCACGTCGGAGGCGCCGGACCTACTCGTCGCCGCGGCGTTGCCGTGCTTGCACACTGTCACGCCGCCGGCAGCGGCGACCATCGCGGAGGTGGTGGAAATGTTGAAGGTATGGGCATTGTCGCCACCCGTGCCGACAATCTCCAGCACCTCGATGCCGGGGTGCTCCACTTGCGTTGCGTGGTTGCGCATAGCCTCGGCGGAGCCCATGATCTCGTCGATTGTCTCCGCATTGGAAGACTTCGTGGACAGCGCTGCAAGGTAGGCGGCGTTCTGGGTAGGGGTGGACTCCCCACTCATGATCTCATCCATGACGGCATACGCCTCGTCATAGGTGAGGTCTTCCTTAATTACCAGTTTTTTCAGAGCTTCGCTGATCACGGGGCACTTCCTTTGCGTGGGGTATTTTGTAGCCCTCATTCTACGGTCGGGTAGCCCCTGCATACCGGCCTTTTGGTCCAGCGGGGGTGGAAGCGGAGGTAATCATGGGAACAGGTGTGCGAAAATTAGCTGGTTGGTGCCAGCGGCACCCGCAGAAGCTGCTTAGTCGCGCTCAGTACCTGTTCAGTGGGCATTTCTCCCACGTACATGTGGCGACGCTCCTCGTAATACGCCGTCGCCAGCGTGTACTGCAACGAAATGAACTGGTTGTCCACAAATACGGTGAGGAGCTCTGCGGGGATGTCAGTGCGTACCTCACCGCATTTCTGCCCTCGCTCGAGCACCGCCAGGTACTGTTTCAGTGTATATCGCTCCAGCTCAGCTGCAGTTTCCTTGGCAAAGGCGGGATCGCTGTGTGCGGTCATTGCTTGGTACATCTGGACTTCTTCCCGCTCACTTGCGCTCGTCTCGCCGATGACATCCACAAGCTTTCCGACGATCTCCAGCACCCCGCATCCGATTCCAAAACCGGGGGTAGTCTTCGCCTCGATGATCTTCGCCCCTTTTCTCACCACGTAGAGGAATAGGTCCGCCTTCGTGGGGAAATACTTGAAAAGTACGCCGACGGAAATATCGACCTCCTTGGCAATTCGGTTCGTGTTAGCCTGCTCGTAGCCGTGCCGCGCAAATTCCGTCGTCGCCGCAGTCGTGATGTGCTCACGCTTATCTGCGGGAAGGTTGCAGAATCTGGCCGTCATTGTTGCCGACGCCATAATGCTCCTTGACTCGTGCCCGCGCCCGACGGACACTGTGCATCATCCATTAGTTGTATCCCCTTGGTAGCAGTCCAGCAGGTTGTCGACACCGAAAAATCTCCAAAACCCACACACTCCGTGCGCGTCAACCCACAAAAACGTGTCAAAAACCTGTGGGTAATGGGGAGTAACGCCACAAGTTCCACACGAGTTTGCCCGGAACCCGCTTTCCCGCTTTTCTCCCGCCCGCAGCCGTGCGTATATTCACTACATGCTTGAGTCAGTAGAGTTGACCGGCCCCACACAGTCGGTCCTTTTTTGGGCTGCGCTCGTCGTGCCGGCCCTCTTCCTCCTCACCCGGCAGAAGTGCCGCCTGACCATGGCATCCGTTCTCATTATTGGGATTGTCGTTGCCGTTGCTTGGGCTCTCCACGCGCCCCCGGCGCTCGCCGTTGGCGGCGGGCTTCTGCTGCTTCTCCTTTCTGCTTGTCGGCGCCCCGTGCACGCCCTGTTCGTCGCCGTCGCCGTCGTCGGCTCGATCGGCATCATCAACACCCAGTTCCAAATGGTCCCCACCGTTGGCGCGATCACCAACTGGGTGGATTACGTCCCCTACAGAGACCTCGCCAGCGTCCGTCCCGGCCAGAGCGTCCGCACGAGTCTCGTCCTCGGCCGTGGCCGCCCCGCCGAGGTTTACCTCCCACCCGCCTATTTCGAAGGCAAACGCCCGCCCGTCCTCGTCCTCATGCACGGCAATCCCGGCTCACCCTCCATGTGGATGGACGAGGGCCAGGCACCACAGCTTTTCGACGAGTTCCAGGCCACCCATTCCGGCATGGCCCCCGTCGTCGTCTCCGTCGACGCCACCGGCTCCTTTACCGGTAACCCCCTCTGCGTCGGCTGGGCCCACGACTACATTTCCGACGAATTACCCCAGGCCATCACCCAATTCTTCCGGGTGGATGAGGACCGCAGCCACTGGGTCCTCGGTGGCCTCAGCTACGGAGGCACATGCGCCCTCCAGATCGCAACGACCGCTCCCGACGCCTACGGCGGCTACATCGATATGTCGGGCCAACGCGAGCCTCTCGCAGGAACGAAGCAAGAAACCGTCGATAAGTACTTCGGCGGTGACCCCCAAACCTACCGAGAGAATAACCCCCGTGACCTGCTTGGCGACACCAGAAAATACGTCGGCATCCCCGTCCGCTTCATCGTCGGCGAAGACGACCGGGACTACCGCCCCGGCATCGAGGAGCTGTACGGCTTGGCACAGCAAGCGGGCATGAACGCTACGCTTGCCGTCCTGCCCGGGGGCCACGATTTCCGCGTCTGGCGGGAAGGCCTCATCGATTCCCTGGATTTCATCGCCACAATCGGAGGCATCGACCATGCGTAGGGTACGTTTCGTTGTCACAAGCCTTGCCCACGCAGCCAGCGGTGCCCCGGTCACCTGGACACTCGTCGCGCTAGGTTGGATCCTGTTTGCCGTTTGTTCGCGCACGGATTCATTGAGCTCGCTGAGTCTGGGCGACCCGATGAACGTCACAGACATCCTCACCTCGGGCCTCACCTTTGCGACGCTCCCCGCCGGCATCGTCGCCACCGCTCTCGCGTTGACCGGCACCACCTACACGGAGAGGAAAGTGGGCTCTAGCTGGTATGTCGCTGTAATTTTGCTCATCCAGGTGGTGGGTGGGGTGGCGGGTGCCTTCATCGCGTGGGCTGTCGTGAACCCGCTGACCCCGTGGGGCATGGAGCTGCGTGGCCAGGAACTCCTCAGCCCGCTCATGTGGATCGTCGGCGCCTCAGCGATGGGATCGGCCCGCTTTCCCGTGTTGTGGCGCCGCCGTGTGCGCATGCTCATTGTCGCCCCGGTGATCACGGTTGTCCTGTACTCCGGCACCTTCACTCAACTGTGTGTTGCCGTTGCCACGTTTGTTGGGCTTGGCCTGGGGATTCTGCTCTGGAATCGGCCACTTCGCCTTTCTCGCCCCTCGTGCTCGCTCTCGGAGGCGCGCGTCCTCGTCGCCCTCATGGTTGCCGGTATCGGATTGGGGCCACTTATCGCAGCGCTCAGCCCGTATTCTGCGGGGCTTCTGTCGGGGCTTGGCAAGCTGGCAGATCTCGCCGAGGCGTACGCGCAGTGCGAATCGGTGGAGGGCTGTGTCTCCGAGGAGTCCGTCAACAACGCAGCCATGGCAGTTTTGCCGGCAATCATCGTGGTCATCCTCGTTTTCGGGTTATTCCGTGGCCGCCGCCTCGCGTGGTGGGGTACCGTCCTCACGTTTCTGTTTACCCTCCCCATCGTCGTCATGGAGGCGAGCTTTTTCCACGCATTGCCGCAGGACCCGGCGTGGTTCTTCTCGGTGAGTGTGACGTCGGTTGCCGTTCCCTGGATCCTCGGCCTCGTCGTCCTCTTCGCCACCGCGCGCCTGTTCCGTGTCAAGGGTGGTGAGTTACTCTTCGCTCGCATCGTGCTTTTCGACGCCATCGTGGCTGGTCTCCTCTGTTTTCTTGCGGGTGGGGTGGGGGGTTGGCCGTCCCTCCCCCTCGTCTTCCTCCCGCCGATGCTCCGCGAGATCATCTTGGGGACGGCCCCGTCGTGGCGGTTTGTGCTTGCGTCCTCGGTGTTTTGGATTATTTTCGCCGTCGGCCTGTGGTGGGTGTTGCGCTGTCCGCCGCGTCGGGAAGGTGATGATGATCGGGCCCGTGCGCTGGCGTTTTTGGATGCGGGCCTCGGCGATCACTTGTCGCATATGACGTTGTGGCCGGGTAATCAGTTCTTTTTCACGGATTCTGGCTACGTTGCGTACCAGGTGCACAATCTGGTTGCGGTGACTGTTGGTAGTCCGGTTTCGTCCAATCCGCCGCAGCTTGCCGACGAGTTTGAGGACTATTGTCGCAGCCAGGGCCTCAAATGTGCCTGGTACTCGGTGCCCACTGCCTTCGCCGAAACTCGCCCCGGCGCCCGTGTCCAGGTTGCCGAGGAATCGATCATTGATGTGTCGGACGTATCTTTCCGAGGCAAGAAGTTCCAGGATGTCAGAACTGCGACAAACCGCGCGGTCAAGGAGCATATCCGCTCCGTGTGGGGGAGGTGGGACGATTTCGATCCGCTGACCCACCAGCGCATCCGCGCCCTCTCGGAGGAGTGGGTGTCGGAGAAGTCGCTGCCGGAGATGGGTTTCACCCTCGGTGGGGTGGAGACCCTCGCCGATCCTCGTGTCCGGCTTATGGTGGCGCTTGACGACGCGGGCCGGGTCCACGGTGTGACCAGTTGGCTGCCGGCTCCCGGTGGCTGGGTTTTGGACCTCATGCGCCGGGATACGGAGGGTTTCCGCCCGGTGGTGGAGTTCCTCATCGCCGAGACCGCCCGCCGCGCCCATGCGGATGGCCTGTCCTGGATTAGTTTGTCGGGTGCCCCGTTGGCGCATTCGGCACCGGGGGAGTCGTCGGCGGTGGATAGTTTGTTGGATCGGCTGGGTGCTCTGTTGGAGCCTTGGTACGGTTTTCGTTCTCTAGCTGCGTTTAAGCGTAAATTCCAGCCGTCGCATGAGAAGTGGTGGTTGTGTTATGGGGAGGTGGCGGACTTGCCGGCGGTGGGTCTTGCGGTGACGAATTGTTATGTGGATGTGCGGGATGTGGCTCGGGTGGCGTTGCGGCGTCGATAGGTGGCGGTAGGTGGTTGTGAATAACTTTCGGGGCGGTTTTTCTGATCTTTGACAGTTATCCACAGTTCTGGTTGTGTGCCTGTTGCGCGGGGTTTTTCGACTTTATCGTCCGGGGTATGAAGCGAATAAACAAGATTGTATCTGCATTTCAGGGTCCGGAACTTCTCCGTGAGGTGTGGCGGGCCCGCAAGACTCATCCTGATTTGGCCCGCGAGTGGTCCCGCCTGTACGGGCTGTCTGAGGAGATGGTGCGCGAGTGGGAGCATGCGGCGAAGAATTGGGGTCGGTTTTCTGACCCGGAGGTGCTGGCTGAGGCGGAGAAGCTCTCCGTGGCGAAGTTGGTGTTGATCTCTAAGGCGATGAATAACGTGGCGAAGGAGGAGCGTGAGGGGTTGCGCGCCCGGTTGGTGTCGATTGCGGGTGGTGTGACCTGGCAGGAGCTGAAGGCGAGGGCGGCGCAACTGGCGAAGGAGATGCGGCAGCCGTCGACAAGCTCCTCGGTGACGGTGTCGAAGGTGGCCGACGGGCAGGGCATGAAGCACGCCCACGTGCGGTTGAAACCGCCGGTCATGGAGAAGTTCATCGCCCGCATGAAGCAGCTCAGCGTGGCGCCGCCGGGTGCGGACGAGTCGGTGGTGTTGGGTTCCGGTTTGGAGCAGCTTATCGACGCCCCGTCGTCCGGTCTCCCCGATGTTTCCGGTTCCTTCGAGCGGACGCTGGGGCCTGCCTTTATTCTGGCGATTCCCGGCACGAAGTACATCGGCGACGGCAAGTATGCGACAACTGACGGGGAGATCATCATCGGAAAGGAGGCAGCCCAAACCCGGCTGTCCCCATATGGCTGGGTCGTTATCTACGACGGCACGAACCATATCGGGGAGTGCTACGAGCTGGAAAACGACCGGTTTGCCTCCCTGATGCTGCGCCAAGCGATCACCATTGATCAGATCTTCTGCGCGCACCCGGGATGTACCCAACTGGCCTCCCATTTCGAGATGCACCACACCATTTCCTACAAGGACGGCGGCAAGACTAACGCAGTCGAGATCATCGGCACGTGTGTGAACCACAACCGGCAAAACGACGACGATCCTGACAAGGTGAAAAACGGCCGCCACATCCGTGACGACAACGGCCACGCCGGCTGGATTCCCCCGGAGGGCGGCGCAACCCTATACAACCAGCTGCCTGCCACCGACTACTCCGGCAACGCCATCGCCCGCCGGATCCTTAACGCAGAAAACGGGGATGAACAGGAGAAACAATTTCAAAATGGGGGAGAACCTAAACTGAAGGAATGACCGAGTCATCCCTTGACAACGCACGCGCCGCCCTCGAACGGGTCCGCTCCTACGCCGAGCACCCCGACACCACCCCCAAACCCGAGCGGAAACTCCTCAAGGAGGCCGTAAAGCTCTCGGTGGGGGAGATCGGTGTCCGCGCCCCCGGCCACTCCGTGGAACTGCGGGTGCCCCCATATGCCGCCGTGCAGTGCATCGAGGGACCCCGTCACACGCGGGGCACACCGCCCAACGTGGTGGAGATGTCCCCCCTGGTGTGGCTGCGGTGTGCCCTTGGCCTGCAAACCTTTGCCGACGGCCTCGCCACGGGGGAGATTTCCGCCTCCGGCAACCGGGCCGCTGAAGTAGGTATGCATCTCCCAATTTAGCGCTAGGTTAGCTTAACCTAGCGTGAAAAAGTCTGTGAGCTGCGTTAATGTTGCGCCCATGGGTGAAGAACAATCAATTGCCGCCAAGCTGAACTGGCTGCGCGCCGGGGTGCTTGGCGCGAACGACGGCATCATCTCCACAGCCGGCGTCGTCATGGGCGTCGCCGCCACCGGCGCTGCCCTCGGTGAGATCGCCACCGCCGGAATGGCAGCCGTAACCGCAGGTGCCGTGTCTATGGCTCTCGGTGAGTATGTGTCCGTGTCCGCCCAGCGCGACACCGAGCGCGCCATGATCGCCCAACACGCGGAGGAAGTCCGCGAGACCCCGCACGATCTGAAGGCGGACATCGTGTCGACGTTGCAGAAGCGTGGCCTCCACCCGGAGACCGCACGCGTGGCGGCGGATGAGCTTGCTGCGGGGGATCTTTTGCACGCGCATCTCATGGTGCACCATAATGTTGATTCCACGGAGCTCACCAACCCCTGGATTGCGGCATTAAGTTCTGCAGTATCGTTCCTGCTTGGCAGCGTATTCCCCTTGGTGGCGGTGGTGCTTGCTCCAGCCGGCTGGCGCGGCGGCATCACCCTTGTGTCCACCGTCCTTGCCCTCATGGTGACGGGTGGGATTTCGGCGGCGTTGTCGGAGGGGTCGGCGACGCGGTCGGTTGTGCGCCTCATTGTGGGGGGTGCGTTGGCGATGTCTATTACCTACGGACTGGGTTATCTCTTTGGTGAGGTGGCCTTGTAGCTACTACTCTGGGGGTCGTGGTATCGAATAACCCAATTCTCGACGATCAGGCCCACGACGAATGCGGTGTCTTCGGCGTGTGGGCTCCGGGCGAGGATGTAGCAAAAATTACGTACTATGGTTTGTTCGCCCTCCAGCACCGTGGCCAGGAAGCTGCCGGTATTGCTGTGGGGGATGGTGAGCAGGTCGTCGTTTTCAAAGACTTGGGCCTGGTCAGCCAGGTTTTCGATGAACAGTCTTTGCAGGCTCTCCAGGGGCATTTGGCGATTGGCCATACCCGTTACTCCACGGCGGGGGGTGTGAAGTGGGAGAATTCGCAGCCGATTTTCCGCACAACGCCGGCGGATACGGATGTTGCCCTTGCCCATAACGGCAATCTGATTAACCATTTGCAGCTCATGAAGCTGGCCCGCGAGAGGGGGGTTGTTCCTGCGGACGGTTACCCCTCGGACTCTGAGGTCACCTGTGCTTTGCTTGCCGACGGTGCCACCTCCGACACCACCGTCCTCCAGTCCGCTTTGGACTTATTACCCACGCTAGAGGGCGCATTCTGCTTGGTGTTTACGGATGGTCACAACATCTACGCCGCCCGCGACCGCAACGGCGTGCGTCCGCTGTGCCTTGGCCGCCTGGATCGCGGCTGGGTTGTCTCTTCGGAGACGTGTGCTTTGGATATCGTTGGTGCGTCGTTTGTGCGCGAGATCGATCCGGGCGAGTTGGTGGTGATTAACGATTCCGGTGTGTCGTCGATGCGTTTTGTGGAGCCGGAGCGTAAGGGCTGCATCTTCGAGTACGTGTACCTGGCGCGTCCGGACTCTGACCTGCGGGGACGGTCGGTTAATACGACACGCGTGGAAATTGGGCGTCGACTAGCAAAAGAAGCCCCAGCAGACGGTGACCTTGTCATTCCCGTCCCGGATTCCGGAACGCCCGCGGCCGTCGGCTATGCGCAAGGTTCGGGGCTACCGTACGGGACCGGCCTGGTGAAAAACGCCTATGTGGGGCGGACGTTTATTCAACCGACGCAGATGCTGCGACAGTTGGGTATCCGGTTGAAGCTGAATCCGTTGAAGGATCAGATTCGGGGCAAGCGTCTGGTTGTTGTCGACGATTCGATTGTGCGGGGAAACACCCAGCGTGCGCTCATTAGAATGCTCCGTGAGGCGGGGGCCGCCGAAGTCCACGTCCGCATCGCCAGCCCGCCGGTGAAATGGCCCTGCTTCTACGGCATCGATTTCGCGTCGCCGGGTGAGCTCATCGCTAATGCGGTGGATTCATCGCGGCCGGAGCAGATGGTGGAGGCCGTGTGCCAGGCCATCGGCGCGGATTCCCTGGCCTACATTTCAGTGGACGCGATGGTGGAGGCGACGGAGCAGGATGCGACCACGATGTGCTGCGCATGCTTTGATGGCGATTACCCGCTTGGCCTGCCGGAAGGAAATAATAATGCCGATTTGGTGCGTGCGATGAAGGCCGGTACGTACCCACTGCCGCTCGTTGGCAGTGACTACGATTCAGCCCACTAATTTTTCTGCAAAGGATGACCATGACTGACAACACGTATGCCGCCGCCGGCGTTGATATCGAGGCTGGGGATAAGGCTGTGGAACTGTTCGCGCCGCACGCCAAGAGGGCGTCTCGGCCGGAGGTGCGCGGGGGGCTGGGTGGTTTCGCCGGTCTGTTCGCGCTGGGGAAGTACAAGAAGCCGCTGCTTGCCGCAGGTTCTGACGGTGTGGGAACGAAGCTGGTGATTGCCCAGAAGCTGGGGATCCACAACACGATCGGCATTGACCTTGTCGCCATGTGCGTGGATGACTTGGTGGTGTGCGGTGCGGAGCCACTGTTCCTGCAGGATTACATCGCTATCGGCAAGGTTGTGCCGGAGCATGTCGCCCAGATTGTGGAGGGCATTGCCGAGGGCTGTGTCCGAGCAGGGTGTGCCCTCCTCGGCGGTGAGACGGCGGAGCACCCCGGTGTGATGCCGGAGGACGAGTACGACATCTCGGCAACAGCCGTCGGTGTCGTGGAGGAGGACGAGGTGCTGGGGCCGCAGCGTGTCCGCGGGGGCGATGTGGTCATCGGTATGGCCTCCTCTGGCCTGCACTCCAACGGGTACTCCCTGGCCCGCTACGTGCTCTTGGAGCAGGCTCAGCTGCCGCTCGATACGCACATCGACGAGCTTGGTCGCACGCTCGGTGAGGAACTTCTCGAGCCGACGCGCATCTACGCCCTCGACTGCCTGGAGCTCATTAACGAGTGCGAGATCCACACCTTCTGTCACGTCACCGGTGGCGGTCTGGCGGGCAACCTGGCGCGCGTCATCCCCGACGGTCTCATCGCCCGGCTGTCTCGCGGAACGTGGAAGCCGTCGCAGGTCTTCCGCTATATCCAGTCGGTGGGGAAGGTGGAGCGCTCCGAGATGGAGAAAACTTTCAACATGGGCGTCGGCATGGTCGCCGTTGTGCCTGCTGCGGAGAAGGAGCGCGTCCTGGCGATACTTGCCGCCCGCCACGTGGATGCGTGGGAGTTGGGCACGGTGGAGGAGTCTGCCGGTGCTGATCGCGTTGTGCTTGAGGGTGAGTACGCGGAATAGGGCGTGAAAAATGGGGAGCCTCGCAAGTGGGGCTCCCCATTTTTTTGTTTAGTTATTTGTCCTCGTCGGGATCGTAGTCAATCCATGCAGCGTATGGATCGTCCTCCTCCTCACGGCGCTTATCATCGATTTGTCCTGACAGTTCGCGCTGGAGCGATTCCAAGTCCATTTCCGGTGAGTTGTACTTCAGCCGACGTGCGACTTTCGTTTGCTTAGCCTTGGCACGGCCGCGACCCATGGCCTGACCCCCTTGGAGTTCCAAGAGACACCCGGGTATTTTTGGTGCCCCATTATCGTGCAGTTACTAAATATAAATACCTGTGTACACTTTAGCGGGTTTGCGCGCAAATTGCTGTATTTACCCCCTAGGCTCGGGGTTTGTCCCCGCGTAGCTGGTTGATCGCGTCTCTTCCGGCTCCTGATGAGGGGCGCGGCAGGCTGTGCTTGTCGACGCTCATCGCACAGTCCCCTGCCATAAACTCGCCCGAGCGTTGGAGTGCGCTCGCCTTGATCGTGGCCAGCGCGATGGGACCGAGTTCGTGGTGGTGCACCACACTACCCAGCGTTCCTACCGTGCGACCTGCGAGTGTGACGGGAGTTTGGGGGGCGGGAAGCTGGGGGACGGAGCCGTCGAGAAGCGTGACGACGAGCGCCCGGGGTGCGCGACCCAGGTTCTCCACCCTGGCGACGGTTTCCTGGCCGCGGTAGCAGCCCTTGTCCAGGTCGACGGCCTCGGCGAGCCACAGGCCCACCTCGTGGGGGATGGTCTTCTCGTCGCAGTCGACGGGGTGGTCGGGTTCGCCCCGGGCAATGCGGTAGGCCTCAAAGGACATCAGGCCCGCGAGCTGGCCGTTTTGTTGCAGAATTGCGTCGGCTGCGGCCTCCACATCGCGCACACCGTAGTCGGTACGCAGCGGGGTGCCGGGGATCGTGCGGGCGAAGGCGGCGTCGAGCGGGGTGTGCTTGCCGAAGACGGTGACGAGCTGTAGCGGGGAAATGGTGATCTCTACCTTGGACCAGAAAATCATGGCAACCAGGTAGTCACGCAGTGTTTCCGCTTCGTGGGGGGAGACGATGAGGAACACCTCGTCCTCCGTGACGGCCACGTCCATTTCGTGCTGGATGCGGCCGTTGGCGTCGAGATCGAGCGCCATGGTGGCCCCAGGGGCGATGATTTTGCTGAGGAGGTTGGTGAGGAAGGCTTCGCGGTCGTCGCCGGTGACGGAGAGGATGACGCGGTTGGAGCGGTCGACAAGCGAGAGGGGGGCGCGTTGCTCGCCGAAGGGGTTGCCGTAGTGCCAGGGGACGCCGGCGGTGTGCGGGGCGAGGTGGTCGGCGGGCGCGGGTTGCGCGCCGTGCGCGGAAAGCAGTGGCGAAGCGTAAGTAGACATGTACGCCATCGTAGTGGTGGCATAATCGGATGTATGGGACATGCGCCAGTGATCGTTGTTGTTGAGCCGTTCGGTGGGTCGTCGCGT
>ERZ1031292.235-NODE-235-length-19031-cov-7.377635_pt1 | contig 19031 bp, 16 predicted proteins | sample MGYA00518215_ERZ1031292 | MGnify/ENA primary metagenome ERZ1031292 (study PRJEB33718, sample SAMN03159822) | human skin metagenome | collected 2014-02-25 | study: EMG produced TPA metagenomics assembly of the PRJNA266117 data set (Human skin bacterial metagenome... | reverse complement strand
CGGCAGCGTCAGATGTGTATAAGAGACAGGATGCCCTCCTTGGCGCGCGGGTGGCGCGAGCCGTGGGAGAGGGTGATCAGCGCGGTCATGGCGGGTGCTCCTAGCGCAGGCGCTTTCCGACGAGACCCGCGGCCAGCGTGTTGCCGGAAGACTGGTCCACGAGCAGGAAGTTGCCCACCGCGCCGCGGGCGGCGTAGGGCTCGACCGGCAGCTCGTCGGCGGTCTGGATGGTCACGTGCGCGATCTCGTTGAGTGCGACAGCCTCGGGCGAGGTGTTGTCGCCGGCGGCGCCGTCAATGTCAAGGACGCGGTCCACGCTGGCCACCCGGGCGCGCACGAACGCGGTGCCGATGCGCAGCTTCACGGCCTGCCCGGCGCGCAGCTCCTTCTCGGTCAGCCCCACCACGGTGGCGGCGAACTCGCGCACGTCCTCCGGCCGAGATTGCGAGGCCAGAAGGTCGCCGCGGGTCAGGTCGATCTCGTCGGCCAAGCGCAGGGCGACCGAGTCGCCGGCGTGGGCGGTCTCCACCGGGCCGACGGTGGAGTCGATGCCGGCCACGGTGGTGGTGCGGCCGTGCGGGGCGAGGATTTCGTCGCCGACGGAGACGGAACCGGCGTTGACGCGGCCGGCGTAGGCGCGGTAATCGGTGGCGTGCTCGCGAAGCACGTACTGGATGTTGAAGCGGAAGTCCAGGTCATCGGCGCGGCCGTGATTGACCGGGATGGTCTCCAGCAGCTCCAGCACGGTCGGGCCGGTGTACCAGGGGGTCGCTTCGCTGTGCTCCGCGACGTTGTCGCCCTTGAGCGCGGAGATCGGCACCACGTGCGGGTCCTCGATGCCCAGCTCGGCGGCCTTGGCGTCGAATGCCACCTTAATCTCGTTGAAGGTCTCCTCGGAGTAGCCGACCAGGTCGATCTTGTTCACCGCCAGGATCACGGTGCGCACGCCCAAAAGCTTGGCCACGGTGAGGTGGCGGATGGTCTGCTCCACCACGCCGTTACGGGCGTCCACCAGCAGCACGACCACCTGGGAGGTGGACATGCCGGTCACGGTGTTGCGCGTGTACTGCACGTGGCCCGGTGTGTCGGCGAGGATGAAGGTGCGCTTGTCGGTAGCGAAGTAGCGGTAGGCCACGTCGATGGTGATGCCCTGTTCGCGTTCGGCGCGAAGCCCGTCGACAAGCAAGGAAAGGTCGAGGCCCTCGAAGCCGCGGTCCGCGGAGGTGCGCTTCACGGAGGCGAGCTGGTCGGCGAGGACGGACTTCGTGTCGTGCAGGAGGCGGCCGACGAAGGTGGACTTGCCGTCGTCGACGGAGCCGGCGGTGCACAGGCGCAGCGTTTCGCGGTCCGCCAAAGCGGCTGCGGCGGAGGCGGCTGGAGCGGTAGTCGTAGTCATCAGAAGTAGCCTTCCTTCTTGCGGTCTTCCATGGCGGATTCGCTCAGGCGGTCGTCGGCGCGCGTCGCGCCGCGCTCGGTCAGGGTGGAGTTGGCGATCTCGACGAGCACCTCGTCGATCGTGGACGCGTCCGAATCAACCGCGCCCGTGCAGGACATGTCGCCCACGGTGCGGTAGCGCACGCGGCGGGTCTCAAGCTGCTCGCCGTCGCGCGGGCCACCCCACTCGCCCGGGGTCAGCCACATGCCGTCGCGGCCGAACACCTCGCGGTCGTGCGCGAAGTAGATCGACGGCAGGGCAATCCCGCGCGCGCCGATGTACTCCCACACGTCCGCCTCGGTCCAGTTGGAGATGGGGAACACGCGCACGTTCTCGCCCGGCAGCGTCGCGCCGTTGTACAGGTCCCACAGCTCGGGGCGCTGGCGGCGCGGGTCCCAGCCGCCGAAGGAGTCGCGCACGGAGAACACGCGCTCCTTGGCGCGGGCGCGTTCCTCGTCGCGGCGCGCGCCGCCGAGCACTGCGTTGTAGCCGACCTCTGCGATGGTCTCCACCAGCGGCACGGTCTGCAGCGGGTTGCGGGTGCCGTCGGGACGTTCCTGCAGGTCGCCGCGGTCAATCCAGTCCTGCACCTCGGCCACGCGCAGGCGCAGGCCGTGCTTTTCCACGAGCTCGTCCCGGAACTGGATCACTTCCGGGAAGTTGTGCCCGGTGTCCACGTGCAGCAGCTCAATCGGCATGGCCGCCGGCGCGAACGCCCGGCGCGCCAGCTCGAGCACCACGCACGAGTCCTTGCCGCCGGAAAACAGCAGGCCGATCTTGTCGAACTGCCCGGCCACCTCGCGGATGATGTGGATGGACTCGTTTTCCAAGTCCTTCAGGTGCGGCGACAGCTCAGTTGTCGTTGCTTGCGTCATCTTCTCTAACACTCCTTTTATTCGTGCAGGCCGCACTCGGTCTTGGATGCGAACGCCCAACGCCCCGCGCGCGGGTCCTCCCCCTCGGCCACCGGCATGGTGCAGGTGGCGCAGCCGATGGAGGGGTAGCCCTGACGGGTCAGCGGGTGGATGATCAGGTCGTTGTCTTCCTCGAAGGCCTCCGTGTCCTCCAGCGACCAGGTCACCAGCGGGGAGATCTTCAACCGGCCGGTTCCATCCAGGCTCAGCGCGGGCGCCTCGGCGCGGGTGGGGCCGTCGGCGCGGCGCAGGCCGGTGATCCAGCCGGCGTACGGGCTCATGTGCACCGCCAGCGGCTCCACCTTGCGCATCCGGCAGCACGCGCCAGGGTTGCGCAGGTACAGGTTCGGTCCGTACACCTCGTCCTGCTCCGGGCGGGAAAGCTGCGCCTTCGCGCGCACCAGTTCGTGCGTCGGGTAGCGCGCCTCTACCGCGTCGGCCACCTCGAGGGTCTCCGGGAAGTGGTACTCGGTGTCCAAGAAGAGGAAGTCCGCGTCCGGCAGGTGGCGCTCGGCCAGCTCCGCCAGCACGGTGTTTTCCATGGACAGGGTCACCACGAGCTTGCCAGGGGCGTGCTCGTGGGCCCAGCTCAAGATGTCGGCGGCGGATGCGTCGTAAAGCTTGGGTGCCCACTCCTCGACTAACTGGGCGTTTTGCTTCGCGACGTCCTCCGGCAACGCCGCCGTCTCCCTCGGACCCTCCGGGCTGATCTCGGGGTCGCGGAAGTTTCCTCCCGGCTGGTTGAGCAGGTTGGTCATCGCTTCTCTTCCTTCACTACTGCGGTATGCCCGTGCCGCGCCAGGGAGGCCTGCAGCGCCTCCTCCGTCGACGGCGCGGGCGCGTGCGGGGTGTCCGGATCGTCCTGGCCGTGGTACTTCACCTCGAAAACTCGCAGGCATTCCCCGCATTTCCAGGCAAAATCTGTCTCCTCGTTGGGCCAGAGGTCCTCGCCGCCACAATAAGGGCAAAACGAGGGGAAATTGCGGTTCGGATTCGGGGCTCGGCGAAAGCTCATCGCAGGTCGTCCTCGTCCGCGCGGGCGACCCACTGACGGAATGTTTCGCCGTCCTCGCGCTTGTCCACGTAATGCTGCACCACGCGCGTGACGTAATCCGTCAGCTCGGTGGACAGCACCTTGTGACCGCGCACCTTGCGGCCGAAATTCGCGCCTTCGCCGATGGTGCCGCCCAGGTGCACCTGGAAGCCCTCGACCTTCTCGCCGGCGTCGTTCGCCACCATCTGGCCCTTCAGGCCGATGTCGGAGACCTGGTGGCGCGCGCACGCGTTCGGGCAACCGTTGAGCGAAATCGTGATCGGGGAATCCAGGTCGCCGAAGCGCTCCTCCAGCTCATCCGCCAGCTCGATCGCGCGGGACTTGGTGGTCACGTGCGCGAGCTTGCAGTACTCCAGGCCGGTGCAGCTAAGCAGGCCGCGGCGGAACTCAGAGGGCTTGGAGTACAAGCCCATCTCCTCCAAATCAGCCTGCAGCTTCTCGACGTCCTCCGGTGTGACCCCGAGCAGCAGCACCTCCTTGAACGGGGTGAAGCGCAGGTCGGTCACGCCGTACTTCTCGGCAAGGTCGGCCAGCGCGATGAGCTGCTCGCCGGACATGTGCCCCAGCGTCGGCTTCACACCGATGTAGACGTTGCCGTCCTTCTGCTCGTGCACGCCGATGTGGTCGCGGTCGACCAGGTTGTTGGGGGCCTTTGGTCCGTCCGCAAGCTTGTAGCCCAGGTAGTCCTCTTCGAGGATCTGGCGGAACTTCTCCACGCCCCACTCCTTGACCAGGAACTTCAGGCGCGCACGGTTGCGCAGGCGGCGGTAGCCGTAGTCGCGGAAGATGCGCACCACGTTCGCCCACACGTCCGGCACCTGCTCGAGGGTGACGAATGCGCCGAGGGACTGCGCGAGCATCGGGTTGGTGGACAGGCCGCCTCCGACGTAGCACTCGAAGCCGGGGCCGAGCTCGGGGTGCTCGACGCCGATGAAGGCGAGGTCGTTGATCTCGTGGACGACGTCCTGGCGGGCGTTGCCGGAAATCGCGGTCTTGAATTTGCGCGGCAGGTTTTGGAACTCGTCATCGGTGACGATCTGCTGGATCTTGCGGATCGCCGGTGTGGCGTCGATGATCTCGTCCTTGGCGATGCCCGCAACCGGGGAGCCCAGGATCACGCGCGGCACGTCGCCGCAGGCGTCCCAGGTGTTCAGTCCGTTTGCCTCGAGCTTCTCCCAGATCGCGGGGACGTCCTCGATGCGCACCCAGTGGAACTGGATGTTCTGGCGGTCCGTCAGATCCACGGTGGAGCGCGCGTAGTCGCGGGAGAGCTCGCCGACGGCGCGGGCCTGCGCGGTGGAGCAGATGCCGCCGTCGAAGCGGATGCGCATCATGAAGTACTTGTCTTCGAGCACGCTGTTGTCCTCGCCGGTGAACTCCCCGCCCAGGTTCTGCTTGCGCTGGGTGTACAGGCCGAGCCACTTAAAGCGCGGGTACAGGTCCTCGCGGTCGATGGAGTCGAAGCCGCCCTTGGAGTAGATGTCAATCACGCGCTGCTTGACGTCCAGGACCGGGGACTCCTGCTTGATCTCCTCGTCGTGGTTCAGCGGCGCGGAGCCGTCGATAAGCCACTGCCCCTCCGGCTTTTTGGCGCGTGTCCTGGGCTTAGTGGGTGCGCTCATCTACTCTCCCTAACTAGACAACTCTGTACGCATCCGGAAGGCCCGGAGCTATTGCTGGCCAATAGTGCCGGACTACTCGGTCTGAAACAACCGAACCGGGGAAAGTGCCGGTTAAGGCAATGAATGTAAAGGATTTCCGGGGGTTGGGAATGAAAATATTTGCAGGTTTAAGACCACTCGGTCTATACGCTATAGTGTCCAACATCAACACACCCTTTTGCGAAAGGACAACAAACTTATGAGCCTGCGCGTCGCCGTAGTTGGAGCCGGCCCAGCCGGCATTTACGCCTCCGACCTGCTAATCCGCAACGAAGAGCACGACGTCCACGTCGACCTCTTTGAGCAGATGCCCGCCCCCTTCGGCCTGATCCGATACGGCGTGGCCCCCGACCACCCGCGAATCAAGGGCATTGTGAAGTCCCTGCACAACGTGCTGGACAAGGACAAGCTGCGCCTGATCGCCAACGTCACCGTCGGCTGCGACATCACTGTCGACGACCTGCGCGACTACTACGACGCCGTCGTTATCTCCACCGGCGCCGTGCGCGACCGCGAGCTGCTCATCCCGGGCGGCGACAAGTCCATCGGCGCCGGCGAGTTCGTCGGCTTCTACGACGGCAACCCGCGCTTCGAGCGCAACTGGAACCTCGAGGCCAAGGAAGTCGCCGTCGTCGGCGTGGGCAACGTGGCACTCGATATCTCCCGCATCCTGGCCAAGACCGGCGACGAGCTCACGGTCACCGAAATCCCGGACAACGTCTACGAGTCCCTGAAGAACAACAAGGCCGAGACCGTGCACATGTTCGGCCGCCGCGGGCCCGCCCAGGCGAAGTTCACGCCGAAGGAGCTGCGCGAGCTCGACGAGTCCGACACCATTCAGGTGCTCGTGGACCCCGAGGACATCGACTACGACGAGCTGTCCGAGCAGGTCCGCCGCTCCGACAAGTCCGTCGACCTGAACTGCCAGGTGCTGGAGCAGTACGCCATGCGCGAGCCGGACGACGCCCCGCACAAGATCCACATCCACTTCTTCGAGGAGCCGGTGGAGGTGCTTACCGACGACTCCGGCGCCGTGACCGGCATCCGCACCGAGCGCCAGGAGCTCGACGGCAACGGTGGCATCCGAGGCACTGGCAAGTTCACCGACTGGCCGGTCCAGCAGGTCTACCACGCCGTGGGCTACCGCTCCGAACCAGTCGAGGGCGTGCCCTTCGACCTCGAGCGCCACGTCATCCCCAACGACGGCGGCCACGTCCTGGTCACCGCCGAGGAAGGCGCCGCACCGGAGGACAAGCTCTACGTCACCGGCTGGATCAAGCGCGGACCCGTTGGCCTGATCGGCAACACCAAGTCCGACGCCAAGGAAACCACCGACATGCTCATCGCCGACGCCGACGCCGGCAAGCTCGCCGCGCCGACCCACACCGGCGCCGACGACATCTTCGACCTGCTGCGCGAGCGCGGCGTGGACTACGCCACCTGGGAAGGCTGGTACAAGCTCGACGAGGCCGAGCGCGCACTCGGCGCCGCCGACGCCAACTTCCCGCGCGAGCGCAAGAAGATCGTGGAGTGGGAGGACATGCTCGGCCACTCCCGCGCCGGCCATTAGGGCCTCGTGGCGGAAAACCACATCAACCGAATCGACACGTCCGCGCGACGTGTCGATCTTCTGTTACGGAACTGACCTCGACGGGAGCGGGTGTCTGACCGCCGCTGGGTCACCCGGGAGGACCTATCCTGGTTCGCATGCAATGGCTGGCCACGATGCAGCGCTTCTTCGCCGAGAATGGGGCGAACGCATGAACATAACCTGGCAGCGGGCGACCGCGCTCGTAGTCATCGCGATCCTGACCTTGCTCTTCGCTTTCGACTGGGTCACAGTCCAGTCCCCCTACGGTGCGGCCGGTACCGCCGCTGGCGCCGCCCTCATCGCCGTGTGCGGCGCCTGCTGCGCGGCGTACAACGTCCGCCCTGCCGCAGCCGTCGCCGGGATCGCCGCGTGCGCCAGCTTCGCGCTGTGCCTCGTTGCGCTGAGCGTCCCCCTCTACTGGGAACCGGCGCTCGCCTTCGGTGCGGTCGTCACCTCATCCCGGGTCCCCCGGCGCGACCGCACCTGGTTGACCGTCTGGCTCCTCGCGATACCCACCGTCGCACTTTTCACCCACAGCATGTTCACACCGGACTGGCCGGGCGGCCAGTCCGCGTGGCGCGCCGCCGCCGTCGCAGTCCGCACGGTGGCGCTGTCGTGGGTGTTTCTAGGGTTCTTTTTCCTTCTCGGCGCTCAGCTTCGCAACCGGCGGGAAAAGATCTCCGAGTTGGAGCAGCAGATCGAATTCGCTCACGTCCGCGAGCGCACCCAGATCGCACGGGAGATGCACGACATCGTCGCCCACACTCTCGCCGGGATCACCACCCTGGCGGACGGTGCGCGATACGCATCCAAACACAACCCAGAAGTGGCCAGGGATGCCCTTGAAACTATCAGCGCCGAATCCCGCACCGCACTGTCGCAGATGCGCGGACTGCTCAGCGTGTTACGCGACGACGATGCCACGGCACCCACCGGCGCTGCCCCGGGCCGACGCGACTTCACCGCGCTGTTCAACGACGCCCGCGCCCGTGGCCTCGACTTAACCGTCGCGGGCTTCGACGAGCTCCCCGAGGATATGCCGCCGCTCACGCTCTTCACCATCTACCGTGTCTGCCAGGAGGCCATCACTAATATGCTGCGCCACGCGCCCGCACCGGAAGGTGCGCTCACCTTTTCCGCCGACGCGAAGTCGGTGCGTGTGGAGGCGGTCAACGCTGCGCCGAAAAGCAAGCACGGCCCCGACGGTTTCGGGCTCGTGGGCATCCGCGAGCGAGTCGCGGCGCACGGCGGGCGCGTGAGCGTGACCGATGACGGCGGCGAGTTCGTCCTGACCGCGGAGGTACCCCGATGATCAACGTAGCGCTTGTGGATGACCAGCCGCTCGTGCGCGCCGGCTTCTCCCTGCTCGTCACCTCCCAGGACGACATGGACGTGATCTGGCAGGCGGGCGACGGCGCGGGGGTGGCCGGGCAGCCGGCGGCGGACATCGTGCTCATGGACATTCAGATGCCCGGCACGGACGGCATCGAGGCCTGTCGCGCGTTGCTCGCCGAGCACCCGGACACCCGCGTGATCATGCTGACCACCTTTGACGAGCGCGACCTCGTCCTCGGCGCGCTTGACGCCGGGGCCTCCGGGTTCCTGCTCAAAGACGCCGACCCCGACGAGCTGCTCAGCGCGATCCGCGCCGTCGACGGCGGCGACGCGGTGCTCGCGCCGAAGGTGACCCGCCACGTCATCGGCGCGGCGCAGGCCCCGGAGCATCAGGAGGCGGCACGCAACGAGGCGATGCTCGAGCGCCTTACCCCGCGCGAGGTGGAGGTCCTGCGCTTGGTGGCGCTGGGCTACTCAAACGAGGAGATTGCCGAGGCCGAGACGCTCTCCCCCGCGACGGTGAAGACACACGTGCACCGCATTCTGTTCAAGACCGAGTCCCGCGACCGCGTCCACGCCGTCCTCTTCGCGTTCCGCGCGGGCTTGGTGGGCACCGGCGAGTTGCTGGGCCACTAGCCGCCTACACCCCAGGGTGTACGCGCCGATTTACACCCGCGGGCGGACGATTTCGCCTGCGCCACGCGCGATTGTGGGAACCATGATCGAAGTTCACAACCTGACCAAACGGTATTCAAGCTCCACCGCCGTCAACGCGCTGTCGTTCACCGCGCCGGACGGCGACGTCACAGGCTTCTTGGGCCCGAACGGCTCCGGCAAGTCCACGACCATGCGCATGATCGTCGGGCTAGAAACCCCAGACGAGGGCGAGGCGCTTATCGACGGCTCCACTTTCCGATCCCTCGACCAGCCCGCACGCGCCGTCGGGGCACTGCTCAACCCGGAATGGATCGCCCCGCACATGACTGGGCGCGGCCACCTGAAGATGGTCGCCGATTACGCCGGCGTGCCGGAATCCCGCGCCGACGAGGCGCTTGAGGCGTTCGGGCTCGCGGAAGCAGCAAAACGGCAAGTGAAAAACTACTCCCTCGGCATGCGCCAGCGCCTCGGCGTGGCCAGCGCGCTGATCGCGGACCCATCCAACGTCATCCTGGACGAGCCGGTCAACGGTCTCGACCCGCAGGGCGTCGCCTGGATGCGGGGGCGCATCCGCGAGATGGCCGCCGAGGGCCGTGCGGTAGTCGTCTCTTCGCACCTGATGAGCGAGATGCAGCTCACCGCGGACCGCCTTGTGGTGATCAACCGCGGCCGCCTCGCCGGCGAGGGCCCGCTCGAAGACTTCCTGGGCTCCAACCGGGTTGAGGCGACGTGCAGCGACCCGGCGCGGCTGGCTGAGGCCGTCGGCGGCCAGGTCATCGGCGACTCCGTTGTCGTCGACGACGCCACCGCCCGAGACGTCGGCGAGGCCGCCCAGCGCGTGGGCGTGACGGTGTACTCCCTCCAGGAATCCCGCCGCAGCCTCGAAGAAGTGTTCCTGGAGTCGACGAAATAGGACGTAGGAGGTTTTCCATGCACACACTGAAAGCAACGCTTCGGGAAGTCTTTTCCCGCCCCGCGACGCGCATCCTGCTCGCGTTTGTCGCGGCCGCCCTCATTCTCGGGCCCATGGCCGTCGCGATGCTCGTCGGCCCCAACGGTACAAGCACCGCAGACCCTGCAATGCTGCTCATCCCGGCCGCTTTGATGCTCCCTGTGGCGTTCGCCGCGGGCGCTTTCCCCGCCGGCAGCGCGCACTCGCGCGGCACGATCGGCTACGCCTACCTCGCGTCGAACCACCGCGGTTGGGAGCTCGCATGTCGCGTCGGAATCGCAGCTCTCGCCTGCATACTGACGGCGTTTGCCGCGTCGGCGATCGGGCTCGGCGGCGCGCACGTGTTTGTCGACAGCGTCGCTTTGGGAGGCGCCGACAGCGCAGATATGGTGCGCAGCCAGGCCGAGCTGTGGATCGTGTACCCACTACTCGCGGCCCTGACAGCCGTACTGCTCGGTTCGGGCACCGCGTCCTTCTTCGTCTGGGTCGTAGAGTCGCTCATTGTGGAGACTGCCCTCGGCGCGATCAACCAGCCGTGGGCCGCGGCCCTGGAAAAGCTCCTGCCGGGCGGCGCGGCCGGGAACGGCACGGCCGGCGTGGTCACTCTTGCGGTCTGGGTCGCGGTCCTTGCCGCCGCCGCGTACGCTGCCGTGCAGCGGAGGGCCGTGAAATGACCCTAAAAGAGAGCACAAGACATGCCGGTGAGCGCACCGCCGCCCGTCGGCGGTTCGTGGCCCCCGACCTCGCCCGCGGTTTCGCTTTAGTCGGCATCGCGATGGCCAACATAGTCACCGACTGGGACCCGGCGGAGGGTGTCGACCACGCGGCGGGCCTCGGCGGCTACAACGGCGACGGCACCGCGTGGGAGAAGCTGCTCGTCTTCCTAGAGACGCTCTTCGTGCATGTGCGCGGCCTACCCATGTTTGCCACCCTCCTCGGTGTTGGCATGGGCATGATCTTTGTCAGCCTCGAACGGCGCGGCTACCCGCTGCGCGCCCGGCGCGGGGTGCTCGCGCGCCGCTACGGGTTCCTGTTCCTGTTCGGCCTAGTGCACAAGACGCTGTTTTTCACCAACGACATCATGACGGCCTACGGCATCGCGGCACTCATCCTGTGCTTGTTCATCGGGTGGAGCGACAAGGCCCTCTACGCCCTCGCAGGTGCTGCGTTCGCCCTGAACGCGGTGCTTCGGGCACCTGGCGTATTCGCCGCGTTTTCGTCGACAGCGGAACCAATAGACGGCAGCCCCGCGCGCATCGTCGACCTCAGCGACCGCATAGCCGCGGGCCTGACCAACTTCTGGGTGTACCCGGCAATGGGCGTGATCGAGATGCTCGCCTTCTTCCCGCTTGTCGTGGTCGGGTTCGTCTGGGGCCGCCGCGGTATCTTCGGCGACGTCGACGGCAACTCCCGGATGCTCCGCGGGTGGGCGATTCTTGCAGCCGTAGTTATCGCGTCCGTCGGCATCCCGTGGGGCTGTGCGGAAATCGGCGCGCTCGAACCCAGGTGGGCTACAGGGCTCAATGCCACCAACGAGCTCGTCGGCATGCTCACCGGCCCCGGCATCCTCGCTGCCATCTCCCTCGCGTGCCGGCCGTTGCAATCGCGTATCAACGCCTCCGGCTCCCTCCCGCACCTAGCCCAACCGCTCGTGGCGCTGGGGAAACGTTCCATGAGCGGCTACCTTGCGCAAACGATCCTCTTCATCCTGACAACCCAGCCCGCGTTCTGGTGGGCGACCCGCGATGCGACGATCGCCGGCAAGCTCGGTTGGGCGCTGATTGTTTGGCTGGTTACGGTGGCTGGTGCGTGGGCGCTCGAGTGGGCCGGCAAGCCGGGTCCGTTCGAGTGGCTGCACCGTCGTCTGTCGTACGGCAAAGACGGCCTGCCCGAGCACTACCCTGGCTAGGCCGCCCGGAGCAGACGCAGCCGGAGTTCGCACTGCGCCTGCGCACCCCTTCGGCCCGTTGTTTCTACCCCCACCGGTCTAATATTGCCCCGGACAAAAAGAGAGGGGCACTCATGGATCTCATCCGCCTCACCGCGCGCTTTGGCAGGCGGTACAGCGGCAAGATCGCGCTGGTCATCGTGTTACAGCTGATCACCACCCTGGCCACGCTGTACTTGCCGGACCTGAACGCGGACATCATCAACAACGGCGTCGCCCAAGCGGACGTGCCGTACATCTGGCACACCGGCCGCACGATGTTGGTGGTAGCGCTGGTGCAGATCGCGGCGGCGATCGCGGCGGTGTGGTTCGCCTCCCAGGTGGCCATGAACACCGGCCGGGACATCAGGGCCGCCGTGTACGACCGGGTGTCCGATTTCGACAGCGAGGAGATGGCTCATTTCGGCGCCGCCACACTGGTCACGCGCGGCACGAACGATGTCCAGCAGGTGCAGATGACGTTCCTGCTGTTCATGAACTTCATGGTCGCGGCACCCATCATGGCTATCGGCGGCATCATCATGGCTCTGCGCCAAGACGCGGGCATGTCGTGGCTGGTAGTCACCGCGGTGCTCATTCTCGCAGTCGTGGTGGGGATCACCGCCGCGGTCCTGATGCCGCTGTTCAAGCGCATGCAGAAGAAGCTGGACGCGATCAACGGCCTGTTGCGCGAGCAGATCGCGGGTATCCGCGTGGTGCGCGCGTTCGGCCGAGAGGACTACGAGGCCGAGCGCTTCACCGAGGCGAACCACGACATCACCAGGCTGAGCCTGAACATCGGCCGGGTGTTCGTGACCATGTTCCCGGTGATCATGCTCATTTTGAACCTGGCTACGGCCGCGGTGCTGTGGTTCGGCGGCCACCGCGTGGACGAGGGCCTGGTGGAGGTCGGCTCACTCACCGCGTTCATGCAGTACCTGATGCAGATCCTCATGGCGGTGATGATGGGCGTGTTCATGCTGATGATGCTGCCGCGCGCCATCGTCTGCGCCGACCGCATCGAGGAGGTGCTCGGGCATGAGGTGAAGGCGTCGGCGACCGGAGGGGCGTCGATAGGCAAGGGCTCCGTGCGCTTCGAGGATGTCTCCTACACCTACCCGGGCGCGGAGAAGCCGGTGCTGGAGCACATCTCGTTTGAGGCGGCGCCGGGGACCACGACGGCGATCATCGGCTCGACGGGCAGCGGCAAGACCACGCTCGCTGGGCTTTTGCCCAGGCTGTACTCGCCGACTTCGGGGCGCGTGCTTATCGACGGCCATCCGGTCACCCACATCCCGCGCCAAGACCTGGTGGGGGCCGTCGCGATGGTGCCGCAGAAACCGTGGCTGTTTTCCGGCACGGTGGCGTCGAACCTGCGAATCGGTAACCCGGATGCCACGGATGATGAGCTGTGGGCGGCGCTGCGCGTCGCGCAAGCCGGGTTCGTGGAGGATCTGGACATGCCGATTGCCCAGGGCGGCACCAACGTCTCCGGCGGGCAGCGCCAGCGCCTGTGCATCGCGCGCATGCTGGTGGCGGACCCGAAGGTGTACATCTTCGACGACTCGTTCAGCGCGCTCGACGCGACCACCGAAGCGAACCTCAACGCCGCGATGCGCGAGGTGGTCAAGGACCGCACCGTGATCGTGGTGGCGCAGAAGGTCTCCTCGATCCGGCACGCGGACCAGATTCTGGTGATGGAAGCCGGGCGCATCGTCGCGCGCGGCACGCACGAGGAACTGCTGGAAACCAGCGAAACGTACCGGGAGATCGCAGCGAGCCAGGCGGAGGTGGACGCATGAGCAACCAGAACGGGTCCGAGCTGACCGACGACCAGCTCGCCGAATACGAAGAGAAGATGGCGGGCGACGACTACTCCAACAAGGCGCCGCGCAAGGCCAAGCAGTTCTGGCCGTCCGCAAAACGCCTGCTGGGGCTGCTCGCACCGTACAAAATGGCGCTGACGGCGGTGTTTGTCATGAACGCCGCGTCCGTGGTGCTGGCCGTGTACGCCCCGCGCGTGATGGGCCGGGCCATGGACGTGATTTTCTCCGGCGTGATGTCCAAGCACATGCCGCCGGGCACCACCAAGGAACAGGCGATCGAGGGCCTGCGCGCCGCGGGCCAGGACCGGTTCGCGGACATGGCCTCCGCGATGGAGCTCACCCCCGGCTCCGGCATCGACTTCGACCGCCTCGGCCAGCTCATCGTGCTGGTGGTGGCGCTGTACGCGGCGGCGTCGTTGCTGATGTGGGCGCAGGGCGCGATTTTAAACAAGCTGACCATGCGCGCGGTGTTCAACCTGCGTGAGCGGGTGGAGGCGAAGATCAACCACCTGCCGCTGCGCTACTTTGACACACGCCAGCGCGGCGATGTCATGTCGCGCACCACCAACGACGTGGACAACGTGCAGCAAGCGTTGCAGCAGTCCCTGTCCTCGCTGTTCAACGCAATCCTGACTGTGGTGGGCATCCTGGTGATGATGTTCGCCATTTCCTGGCAGCTAGCGCTGGTCGCGCTGCTGGCCATCCCGCTGACAGGCCTAGTCATGGGCCTGGTGGGCACGCGCAGCCAAAAGCAGTTCACCACCCAGTGGAAGGCCACCGGCGACGTCAACGGGCATGTTGAGGAATCCTTTTCCGGCCACGACGTGGCGGTCATTTTCGGGCGCACCGACGAGCTGCGCCGCACCTTCGACGAGCGCAACAACGAGCTCGCGGGCGCAGCGCAGAAGGCGCAGTTTTTGGCCAACTCCATGCACCCGACCATGCAGTTCATCTCGTACCTGTCGTACGTGGCCATCGCGGTGCTCGGCGGCGTGAAGGTCGCCTCCGGCAAGCTCACGCTCGGCGACGCCACCGCGTTTATCCAGTACTCCCGCCAGTTCAACCAGCCGCTCGGCGAGATCGCCGGCATGATGCAGATGCTGCAGTCCGGTGTGGCGTCCGCGGAGCGCGTCTTCGAGCTTCTCGACGCTGAAGAGGAACCCGAAGACAGCTCCCAAGCCCGCATCGACGGCCGCGCGGAAGGCCTGGTGGAGTTCCGCGATGTGTCCTTCTCCTACACGGACGAGCCGTTGATTCAGGACCTGAACCTGCGGGTGGAGCCGGGCCAGACCGCCGCCATCGTCGGCCCCACCGGCGCCGGCAAGACCACGCTGGTGAACCTGATCATGCGCTTCTACGACGTCGACTCTGGCGCGATCACCCTCGACGGGGTCGATATCCGGGATTGTTCCCGCGAGGAGCTGCGCAACCAGATCGGCATGGTGCTCCAGGACGCGGTGCTGTTCAAGGGCACCATCATGGACAACATCCGCTACGGCCGGCTCGACGCCACCGACGAAGAGGTCATCGAGGCTGCGAAGGCCACCTACGTGGACCGCTTCGTGCGCTCGCTGCCGGACGGCTACGACACGGAAGTCGACCAGGACGGCGGGTCCGTCTCCGCCGGCGAGCGCCAGCTGATCACCATCGCGCGCGCGTTCCTGTCGCAGCCTGCGCTGCTGATTTTGGACGAGGCGACCTCGTCGGTGGACACCCGCACCGAGGTGCTGGTCCAAGACGCGATGAACGCGCTGCGTTCCAACCGCACCTCCTTTGTCATCGCGCACCGCCTGTCCACCATCCGGGACGCGGACGTGATCGTGGTGATGGAAGACGGCAGGATTGTGGAGCAAGGTTCGCATGCGGAGCTCGTCGCAAAGCAAGGTGCGTACTGGCGTCTGCATCAATCCCAGTTCAGCGGGGACTAAACGCGGGTAGCATCGGACGCATGACTGCAGAAAACGAAGGTCTGTACACCAGCATCGACACTCCGGCGGACGGCGCAGCTAACAAAGCCGCCGCTGGCGCAGACAACCCGAACCAGGACATGGACACCAAGCCCCTCGGCGAGGGCGTGCACACCGTGGAGGAAGCCGAAACCCACGAGGACGACTCCCGCTGGAACGACGGCAAGCTGCCTCGCACGCAGGACTAGCCTCAATCCCGCCTCCTGCCCCGGACGTGCACGACAGCCGTCCGGGGCGTTACTATGTCCGGCGTGAGCACCCCATACGGCAACTTCAGAATCGGCGACCAGGAGCGCATGGACGCCATGGACACCCTCGGCCGCGCACTCGGCGAGGGCCGGCTCAACATGGGCGAGTTCGACGAACGCTGCCGGCAAGTCGCCGAGGCGCAGGTCCACTCCGACCTCGATCCGATTCTGGGGGATCTGCCGCCGCAGCCGGCCGGAGGTGCCGTCGAGAGGCAAGAAGTGCACTCGGGCGATGTGTTTTACAGCGGCCGCGAGATCATGCAGGCGCGCCGCTCCGGCAAGCGCATGCGCGCAGGCGTCTTCTGGCTGGGCACGGTCGGCGCGCTCGGGCTGACCGCTTTGCACCCGGTTTTCCTGCTGATCATCCCCACCCTGTTCATCCTGCTGTACGTGATGAAGGTCGGCCCCGACTCCTGGTACACCCCCAGCCTGCGGCAGCTGGAGCAGCAGCGCCGCCAGGAGATCAAGCGCCGCCAGCTGGAGATCGAATCCGCCAAGGCGCACCAGCAGGCCATGATGCGGGTGCAGCGCAAGGATCAGTTCAACCAGCTGACCTCTGATGCGCTCGATGTCGCACAAAACACGATAAACCGCTTCCGCAAGAACTAAAGAGGCCTACAGTGGTGTGGCATGAGTGAGCCACTGCAAAAGCACCGCCATTTCGACCAAGCGGACAAACTGAAGAACGTCTTCTACGACATCCGCGGGCCGGTGACCGCCACCGCGGAGAAGATGGAGCGCGACGGCCACACCATTTTGAAGCTCAACACCGGCAACCCGGCCGTCTTCGGCTTTGAGGCGCCGGACGTGATCATGCGCGACATGATTGCCAACCTGCCCACTTCCCAGGGCTACACCACCTCCAAGGGCATCACCTCGGCGCGCCGCGCGGTGGTCACTCGCTACGAGATGATCGACGGCTTCCCGCCCTTCGACATCGACGACGTCTACCTGGGCAACGGCGTGTCCGAGCTGATCAGCATGACCACCCAGGCGCTGCTCAACGACGGCGACGAGATCCTCATCCCCGCCCCCGACTACCCGCTGTGGACCGCCGCGTCCACCCTCGCCGGCGGCAAGGTCGTGCACTACATGTGCGACGAGGAGGACGACTGGAATCCCTCGCTCGAGGACATCCGCTCCAAGGTCACCGACCGCACCAAGGCGATCGTGGTGATCAACCCCAACAACCCCACCGGCGCCGTGTACTCGCGCGAGGTGCTCGAAGGCATCGCCAACATCGCCCGCGAGCACGAGCTGATGGTGCTCGCCGACGAGATTTACGACCGCGTGCTTTACGACGGAGCTTCGCACATCTCCATGGCAGAAATCGCCCCCGACCTGCTGTGCATCACCTTCAACGGACTGTCCAAGGCCTACCGGGTGTGCGGCTACCGCGCCGGCTGGATGGTGATTACCGGACCGCGCCGTCGCGCCAAGGGCTTCATCGAAGGCCTTGATTTGCTGTCGGGCACCCGGTTGTGCGCGAACGTGCCTGGCCAGCACGCCATCCAGGTGGCGCTGGGCGGCCGGCAGTCCATCTACGAGCTCACCGCCGAGGGTGGGCGCCTGCACAAGCAGCGCAACGTCGCCGTGCGGAAGCTGCGCGAGATCCCGGGTATCTCCGTGGTGGAGCCGAAGGGTGCGCTGTACTGCTTCCCCAAGATCGACGCGGAGATGTACAACATCCACGACGACGAGAAGTTCATGCTGGACCTGCTCAAATCCGAAAAGATCCTGATGGTCCAGGGCACCGGCTTCAACTACCCCACCCCGGACCACTTCCGCGTGGTCACCCTGCCGTGGGCGTCGCAGTTGGAAAACGCCATCGAGCGCCTAGGCAACTTCCTGGCGGACTACCACCAGCACTAGGGGTTCGTCCTACTGCAAGGTCTCAATGGTGACTTCGCGGGTGAGACCTATTCGCGCACAGAAATCCTCGTCATGGCTGACCAGGACGATCGCACCGGCGTAGCTGTCCAGTGCGGAGACGAGCCAGTCCACTGTGGAAATGTCGATATTGTTGGTGGGCTCGTCGAGAAGCAATAACTTCGGGGCTGGGTGAGAAAGCAGGATACGGGCGAGCTCAACGCGGAACCGCTCCCCGCCGGACAGCGTGCCAACGGGGGCGTGCACGGTGTCGTTCTGAAACAGCAGCTGCGCAAGTTGGTCGCGGATATACTGCGGCTCTGCCTCGAGGTTGGTTTGCGTCACCAGCTCCAGCACCGTCAGCTCTGGGTTGAGCGTAATGCGCTGGCGAAGGTAACCCACGTCGTCGATGACGTAGCCTGCCTGCCCACTCGCGATGGAGTTGAGCAGCGTAGTCTTGCCACTTCCGTTAGGACCGGTAATGCGCACCCGCTCGGGACCTACGACTGTCAGTCCGGGAATGTCCAAGACCCGGGTACCATTGGGCAGCTCGGTGCCGGGCAAATCGATAAAGACAGCTTGATCATCGCGGACTTTTTCCTGGGCTTTGTTGTAGGCGGCGAGCGCGCCCTCCACCGCTCCTGCGTGGGCCGACCCCCGTCTCGCCGCAGTCTTTTCAGACCTGTCCTTGTCCAATCCCATCGCCATGCCGGGCTTGCGCTTCGAGGCGGCGAACTTCTTTCCACGGCGCGCATCCCGATCGATGCGTGTCTGCATCGCTTCCCGCTCCTTGACCTGCTTGCGGTGGTTCGCTTTTGCGTCCCTCACCCCGCGTATCGCTGATTCCTGCTCCTGCGCGAGCGTCTCCTTGTATGCGGAAAAGTTGCCGGAGAACATTCGCAGCCGGCCGTCGTGCAGCTCAGCAATTTCGGTGGCGCTCTGCAGCAAGTCGCGGTCATGACTTGCGACGAGCACAGGTACCGACGCCGCCTCCAGCACCCGTATGAGCTGCTCTTTCGCGTGGTGGTCGAGGTTGTTTGTTGGCTCATCCAAGACAACGAAGTCGGGGGCGCCGGAAAACAACGCGGCCAACGCTACCCGGACTGTTTCACCGCCGGAAAGCGTATTCAGGGTTCTATCCAAAGGCAGGTCGAGTCCATGCGCGGACAGTGTGGCGGTGATCTCTGCGGCGATATCCCACCGGTCACCGATGGTTTCGAACAGCTGGGGATCGAACTCCCCGGCCTCCACCGATGCAATTGCGTTGAGGATTTCAGTGGCTCCAAAAACATCAGCCACGGTGTCATCCGCCCGCAGCGTGAGGTCCTGCGGTAAGTACGCGATATTCGTGGGGCGTTCCACCGATCCACTCGTCGGTTCGAGCTGACCGAGGATGATCTTGATCAGGGAGGATTTACCGGATCCGTTGTCGCCGATTAACCCGGTAAGCCGACTATCAAATACGGCGTTCAGGCCTTCAAAGCACGTGGTTCCATTGGGCCACTCGAGAGAAATGTTGTTCAGGGAAATAGGCATGCTCATCTGTCTCTGTCTCTTATACACATCTGACGCTGCCGACGACTCCTTACGTGTAG
>ERZ1031292.232-NODE-232-length-19124-cov-14.888510_pt1 | contig 19124 bp, 18 predicted proteins | sample MGYA00518215_ERZ1031292 | MGnify/ENA primary metagenome ERZ1031292 (study PRJEB33718, sample SAMN03159822) | human skin metagenome | collected 2014-02-25 | study: EMG produced TPA metagenomics assembly of the PRJNA266117 data set (Human skin bacterial metagenome... | reverse complement strand
GCTCAGGAGTCTCGTGGGCTCGGAGATGTGTATAAGAGACAGGGTAGGTGCCGCACTCGGGGCACTGGGGGACGACGTTAGCGGGCGCGGAGCGGATCTCCTGGATATCGGCGGCGGGGAGGATGAGGTTGCAGCCACCGCAGGCGCGGCCGGTGAAGGAGGCGGCCCCGAATTCGGAGATGACCTTCTGCTTGTCGTAGGCGGCGAGGACGTCGGCCGGCAGCTGGGAGCGGATGTCCTCGGCCCGGGTGGCATCGTCGGCAGGCGTGTGGGCAGCATCGGCGGCGCGCTGGGCGGCACCGAGTCGCTCCTCGAGTTCCTGCACGCGCTGGGCGTGGAGGTCCCGGTTTGCTCGCTGGGCTGCGATTTCGTCGTGGCATTCCTTGAGCTCGCCGGTGAGGTCGTCGGCGCGACGGGATGCGGAGGCAAGGTCGTGCTCGAGGTCCTTGCGGGTCTCGCGGTCTGTGGCAGCGCCCAGTTCGCGCCGATCGGCCTGCTCACGCCTCTGCAGTTTCACCAGGTCCTGCTGGATGCGGCGGATTTCCAGGTCGACGTCGCTGGCTGCGAGGACGGCGCGAGAGTGCGCCTCGCGTTCCTCGGTGAGCTCGGCGGTGAGTTTTTCCACCTCGCGGTCTTCTGGGGTGGGCCCGCTGGCCCCGCCGAGTTCGGCGGCGGCGAGGTCGACGAGAAGGTGCTGCTTATCCTGGTCGAGTGTGAGCACTATTGTTCCTTTCGAATGCCTATATTCCACGGGTCTGTAACAAGCGTGATAATTGTAGTATCCACGTCAAGTTCGGCTGAGATTACCCTTTCCGCCTGGTACACCCAGGGGAATTCGCTGGCCCAGTGGGCGGTGTCGATGACGCACATGTCGCTGGCTGCGAGGTGGTCGTCGACAACATGGTGTTTGAGGTCGCTGGTAACGAGGACGTCGGCGCCGGCTGCGGCGGCTACGGGAAGGAAGGACCCCCCGGATCCGCTGGCAACGGCGACGGTGGTGATGGGGCGGTCGGGGTCGCCTGCAGCGCGGATGCCCCAGGCTGTTTCTGGCAGGGCATGAGCGACGCGCTGGGCGAATTCGGCAAACGGCACGGGGGCATCCAGCGTCCCAATGCGTCCGATTCCTGTCCCCGTGGGTTCCGGTGCGGTCTCCACGCAGTCATAGCCTGGCTGTTCGTACGGGTGTGCACGATAGATCGCCGCCCGGATGCGTTCCCGGTCTTTTCGCTTGCCGACGAACTCTATGCGCACCTCGTCCACCGTTTCCAGCTCACCGTGGGTGCCGATCGCCGGCGACGAGGCGTCGCCGGGAAGGAACTGCCCTGTGCCCGCAATGTGGAAGGCGCAGTCGCTGTACTCGCCGACGTTGCCGGCACCGGCGTCGAACAGCGCGCGCTTGAAGGTGTCCATGTCCGCGCCCGCGGGGAACTGCACGCCCCACTTGTCCAGGCAGTCTTTTTGCACGTCGAGGGCGCGGGTCTTACCTGTCAGCCCGACGAGCCGGGCAAGTTCGTCGTTGACACCGGGGCGAGCCGCGTCGGCGTTGGTGTGCGCGGAGAAAATCGCCAGGCCATTGCTAATCGCCGTGTGGATGATGCGCCCCTTCGGACTCGTGGTAGCAACGTAGTTGATGCCCTTGAGCAGGAGCGGGTGGTGGGTGATGAGCATCTGGGCACCCGCATCGATGGCCTCGCGCACAACATCGAGCGTGGGGTCCAGGGCGAAGGCGATCTTCTTTACGGTGTCATCGGGGTCGCCGACGCTCAGGCCCACCTTGTCCCACGATTCCGCCAGTTCCGGCGGGTAGTGGGATTCCATCACCTGGAAAATGTCTCCTACTGTTGGCATTGTTCTGCCTCTCTCACCAGTTCTCGCACATCTTCGGCGGGCCTGACAGCCAGCCGCCAATAGCTCAAGTCTAGCCCGGGGAACGTATCGCAGCGGCGGATGGCAATCCCCCGCCCGGCAAGCTGCTGACGCAGGGGCTCTGCCTCCCCCGGCGGTTGGACGAGGAGGTACGGGGCGCGCGAATCCGAGGCGAGACGGAAACCGGCCTGCGTGAGCAGCGTCTTCATTTCTTCGCGCTCCGCGGCGATCTCCTCCTTTATCGGAGTGGGGTCCTGGTCCAGCACCCACTCGAAGGCGGCGAGCTGCAGCGAGCCGGTTGCCCAGTGGGGGCGGAAACGCTCCACGTCCACGCCGTCGGGGACGATCATGTAGCCTGCGCGAAGGCCTGCGAGGTTCCACGTCTTGGTCAGGCTGCGGGTGACAAAGGCGTGCGGAGGGTGAGTAAGAGACACATCGGTGACATCGGCGAACGCTTCGTCGACAAGCAAAAAATCGGCGGGCAGCTTGGGTGCAACGACCGTCCCCGTCGGATTGATGGGGCAGCCGAGGACCGCGAGGTGCGTGGGTGCGATGGCAGGCAGCGCGGTAAACGGCGGGCGCATGATGGCGCGGGTGACGGGGACTCCGGCGAGGCGGAGTGCGTGCTCGGGTTCGGTGAAACCCGGGTGGATGACGGTGGCGTCGCGCCAGCCGAGGTTGGCGATGAAGGTGAAGCCCTCGGCGGCACCGGCAAGGAGCACCACCTGGTCGGGTGAGACGCCGTGCCGGCGGGCGAGCTCCGCCACGATCGCGGCCTCACGGGCGGCCGAGGGGTATGCACCGAGGGTTGCAAGTTCGGAGGTCAGGGCGCGAAGAAGCCCCTTCGGGGGTGTGAGACCGCGGACGTTAACCGCGAAGTTAAGCCTGGCCCCTTTCTCCTCGTCGCCATGAAAAGCCAGGTCGACGCTCGTATACTGCATTTGTACAGTATGGCAAAATGAAGGGCATTATGAAAACGCTTCTCATCGACGTAGACGGAACCCTCATCGATTCTTTCCCCGGCATTAGAGCAAGTTTTCTTTCCGCCCTCGATGACCTGGGAATCAACCACCCGGACGAGGAGTTCGTCTCCTCCATCGCCGGCCCACCCATGGAACAGACCATGATGCGACTCGGGCTCAGCGCGGACCAAGCGGCCGCAGGGCTGCGTCTCTACCTGGGGCACTACGGCGAGGACGGCTGGGACAATTCAGCCCCCTTCGACGGGATGACGGAATTCCTCGCCTGGGCAAAACAAGCAGGTTTCCAACTTGTCACCGCAACGAGCAAGGGCGAAGAGTTCGCACGGAAGACCCTCGAACGCTACGCCATGCTCGACTACTTCGACTTCCTCGCCGCCGCCGAAGAAGACGGGCCGCGGCGCACCAAGGAAAAGGTCATCCGCTACGCGCTGGACAACCTCCCCCACCCTGCCACAACCGACGAGATGCTCCTCATCGGAGACCGCATCCACGACATCGACGGCGCGCGGGAATTCGGCATCCCCGCCGTCCTTGTAGAGTGGGGGTATGGCACCCCCTCGGAACACCGCCAGGCACACCACATGGTGGACACCCCAGACGAGCTGAAGGAATATGTGCATGACTGGTCCGAAGCCTAACCTCCACGTCACCTTCGTGTGCACGGGCAACATCTGTCGCTCCCCCATGGCTGAGGCACTATTTAACGACTACCTCGCCGCGCATGACGAAACACGCGTCCGCGTCACCAGCTGCGGCATCGGCGACTGGCACGTCGGGCAGCACGCCGACATGCGCGCCCTCGTGGAACTGAAAAAGGTGGGCATCGACGGCAACTACCTCCGCGCCGAGCAAGTCTCCTCCGAGCACCTCGAGGCCGACCTCATCCTCGCACTTGCCGCCAACCACGTCCGCAGCCTCGCAGCACTAGGCGCCGACCCGGCAAAAATTCGTCTCCTGCGCTCCTTCGACCCGGACGCACCCCGAGGCGCGTCCATCGACGACCCCTACTACGGTGGCCGCAGCGGATTCACCACCACCCGCACACAAATCGAAGCTGCCTTGCCTGGTCTTTTTGAGTGGTGCGTCAATCACTTAGACTAAGAGCCTGTGAGCACTTCAAAGATTTGGCGGACCTTCGTCAAACCCGGCTGGGTTATCACGGCGGTCCTCATCATTGTCTTCTCCTACTTTGCCATCACCGTGCTTGCGCCCTGGCAGCTAGGAAAACACGAGGTTAAAAGCGAGCAAAACACCCAGATCCGCACGGCACTGCGCACGGACCCCGTCCCCGTAGACGAGGTGTTTTCCGGCGGCACCCTGCCGGCTGAGGGAGCTTGGCGGAAGGTTTCGGCAACCGGCGCCTACGAGCCGGACAAGGAAGTCGTCCTTCGCATGCGCTCCGTCAACGGCAACCCTGTCTTCCAGGTGCTCACCGTCTTCCGCGCGGATGACGGGCAGGCCTACCTGGTTAACCGTGGCTTCGTGCCGCAGGAGAAAAACTCCGGTGTTCCCGATATTCCCGCTGCCCCGTCAGGCACGGTGACGATTGAGGGCAACGCCCTTCCCGGCGAGGCCGATTCCGGGCGCCAGCCCCACGCCGACGACGTTCACCAGTACGTCCTCGACATCAACCTGCCGCAGATCTCCTCGCTCACCGACACCGAGCTTGCCGACGGCTACATTCAGCTCGCCGAAAAACAACCCGGCGTGCTCAACGCCATCCCGCTGCCCAAGCTCGACGGCGGCCCCTACCTCTCCTACGGCCTCCAGTGGATCGCCATGGGCATCGGCGCCCCGCTTGCCCTCCTCTACTTCATCCGCATGGAATTGAAGGAGCGCCGGCGCGACGAGGAGGAACAAGAGGAAATGGACGGTCTCATTCCGTCCCCCGAGGACCTCGATGCCGACGAGGACGACGAGCCTGAGCCTTTGCCGCAGCGCTCCCGCTACGGCGGGCAGCGGCGTAACCCCTACGCCAAGTTCGAGGCCCGGCGCGAAGACCGCTTCTGAGCAATCAGCGCACCAACGGCAAGCGAGGCCAGCTGCGTTATGAGCGACAGCCGGACGGCCTTCTTCACGGTCGCGATCCCCGGCTGCGGTCCGTGGCCCAGCCGCGGGCGCTCCTCCACCCCATAGGGGTACACGGTGCGACCGCCAAGCGTCACGCCCAGGGCCTCCGCAGCCGATGCTTCCACCCAGCCCGCGTTCGGGCTCGGGTGGTTTTTTGCGGCCGCGTATACCCGCTGCCACACCTCCTTCTTCTTCGGTGCGAAAAGGAGGTGGATGGCCGTGGTCACGCGTGCGGGAATGAAGCCCAGGATGTCGTCGAGACGCGCCGAAGCCCACCCGAAGTTCGTGTACCGCTCGTTTGTGTAGCCCACCATGGCATCGAGCGTGTTCGCCACCCGGTGCAGCACGACCCCCGGCGCGCCGGCAAGCCCCGCCCACACCAGCGGTGCAACGGCTGCGTCTGACGTGTTTTCCGCCAGGGACTCCACCGTCGCCCGGGCGATCCCGTCGCCGTCGAGGTACTCGGGGTCGCGGGAGCACAGCCAGGGCACCCACGTCCGTGCGTGCTCAACATCGTCCCCGTCCAGGTCTGCTGCCACCTGCTTGCCGACGTTTTCCAGCGTCGTCCCACCCAGCGACGCCCACACGGCAACGGGGAGAAACGCAGCTGGGGCGCACGCGGCCACAAGCGTCGGCGGGATGACCGCTGCCGCGGTGAAGGCGACACCCGCCGCCTTCGAATCCCGGTACAGGTGGCGTTCCAAAAACGAGGCGTACTTTCCGAAGTACGCCACCGGGTGGTGGTGCTGCGGATCACCGATGATCCTATCGGCAATAAAACCTGTAATGATCCCCCATCGCACGCGAGGGCCGTCCTTTCCCGGATTGAAACGAAAAAACGCCACCTGCTTCCGGATGGGAAACACGTGGCGTTTTCTTATCGTGCGCTCTACAGGGCTCGAACCTGTGACCTTCTGGGTGTAAACCAGATGCTCTCCCAACTGAGCTAAAAGCGCCGACGTGCAGGTAACTGTAGCACGGACCGTCGGGTCCGCGAAAATCGCCTACTTGGCCTGCTTATTTCCGCGCTGCACGAGGCAGGAACCCTGCCAGCTTCCCAGACGCTGCGCGCCGGTCTGGACGAGACCTGCCAGCTGCGCAGACTCAGCGATGATGCCGGGTTCGACGGTTCCTTCCGTACCCGTCGCGGGGGTGAGCAACCAGATGCAACCGGAATCCGAGAGGTTGCGCACTGCGTCGACGAGACCGTCGACAAGATCTCCATCCTCGTCCCGCCACCAGCACAGAACCATATCACAGATGTCGTCAGTGTCCTCGTCTACGAGATCGGCACCGATCACGTCTTCGAGCGCCTCGCTAATGTTGCTATCGGCATCGTCATCCCACCCCAGTTCCTGAACAATGAGACCAGGACGTGCCCCCAGGATCTTCGCGTAATCCTGCTCGCGACCATCTGCCACGTGAAATAAACCTTCCTCTACGGAGTAAAAACTGAATATTGCACTACATATTACCGCCTATTGCTCTGTTTCTCCACGAAAGCGGGCATGAACCATACGAAAGTAGGAGCGTCCGCGTAGTGAGATTGTTTAACGATGCAAGGGTTTAAGATAAGTGTGACACTATCCGTTCTTTGTATGATTAGGAACACATTATGACTTCCCCGTCATCCCAACACGTGGATAAAGCGGACGCGGGCTACTCAAAGGCTCTCAAACCGCGTCACATGCAAATGATTGCCATCGGCGGTTCCATCGGCACCGGCCTCTTCCTCGGTGCAGGCGGACGCATTTCCATGGGTGGCCCTGCCCTCGCCTTCGCCTATGCCCTGTGCGGCATCTTCGCATTCTTTATGATCCGTGCCCTCGGCGAGCTCACCATCTACCGCCCGTCCTCCGGAGCGTTCGTTTCCTACGCCCGCGAGTTCCAGGGCGAGGGCGGCGCCTACGCCACCGGCTGGCTGTTCTTCCTCGACTGGTCCGTGACCGTGATGGCGGACATCACTGCGGTCGCCCTGTACGTCCACTACTGGTCCATCTTCACCACCATCCCCCAATGGATACTCGCCTTCGGCGCTCTGGCCATTGTGTTTGTCCTCAACCTGCTCTCCGTGAAAGTCTTCGGTGAGCTCGAGTTCTGGTTTGCACTCATCAAGGTGGCGGCGATCGTCATCTTCATGATTGTCGCGATCATCTTCATCGTCACGGGTAACTCCAGCGCCGGCTACGATCCCGGCATCCAGCTCATCCGCGACAACGGTGGCCTCTTCCCCGAGGGCTTCGCGCCGATGGTCACCCTGGCCCTCGGTGTTGTCTTCGCGTTCGGTGGCACAGAAATGGTCGGTGTCGCAGCCGGCGAGGCGAAAAACGTCCGCGAGGTCATGCCCAAGGCCGTCAACTCGGTCATGTGGCGCATCGCCCTGTTCTACATCGGCTCCGTCTTCCTCCTCATCATGGTCATGCCTTACGATGCCTACTCGTCCAACGAGAGCCCGTTTGTCACCTTCTTCTCCGCCATCGGTGTCCCCCACGCCGGTGACATCATGAACCTTGTTGTTCTCACCGCCGCGATGAGCTCCCTCAACGCCGGCCTGTACTCCACCGGCCGCACGCTGCGGTCCCTTGCTGTCGCAGGCTCTGCCCCGAAGGTCGCAGCCAAGATGAACAAGAACCACGTCCCCGCTGGTGGCATCGCGATCACCGCAGGCCTCGGCCTTATCGGCGTGCTCATCAACTACATCTACCCCACCGATGCCTTCAACATCGTCATGAACCTGGCCGGAATTGGCATCGCCGGCACGTGGATGTCCATTATGGTGTCCCACTGGATTTTCGTCCGCAAGGCAAAGCGCGGCGAGGTTCAGCGCCCCGAATTCCGACTTTTCTGGGCACCGGTCACCAACTTCCTCACCCTCGCCTTCCTGGCCCTCATCATCGTGGCCATGTGGATGCAGGACACCGCAGGCAAGATCACCATTTCCACCTTCGTCGTTCTCGCCGTTGTGTGGGCCATCGCGTGGTTCGGATTCATCCGCAAGCGGGTGGACGGAAGCCTACTGGAGAAGATGATTCCCGGCGACGAGGAGGATTAACAAGTAAAATCTAAACAAAAGTAGTCTTTTTACCCCATAGGAGGATAAACCCGCCATGGCAGAAAACATGATGGACGACAGCAACTACATCCTCGTCCGCGACGGTGTCGCATCGTATCTACACGATGACGACCCCGAAGAAACGCGCGAATGGCTCGAATCCCTTGACGGACTCCTGGAAACCAGCGACATGGGTCGCGCCCGCTTCCTCATGCTCCGACTCCTGGAGCGTGCCACCGCGAAGCGCGTACCCCTGCCCTCGCTGACATCCACGGACTATGTCAACACGATCCCCACCTCGCTGGAGCCTGAGTTCCCCGGCGACGAGGACATCGAAAAGGATTACCGCCGCTGGATCCGTTGGAATGCCGCCATCATGGTCCACCGCGCACAGCGCCCGGGCATCGAAGTTGGCGGGCACATCTCCACCTACGCCGGTGCCTCCCCGCTGTACGAGGTCGGTCTCAACCACTTCTTCCGTGGCAAGGACCACCCGGGAGGCGGCGACCAGATCTTCTTCCAGGGCCACGCCTCCCCCGGCATGTACGCCCGCGCGTTCCTTGAGGGACGGCTGACCGAAGAAGACCTCGACGGCTTCCGCCAGGAGGTCTCCCGCAGGGACGGCGGCCTGCCCAGTTACCCCCACCCGCACGGTATGCCCGAATTCTGGGAGTTCCCCACTGTCTCCATGGGCCTTGGCCCCATGGATGCCATCTACCAGGCACGGTTCAACAAGTACCTGGAAAACCGTGGCATCAAGGACACCTCCGAGCAGCATGTGTGGGCGTTCCTCGGCGACGGCGAGATGGACGAGCCGGAGTCCCGCGGTCTCATCCAAACCGCAGCCACCAACCAGCTCGACAACCTCACCTTCGTGATCAACTGCAACCTGCAGCGCCTCGACGGCCCCGTCCGTGGCAACGGCAAGATCATCCAGGAACTCGAGGCCTTCTTCCGTGGCGCTGGCTGGAACGTCATCAAGGTCATTTGGGGTCGCGAATGGGATGCCCTGTTCAAGGCCGACCCGGAAGGCAACCTGGTGAAGCTCATGAACCACACCGTCGACGGCGACTACCAGACCTTCAAGGGCCACGACGGTGTCTACGTCCGCGAGCACTTCTTTGGCAAGACTCCGGAGACCGCCAAGCTCGTGGAAAACATGACCGACGAGGAAATCTGGCATCTCCACCGCGGTGGTCACGACTACCGCAAGATCTACGCAGCCTACAAGAAGGCGCTGGAAACGAAGGGCCAGCCGACGGTCATCCTTGCCCACACCATTAAGGGGTACGGCCTCGGCCGCAACTTCGAGGGCAAGAACGCCACCCACCAGATGAAGAAGCTGACGCTGGAGGACCTCAAGTACTTCCGCACCAAGCAGCACGTGCCGATCAGCGACGAAGAGCTGGAGAAGAACCCGAAGGAGCCCCCGTACTACAACCCGGGCCCGGATCACCCCTCCATCAAGTACATGCTCGAGCGCCGCAAGGAACTCGGTGGCTTCCTACCGGAACGCCGTGGCCACCGCTACGAGCCCCTCGAGGTGCCCGCCCCGGAGACACTGAAGAAGCACATGAAGGACTCAGGCAAGCAGAAGGTCGCCACTACCATGGCCGTGGTGCGCATCTTCAAGGATCTCATGCGCGACAAGAAGCTCGGCGAGCGGTTTGTGCCCATCATCCCCGATGAGGCCCGCACCTTCGGCATGGACTCGTGGTTCCCCACCCTGAAGATCTACAACCCGCTCGGCCAGCAGTACGTGCCTGTCGACGACGACCTCATGCTCAGCTACCGCGAGGCTGTCGACGGCCAGATCATGCACGAGGGCATCAACGAGGCCGGCTCCGTCGCCGAGTTCATCGCCGCCGGCACCTCGTATGCCACCCACGGCATTGCGATGATCCCGATGTACATCTTCTACTCCATGTTCGGCTTCCAGCGCACCGCCGATTCCATCTGGGCTGCAGGCGACCAGATGGCGCGTGGCTTCCTCTTCGGTGCCACCGCCGGCCGCACGACGCTGACTGGTGAGGGTCTGCAGCACATGGACGGCCACTCCCTCACTCTGTCCTCGACGAACCCCGCCGTCGTTTCCTACGACCCGGCGTTCGCCTACGAGCTCGCCTACCTCATCCCCCGCGGCATCGAGCGCATGTACGGCACCGAGGATGGCGAAAACGTGATGTACTACATCACCATTTACAACCAGCCGATCCACCAGCCGGCAGCCCCCGAGAACCTCGATGTTGAGGGCCTGCACAAGGGCATCTACCTCTTTGACAAGGCCACCGGTGACGGCCCGTCAGCCAACCTGCTGGCATCCGGCGTCGGCATGCAGTCGGCGCTCAAGGCGCGCGACATCCTCCGCGAGGATTACGGCGTGAGCGTCAACCTGTATTCCGTCACCTCCTGGAGCGAGCTTGCCCGCGACGGGCGCGCAAAGGACCGCGAGGCACTGCGCGATCCCTCAAAGGACGCGGAGAAGGCGTTCGTCACCGAGGTGCTGGAAAAGGTCGACGGCCCGTACATCGGTGTCTCTGACTTCGAGTGCGCCGTTCCCGACGACATCCGCAAGTGGGTCCCCGGCGACTACACCGTCCTTGGTGCAGACGGCTTCGGCTTCTCCGACACCCGCGAGGGTGCCCGCCGCTACTTCAACATCGACGGCGAATCCATCACTGTGGCCGTGCTCACCGCACTGGCACGTGAAGGAAAGATCGACCGCGACGTCGCAGTCCAGGCAGCAAAGGATCTGAAGATCACGGATCCAACCGCCACCTACCAGGGGGCAACCCAGGACCACTAAGGTTGTATCGCTCCTAGAGCACCCTCCACGAGATCCCCGATCGCCTCATTGACGGCATCGGGGGTTTCTAATATCAGCATGTGGCCCGCCTTGTCCAAGCGCATCTCCTGCGCCTGCGGCCACAGCTCCTTAATCCTGTCCGCCTGGGACTCAGGCGTGACATCGTCTTTTTTGCCCACGAGGATGTAGCCGGGAACACCCTGAAGGGAGGAGGCGGCATCGAGCTCGTCGTGTTCCTGAAGATCGTCGAAAAAGCCAACGAAGGTCTCCAGCGGGGTGTGGTCGATCATCGAGGCATGGAACTCGACGAGGTTGTAGTCCGTGCCGTTGCGTTTAAACACCGTGGCGGACAGGGCTGGCGCGAGGACAGTGGCCAGCGCATCCTTCATCTTCTGCGCATCCCCCGGCGCGAGCTCAACGGCTTCCTGCGCCTTGTCGGCAAGCGGCGAGGCGAGGACCTGGGGCAGCCCCTGCGAAGACAACGATTCGATCGACGAGGCGATAAGAACAAGGCCTGCGACGTTGTCCGGCGCCTTCTTCAGCGCGTTGAGCGCGATGAGACCACCCATGGAGTGGCCGACGAAGATGATCTTTGATTGGGGGCTACGTTCACGGATGAGGGCCAAAATATCGTCACCGCACGCGTCGATGGTGAGTGTGTCCGCCGGCATCTCGCCGGTTTCGCCGTGCCCACGCAAATCCATGAGCAGGCTTTTGACGTTCGGGAACTGTGCCCGAAGATAGTCCGTCACCATGAAGAAGCTGTCGGCAGCCAGGGTGAAGCCGTGGATGAACACGACGGTGACGGGTGCATCCTTGGGCCCGATCTCCTTGTACACCAGGTGGCAGCCGTCGCGGTCGAGGATGCCCTCGTGTGTGACACCGACGAGGCCGGGGCGCTCCGTATTAGAAAGCTTCTGCGCCTTTTGTTCCTTGCCTTTAGTCAGGCGCGTCCACAGTGTCCTCACCGAATCGAAGATCTCCACCGTACAATGTCCTTTTGTAGTAACTGGCTTGACTATTCGATGGGAAAGTATAGGAGGAAACCATGGCCGATACGAAAAACGTATACGACATCATCGCCGATGTTGCAGGCCGCGACGTCTCCACCGACGAGCCGCTCACCGATTGCGGTATCGACTCGTTGGGTTTTGTGGAACTCGCCGTCCGGCTGGAGGAGGCCACCGGTGTGCGCTCGGATACGGTGGATTTTTCTCGCTTGTCGACGGTCGGGGACCTCGTTTCCTACATCTCATCGTCTTCTTCTGCAACCTAGCCCCCGGTTTTGTGGATAACCGTCGCCGCGGGCGACGGTTATCCACAGATTTTTTCGGCCCCATTCACGGTCATCTGTGTTGCTCCCTACGCTCGCAGACATGAACGAACTGTTACCTTCAGGGCTCGCCTTTCTTCGGGCTGTTGACTCCTTCACCGAGGGGGTGAAAGACCCCGCACGGGCGCTTGCCGACGAGCTCGGACTACTCACCACCACGGCGGGTAGCCTCATTGCCGCAGCCAAAAACTGGCGCAAGATAGATGCCGAGCTTGAACGGCGCGTCGACAAGCTATCAATCCAGAAGCTACAGATCATCTCCCAAGCGATGAACAAAACCACCGACCCCGAAGGGGTGCGGGAGGCGCTCGTCGCCTACGCCACGCGCCCCACCGACGCCCGCCGGGAACCGACCGCCGACGAACTCAAGCGCTACGCGCAGACCGTCGTCGCCGACAATAAACCAAAAAAGCCACGCTGCAGCCTCCTGTTTTCCAGGCACGAGGACGCAACCGGTACGCGCTACGCACAACTGGCCCTCCCCAGCGCGCACATGGATCGCTTCGAAGCCCTCGTGAGAAAATGGTGGCCCGGCGACAAAGAAAAAGAAAAGTCACCGGCACTGAAAAACGCCATCGGACTGCAGAGGCTCCTCAACGCTACTTCAGGCACGGACGGCGACGGCCGCTGGGATCTGTCGATCGTCCCCGCGTTCATCGTCAGCGCCCCCGGCACCACCTACGTCGGCGACGGCAAATTCGTCACCACCGACGGCGACGTCCTGTCCGGCGATGACATCTCTGACTACCACCTTCGGGACTTCGGCTACGTCACCATCTACGACGGACACGGCAACATCGGGTGCCACTACCTCCTGGAAAACGAACGACTCGCCAGCAAGGAGATTCGCTCCGCACTCGTCATGGACCAAATCTTCTGCGCCGCCGACGGGTGCCACGAGCTCGCGCTCTACTCCCAAGCGCACCACTCCATCGCCTTCAAGGACGGTGGCAAAACCGATGCCCAAAACATCCTGCTCGCCTGCAAACCCCACAACATCTACAACGACGACGACCGCTACACCACCGGCAAACAGGAAAACGGCTGGCTCGGGCGCGACGAACACGGCAGAGCAGGCCGCAAACCACCCCACGACGAGCACATCCGCCCCAACGTCAACTACGGGGTGCAATACTCGGGGCGAAGCATCGCTCTAAAACAGCTCGGGCTCGAGTAGGCTACCCGGCACCAATTCTTTGCCGACCCCGCCACGGCGGGGCTATCGGCATGCCCTTTTACAGACCTAGTCGACAATCACCATGTCGACATCAAAGCCCCACGTTCTAGACAGCTCTTCGAGGCGAAGGCGGAGCTCCCCCAACTCTTCAGGGCTGCCCGTTAACAACTGGGCGCAGTCAACCATGCCACGCTTTCCGGGTGTTCGTTGCCACTGCGTGAACCACTCGGCATAGAGAGGATCCGTTGCGTAATCAGTGATTTGGGATGGTGCGGGGAGGCACTCAACGAGGGCATCCTCGACCCTCCTTCGGGCACGGGATGGGACGGCGGTGAGCCGAAGTGAAGCAGTGCTGTGGGCCGCGGGTGCGAGGTGCGGGAGGCGGAGTGCGTTAGTCATGGGAAAACCTTGTCATCGTCGTCGAAAAGTGAGCGCCAACCGCCTGAAGTAAGCGGTGCGCTAAGACGAGGTTCGTCTTCCCCAACGGCCTCGGAATGACACAATTGTCACGCGAATAACTTTCGGCCCGCAACCCTCAATAACCACTTAACCCCCCGGACTTTCAAGGTCAAGTTAAGAGTTTGCGTTCCAGATGGCCTCGTTGGTTTCCATCCACAGTGGCTTGGCCCAGTCACCGAAAGCGCGATCCGTCAAGACCACCACGCCCCGCCGCGACGGATGATGCACCCACAAGTACGTGCCGGCTTGGCCGAAGTGGCCGATCGTATCCGCCGGCATCGAAGGGCCAGTCCAGTGCGGATTCTTCTCCCCCTTAATTTCAAACCCCAGCCCCCATGGGCACGGCTTGTAGTTGCCGTAGCCGGGGACAATACCGTTTAACTCCGGGAACTGAATTGTGGTGGCCTCCTCAAGAGTGGAGGGGTGCACCACCTTCGGGGATATAACCTCCTCTATGAAGAGGAGAAGATCGTCGACGGTTGAGCGACCCCCGAAGCCGGGGTTGCCATAAATGTCAGTGTTGGTCATTCCCAAAGGCTCGAAGACTGCTTCACGGGCGTACTGCCTGAAGGGGATGTCTGTCAGACGCGTAATTTCTTCGCCCAGCAAGGCGTAGGCGGAAGAGGAATAGATGCGACGTTCCCCCACCGGCTTCTGCTCGGTGAGGTCGTCGTGGGAAAGCCCGGAGGCGTGCGCCAGAAGGTGCCGGACGGTTGAGCCTTCGGGGCCGAGGGGCGTCGACAAGCTAAAGACCCCTTCTTCGACGGCGACGAGCGTGGCGTAAGCAGACAGGAGCTTGGTTACGCTCGCAAGCTCGAAGACGGCGGACGTGTCCCCGAAGGAGGAGCCGGATAGCGAGGCGGCGGCGACGGTGTCGCAGGGCCAGCGGGAAAAATCGATCATGCCTAAATGTTAGCGCTGATCCTCTCGTTATCGTCGTCGAAAACAGTGCGGTCAAGGACCTTCTCACGGTGGGACACGATGAGCGGCACCAAAGCCTGGCCCGTCACGTTCGTTGCCGTGCGGCCCATGTCGATGATCGAATCGACGGCAATGAGAAGCCCCACACCCTCAAGGGGGAGACCGAGGGTGGACAGCGTCAGGGTGAGCATTACCGTGGCACCCGTCGTACCGGCCGTGGCAGCGGAACCAATGACGCACACGAAGGCGATGAGGAAGTAATCCATGACCGTCAGCGGGATGCCGTAGAACTGGCTCACGAAGATAGCGGCGATCGTCGGGTAGACAGCGGCGCAACCATCCATCTTGCTCGTCGCGCCCAGCGGCACAGCGAACGACGCGTACGCGCGCGGGACACCGAGCGCCTCGACCGTCGTGCGCTCCGTCACCGGCATGACACCCATGGACGAGCGGGTGACGAAACCGAGGGAGGTCAGTGGCCACACCTTACGGAAGAACTGGGCGACGGACAGGCCGTTCCCCTTCAGGACGAGCGGGTAAATGACGAACATCACGAGTGCAAGGCCGACGTAGATGGCAACAACGAACATGCCCAGGGACGTCAATGCTTCCCAGCCGTAGGTGGCAACCGCCTTGCCGATGAGAGCGGCGGTGCCGATCGGTGCGAGGCGGATGACCCACCACAGCACCTTCTGGATCACTTCTAGAACACTGGCCGAGAGCTCGAAGATGGGCTCAGCCTTCTTCCCCACCTGAATGGCAGCGATACCAAAAGCGATGGATAGAACGAGGATCTGCAGGATGTTGAAGTTCAGCGACACGCCGGAATCACTGGCGCTTGCGGTAAGCCCCAAGATGTTGCTCGGGACGATGGACTGCAAGAAGCCCAGCCAAGAGCCCTGGCTCGACGGCGTTGCCGCGGCGGACGCATCCACGGTGGTGTTGACACCGGGCTTCAAGACGAGCGCCACAACCATCGCCACAATGACAGCGGCCAGGGAGGTAATGGCGAACCAGAGCAGGGTCTGCCACGCAAGTCGGGCGGCGTTAGTCACCTGGCGCAGGTTCGCGATGGAGGTAAGAACCGCTGTAATCACCAATGGCGGGATAAGCACCTTCAGGAGGGTGACGTAGGCGGAGCCAACGGCGGTAAGCGTGGACGCAAGCCACTCCATGTCGAAGGAGCGGGCGATAAAGCCAAGCAAAAGGCCGATGATGAGGCCGTAAATCACTTGGGCGGCGAAGCTGGTAAAGGGGTTCGACTTTTGTTGTGGCGTCGAATCCGCCTTTGTTGTTGTGGTCATATTCTTCCTTCAGGGTCGTTTCGTTGATATGACCCCTTGACACTAGACCGCACCAATCGGTTTAGTCAATATGAACCACTTTGTCTATAGAGTTCACTTGCGTTTTCGGGCACTTCGCAAGGCTTGCTCCGTACTGCGCCGAAGGCCATTAATGCGGCGAAGAAGGGGATCCACCTCACGCACCGTCTTTTGACCCGCACGCCGGGTCCACACCATGACACTGCGGGAGCCGGGGACACGGATCTGCGAGGGAACAATCCAGCCTCGCCAATAGCTAATGGAGGTGAGCAGCCAACCGACGAGGGCGGCGACGATCATGCCGGCGGCATCGTAGCCGAGGAAGTGGAAACCGACCATGGCACAGGAGGCGAGGAAGGCGGGGACGGCGTAGAGAGTGCGACCACCGAAGATGGAGGGCATTTGGCCGATGGCGATGTCGCGAAGCATGCCGCCACCGATGGGCGTGATGAAACCGAGGGCGATGGCGGACTGCCACGGAAGACCGTAGGTAAGAGCCTTGGTGGAGCCTGCGACGGCCCACACACCGAGAACGAGTGCGTCGCCGTGGTTCTTAATGCGCACCCACCAGCGTCCCTCCGTGTTGATGAGCAGGGAGATGAAGCCACCGATGAGGGCCATCGTCATGTAGATGGGTTCGGCAATGGCGATGGGGGGGCCGACCTGCATGAGGGTATCGCGGATCATTCCCCCACCCAGGCCGGTAAAGACGGCAAGAAAGAGGGTTCCCATGAAATCGAGGTCGAGTCGGCGGGCGATGCCGCCGCCGATAATCCCGTTGAGAAGCACCCCAATGAGGTCGAGGGTGGAATACAAGTTGGTAATCATTGGATCCACAGATGACACAGTGGTTCATCATAACGAGAAAAAGCCCAGACCGTAAAGGCCTGGGCTCTGTGCGCTCCTCCAACTGGGCTCGAACCAGTGACCCTTCGATTAACAGTCGAATGCTCTGCCAACTGAGCTATGGAGGAATATTGCTTCCTTGCAACGTGGATAAACTATAACGGGCTACCTACGTTTTGAGCAAATCGCCTGGTAATGGAGCAATTTCAGAGTTAGCGGGGGCGGACTATATACTTTTCTGCGGGGCTATAGCTCAGTCGGTTAGAGCAGCAGACTCATAATCCGTTGGTCCTCGGTTCGAGCCCGAGTAGCCCCACCCCAAAACACCGGGTGGATAACCACCCGGTGTTTTTTCATGCGGTAGCGGTACAGTAGTGGGCATGATTCAGTTTGTTGTTGGTGCGGCCGCAGGCTACGTCCTCGGCACCAAGGCGGGTAGGAAGCGCTTCGACCAGATCAAGCGAGCCTATACCGCCGCCGTGAACTCCCCCGTCGCACAGAATGCCGTCAAGGCTGGGCGCACTGCCCTGGCTAACCGTCTCGATCCGAACCCGCGGATGCGCGAGGTGAAGAACCTTCGCACCGAGGATGGAAACCAAATCCTGGAACAGGACGACGACTAGAGGGTATCTACCTCATCCATCCGGGTGCCGTCTGAGTATTCCATGTCGGTGACCCGGTTTTCGGGGTCGTACAGCACAACTTCGGCGCCGTCCTCGCGGATGCGGCGGAGCTGTTCCTTCACTACCTGCCTGCCGATTGCGTTGAAGCCGGTCACGCGGGACACGTCGAGGATGACGCGCGGAGAGTCGGGGGCTTCGCGGACGAGCGTGGCAGAGATTTCTTCGGCAACGGTGAAGTTGACAAAGCCCTGCAGGGTGATGACTGTCTGGTCGTGCTCTTCGCGAATGGAGCGCACGCCGGGCACGCGGTAGTTGTTTCCCTGCAACAGGTGGAGGTCCATGTGCTTACTCATGTAGGCAAACGTCTCCCTGCCACGCACGGACGTGCCGGTGGAGTCCAGGTTGGGGGAAAACGTTGCAATCCCCATGCGCCCAGGAAGTGTCCCCATAAGGCCACCGGACACGCCGGATTTGGCGGGGATACCGACCATTGTCATCCAGCGCCCCGCGTAGTCGTACATACCCGTTGAGGTCATGACGGATTGGGCGATGCGCGCGGCCTCCACGCCGATGATGCGTTCGCCAGTCACCGGCTGGATCCCGCCACTGGCAAGGGTGGCGGCCATGACGGCGAGATCGGTGACAGTGACGTTAATGGCGCACTGGTGCACGTAGGTGACGACGGCATCGTGGGGGTCGTCCTCCACGATCCCGAAGGAGTGGAGCATGTGGGCGAGGGCGAAGTTGCGGTCGGCGGTGTCCAGCTCGCTCTGGGCAATCTCCGTGTTGATGGTGAGTTCCCTGCCGGCCAGTGCCGAGAAGAAGGCGAGGATTTTCTCGATCCGGTCGGGCACGCTGGAGCCGGAGCCGTTGATGAGCTGGTTGACGGCGATGGCGCCGGCGTTAATCATCGGGTTCATGGGCCGGCCGTCTTCCTCCAGCGACAGTTCGTTGAACGCGTCGCCGGAAGGTTCCACGCCGACGATGCTGCTCACCGCGTCGAAGCCGGATTCCTCGAGCGCCAGGGCGTAGGTGAACGGCTTGGAAATGGATTGGATGGAAAAGGGGGCGTTGTCGCCGACGTGGTAGCTGCGTCCCGTTGTCGTGCACACGGCGAGGCCGAGGCGGGAGGTGTCCACTTTCGCGAGCGCGGGAATGTAATCGGCGGGTTCTCCCGCATCCGAGTCTCGGACGGCGTCGAGGATGCGGGTGAGGTAGTGCGGAATCGGGGATTTCATCGTTTTACCGGCCCATTGCCCTGTCGACGAGCTCCTGCCGGACCTGTTCGAGGACGAGGAGGTCGCTGAACATCGCGTTGTAGGCCTCCGGGTCATCGGAGGGGCGCGTGCGGGACAGGGTGGCTTTCAGGTTGGAGATTTGGTTGGCCACCACGCCTTCCTCCAGGCGGGCAAACGCCCCATCCATGTAGGCCTCAAAGTGGTCGGCGTCGGTGCGGATGGCCTCGACGGCGAGCGCCGAGACGAGGTTTTTCACGGCCGGGTCGACGATGGCATCGGTAATGGCGGCGATCCAGCCGGCTTTCCCGTCGCCGGCGCTCGCCCCGCCGGCGGTGGCGATGGCGTCGCGGACCTGGCGGTAGACGGGGTGGAAGAAGCCTTCGGGGTCGAGCTCGTCAAAGGCGCGGCCGGCGAGGTCGGGTGCCTGA
>ERZ1031292.228-NODE-228-length-19295-cov-28.858524_pt1 | contig 19295 bp, 19 predicted proteins | sample MGYA00518215_ERZ1031292 | MGnify/ENA primary metagenome ERZ1031292 (study PRJEB33718, sample SAMN03159822) | human skin metagenome | collected 2014-02-25 | study: EMG produced TPA metagenomics assembly of the PRJNA266117 data set (Human skin bacterial metagenome... | reverse complement strand
TCAAACAAACAAAAAGTAGTACATCAACACACTATCGAGTTCTCACACAACATGCCACACAATCACCACGATCCGAACACATCGAGCCGCTTCAAAAGCGCGAGTTCACATATTAACCAGGAAGTAAACAAAAGTCAAAACCCAGTCAACAACCACACCAACAACCAAAACAACCAAAAAGCTTTTAGGCCCCCGATGCGGTGAAAACAACAATAAACCACACACCAACAAAACCACAAACCCGCAGGTTAAGTTGAGGTTTAAGGTTCCCGCATTCTCCAGATATGCGCGGATACGCAGCTCGCAACGACGAAAAGGATGACGGGGACCCACCAGATCCCTACGACAACTCCGGTAATGAGCATGGAGATGATCATCGTCACCCACAGTGATCCGAGGGTTTTCTTCTTGGCGCTGCGCGTCATCTCCCCTTTTTCATAGTTGGAGATGTAGGGCCCGATGACGGGGTGCGTGCGAACGTAGTTCTCGAATTTCGGCGAACTCCGGGCGAAGAAAAATACGGCGGCGAGGGCAAATGGCGTGGTGGGCAGGATCGGCAATGCAACACCGATAAGTGCGAGTGCCATGTTGATGACACCGCCGGTGAAGAATATTGCGCGTTTCATCGTCGCCTCCTGTCTGCGTGTTTTGTCGGCGACCAGGTGGGGGCGATCCCCAAAAAACAAATGGTGCTTTATGCATCGCGAGCATTACGCTAACAACTGTATCTTTTCGCCTTTCCGTGGTTTAGGAGGACCTTCCGTGGCTGAAGAAACCACAGCTCAGTTAACCCATCCGGTTGATGCTGTCCCGTCGGCACCGAAACTTGCCGCCCTTGGCTTGCAGCACGTGCTTGCTTTCTACGCAGGTGCCGTCATTGTGCCGCTGCTGATCGCCAGTTCGCTCAATCTCGATTCTGCGACAACGATTCACCTCATTAACGCCGATCTGCTGACCTGTGGCATCGCCACCATTATCCAGTCGGTGGGCATCGGCAAGCACGTTGGCGTGCGGTTGCCCATTATTCAGGGCGTGACAACAACGGCCGTGTCCCCCATTATCGCTATCGGCTTGGGCGCGACCAACGGTGAGGGCGGTGTCGCTTCGCTTCCCACCATTTACGGCGCCATCATCGTGTCGGGCTTGTTCACGTTCTTCGCGGCTCCCGTGTTCGGTCGGGTGCTGAAGTACTTCCCCCACATCGTTACCGGTACGGTGCTGCTGGTCATGGGTACTTCACTGCTTGCGGTTTCCACCAATGACTTCGTCAACTACGCCGAAGGTGTCCCGGCCACGCGCGATCTCCTCTACGGGTTCGGCACGCTGGCAGTTATCGTGCTTGTCCAGCGCTTCTTCCATGGCTTCCTCGGCACGTTGTCGGTTCTCATCGGCCTCGTCCTCGGCACTGCCGTGGCACTGATTCTTGGCGATACTTCTTTTGCTGATGTTGCAACGGCCAACGCATTCGGCATCACCACCCCCTTCTACTTCGGTATGCCTCGCTTCGATCTCGTCGCGATCTTTTCCATGATCATCGTCATGATCATCACCATGGTTGAGACCACTGGGGATGTCTTTGCCACCGGCGAAATCGTCAAGAAACGTATCCGCCGAGACGATGTTGTGCGCGCCATCCGCGCCGACGGTTTATCCACCTTCATCGGTGGTGTCATGAACTCCTTCCCGTACACGTGCTTCGCACAAAACGTCGGTCTTGTGCGCCTGACCGGAGTGAAGTCGCGGTGGGTCGCAACCACGGCCGCCGGGTTCATGATCTTTTTGGGTCTCTTACCCAAGGCAGGTGCCATCGTCGCGTCGATCCCTGCCCCGGTCTTGGGCGGTGCATCGCTTGCGCTGTTTGCCAACGTCGCCTGGGTCGGCCTGCAAACCATCGCCAAGGCGGATCTTTCCGACGGCCGCAACGCTGCGATTGTCACCACTGCGCTGGGGCTGGCCATGCTCGTGACCTTCAAGCCCGAGATCGCAGAGGTGTTCCCGGCCTGGGCTCAGACGTTCGTCTCCTCCGGTATGTCTCTCGGCGCCATTACCGCTATTGCTCTCAACCTGTTGTTCTTCCACGTCGGCAAGCAGAGTGGGGCGCGTGTATCGCGGGCGACGGGTAAGGGGGTCACCCTGACGGAGCTCAACCAGATGGACCGCGACGAGTTCGTCGCAGCCCTTCGTCCCCTGTTTAACAACGAGGTCTTCCCCCTGGAGACGGCCTGGGAAGCACGCCCATTCAACGATGTCAACGAGTTGCGCGCGGCGATCCAGGTCGCGGTACTGACAGCCCCCGCGGAAAAGCGCGAGGCCCTCGTCCACGACTACCCGTCCATGGCGGAGCTTTTGCTTGTCGACGACTCGGAGTCGTCGTCGATCTCCGCCGATCGCGGTTCACTTGGGCTTACGGATCTGGACAGCGTTCAGACCGCCAAGTTGAAAGACATCTCCACCGCCTACCACGACAAGTTCAACATGCCGTTTGTCGCCTACCTAGACACCAACGACACCGTCGATCGCGTTATCGATGCGGGTGTGCGTCGCCTCGCCAACTCCCCGGAGCAGGAGCACCGCGCGATCCTTTCGGAAATCGTCGAGATCGCCAACGACCGCTTTGATCTCCTTCTTGCCGATGCTAACCCGGTCCGCTCTGCATGGGATCGTAAGTTCACCGAAGTGGAGTAATACGACCTTCTACCGCGAAACGGTTGGCTCCCGCCCAGCGGAATGCAACAGCGATTCCGACGAGCGGGGGCTTTTTCGATCCCGATGGGGGCGGATTCTAGAGGTTCTTTATTGCTTTACTCGTCGTGGCATCAGGCTACCGGTGCACCCCAGAAAAGCTATCCTTTACATTCGGGAATGAGGTGGGCGCATGTGGTGAAACGAATCTCCCCTTCGGCTTCCCGCTGTCCACGGAGGTTTCACCAGCAGCTAACCGGATCGTCCGGTCGCAGGAGGCACTCCCGACAAGAGGATATTGGTTTGCCACCCCCACCCCCGTTTTCCAGGCACCTGCACCATTGTTATATGTTTTCTTTTTGTTACCACCCCTATATGAGGGTTATTTAGCGAGTTCGTAGGACTTTTCCCGGCGTAGAGTCGAGGCATGAGTACGGCATTGATTGTAGGGGCGGGTCTCATTGGAATGTCGTTCGCACAGCGCTTTGTCAACTCCGGCTGGAATGTCCACATCACCGATGTCGCAGCCGAGGTTGAGGAGAAGGTCACAGATACATTCGGCGAGAGATTCGGGACGACGGTTACCTTTTCCACAGACATGGAAAAGGCAGCCGAGGGGGTGGACTTCGTCCAGGAGTCGGGGCCGGAAAAGATCGAGATCAAGCGACAGATGTTCGCCGATCTTGCCGCAGCCACAGACGACGGTGTGCCACTTGCATCGTCGAGTAGTGCCCTCCTTCCGTCGAAAATTGCCGAGGGCAACCTGGCAGCAGACCGGATCCTTATCGGTCACCCGTTCACCCCTCCGTCGATAATGCCCGTGCTTGAGATCGTCCCCGGACCGGAAACCTCGCAGGAGATCGTCGATAAGGCCCTGGCAGTGTACAAAGAGATTGGCCTGGACCCCTCGCAACTGAAGAAAGAGATTCCGGGATTTGTGGGCAACCGCATCCAGAAGATCATCATGTGGGAGCTCATCGGCCTGGTGCAAGAGGGCGTCGTCGATGTCGAGGAAGCCGACCGCATCGTTCGCAACTCCCTTGGTTTGCGGTATGCCACCGTCGGCCCGTTCGAGGCAAACCAGCTCGGTGGGGGTAAACAGGGCATTCGTGGGTTTTTTGAAAATATTGCCTACGACTGGGATACGACCTTGAAGCCGCTCCAACCGGATCTGGGCCACATGGAGGATATTTTCACAGCTGTCGAGGAGGCCTTCGGCGACGACCCGGATGCCCGCATCGCCAAGCGCGACCATGACTTGCAGGGGTTTCTCGAGGTCAGAGGGGACAAAAAGTAAACCATCGTCCACAAAGGAGCGCACCGATATTTCCCGGTGCGCGCTTGTGCCCCTGACTGTCAGCCCACCTCGTTATGCCCGCCGTGACCGGGGAAATCAGCGTCATGACCGGGAAAGTCGGGGTGGGTGTGCTTGTGGAGCGACATGTCTTGTCCATGCGCATGGGTATGGGAGTGCGCGTGGGCATGGGGGTGGGTGTGTACAAGGTCACCGTGTGAATGCTCGTGCGTGTGCACATGCACGTGCTCGTGGGTGTGCTGGATGCCGATGGTGTCCAGGGCAATAACGACGGTTGCCACGACCATGACGGCTGCCGCCAGGATGAACTGCCCGGTCATGTGTTCTCTCAGCATGACAAAGCTAAAGAAAACGCCGATGAACGGGCCGACGGAGTAGAAAGCCGATGTCTTTGCAGCACCCAGATGTCTTTGCGCCACGATATACAACTTGATGGACAGGCCAAAGGCGAATGCGCCGATGACAAGTGCTGCGAAGATCCAGGGTATGGCGGGCACAGCGTCGCCAAGTGCGAAAGCGATCGTGAGGGAACCGGTACCTGACCCCAGGCCTTTAATGAGCACGATTTGTGTCGAGTCCTTGTCAGAAATCTTCCTCGTGCAGTTGTTTTCCACACCCCAACACACCGTCGCGGCGAGAGCAAGCAACGCACCACTGTTCAGGGAAAAACCTCCTGCGAGATCCCCAGCATCGGCGGTGAGCAGTATGGATGCGAACAACACGAGCCCAATACCGACCCACAGGCGCCGGGAGACTTTCTCGCCAAAGAACACGAGAGCGATAAGCGCCGTCGCGACGATCTCAAAGTTGTTGAGGAGGGAGACTGTCGCGGCCTGCGTCCGTGCGACACCTGCGAGAAGGAGGATGGGGGCTGCTATGTCTAAAACCACCATGGCGATGGTGTACGGCAGATCTGAGCGAACAAGTCGCGGCGGACGCGTCCATGAGCGGTCCGTTTGGGCGCGTCGTTTTTCTACAACCGCGATGATCACCATTGCGAACCCCGCGCCGAGGTAAAACATTCCGGCAGTCATGGTGGAGCTCATGTGCTCAAACAGAATCTTGGACAGTGGCACGCTGAGCGCGTACAGCGTCGCTGCCAAAAGCGCAATGAGGCTAGCCCACCAGCGAAGAGTCATCGCACTTCCTTCCAGAGCCAACCGTACAGCCAGCACCCCGCTGGCGGTGCGGACTCACCCAATCCATCACCTCGAACATTACGCCTATGGGGCAAGTGAAAACGAGTGTCCACGTAGAGTTGTTATCTCCCTTAGCGCACGGTTCCAGATGCCTGGCCTACCTCTTCCGGCTGCTTGATACGGTCCTGAGCCTTTTCGAGGTCAGTCTTCTTCGACTCTTCGAGCTCACGCATCTTCTCAGCTAAAGGTTCCAGCTCCTTCGCCTTTGTGCGGTACTTTGCTGCTTCGTCGCGCAGCTTCTTAACGTACTCCCGGTCGAAGGTTTCTTTTTCTTTCTCTCCGGAATTGTTCCCCTCGTTGGAGTTGTTCTGACTGTCGTTCTCGGGAGCGTCTGGCTCCTTGACGGCATCGTCTTGGTTGTTTGGACTGCCCCATCGTGATTCGCTTGTAGCCATAGCGCTTCATCGTCCGGGACGACCTCGGCATCCCCGGTCTCGGGCGCTGCGAACCATTCGATCCACAGCAGGGTTGCACGGCATCAAGAGGCTGGTAAACGAAAGAAAACCCCAGGCCGTTACCGGTCTGGGGTTTCCCTACTCGTGGAGCTGCCGGGAATCGAACCCGGGTCCTTCGCCATTTAGCCAGGGCTTCTCCGTGCGCAGTTCGCGCTGGCATCTCTACTCGGCTCTCCGGCTCGGGCAAACACGTCCGGATGATGAGCCCAGTCGACGGTAAAATGTCGGTTCCTCCCCCGCCGACGCGGGAGAAACCCAAGCCTCTTAGTCGATGCCGGTAACCAGGTCAGAGGCAAACCTGGGCCGACAGACTAGGCAGTCGCTTTATGCAGCGAGTGCGTAGTCGCGCTGAGTATTCTCGGCGCTTAATAAGTTGCTACGACGCTCACGGTGGTCGTTGCCTGCACCGGCACGCTTCCCCTGGCTTAACAAACGAAGTCGAAACCAAAAGTCAGCCCCGTTTTAACTTGCAGCGGGATTGTGCATCTTCTGCAAGAAGTTCAACGATACCCGTTGACGGTTTATTCCTCAAGCCACTTCTTCAGCACCACCGCGTGGTTGATGTCGCGATCTTTCGCGGCAAACACGAGGGTGACATCACCATCGGAGACGAGTTTTTGAAGCTTGTCGACGTCCTCCTCCTCCGAAGCGTTCAATTCCTTGCGGTAGCGGGTGGAAAACTCCTCAAACTTTTCCTCGTCGTGGTTGAACCACTTCCGCAGCTCCGGGCTTGGGGCAACGTTTTTCAGCCAATAATCCAACCGGACGGAGTCCTTTTTCACCCCGCGCGGCCACAGGCGATCCACGAGCACGGTGGTGCCACGGGCTAGTTCTGGGTCTTTACGTAGGTCATGAATTTTGACGCAGGTGATCATCTGCTATGCCTTGATTCCCTTCACTCGACGGCCGAGTTCACGAACAACTTCGCGCTCTTCCGTACGCCGCTTGATGTCTTCACGCTTGTCGTAGTCCTGCTTGCCCTCTGCCAGGGCGAGTTCGGCCTTGAGCAGGCCGTCTTTGAAGTACAGCTTCAATGGCACGAGCGTCTTGTTGCCGTCGCGAACCTTGCCGGCAAGGGAGTCGATTTCCTTCCGGTGCAGCAACAACTTGCGGTGCCGCATGGGGCGATGGTTTGTCCATGTGCCCAGGCTGTATTCGGGAATGTTGAGGTTACGGAGCCACACTTCGCCGTGCTCAATGATGGCGAAGGCATCCGCGAGGTTAACGTGCCCCTCGCGGATCGCCTTGATCTCAGTGCCCACAAGCGAAATTCCACACTCGTAGGTCTCCAGGATGTTGTAATCGTGGCGGGCACGACGGTTGGTGGCGACGACGTTACCGCCAGCGTTCTTTTTCTTCTTCTTGCCCATAGTGGTTACCCATCTTACGCGTCGCTCAATGCCACTAGCCGTAGCCGTGTGCTGCTAACTGTTACTTCCTTACGTACAGCCGGAGTGCGACGTAGGCAGTCACGCCGGACGCAATGAGTCCGAGGAGGGTGACCAGTGGCCAGACGGTCCACAGGTCGGATGCGGTGATGGGCGCGATAAGGCGCGAATCGTACAGCGGCTGCAGTGCCGGGTCGACAACAAAGTTCTTCCCCAGGAACAGGCCACCGATGGCAACCACTGCGCCGATCAGCGTGGATAGGACAGCCTCGAGGACGAATGGTGCCTGCGTGTACCAGCGAGATGCACCCACCATGCGCATGATGGAGACCTCCTCACGGCGGTGGAAGGCGGCGATCTGCACCATGTTGCCGATGAGGAACAGTGCAGCAAGTGCTTGGACAGCAGCCACAACGAAGGTTGCGTTGCGCACCGCATCCAGGTTCTTCGTTGCTGCCTGCAGGTCATCTGCCTGGTCGACGACATCGGTGACCTGTTTCATATCGCGCACCGCATCGAGCGGCGCGGGGTTCAGCGGATCCGTCAGCCGCACATAGATCGTGGCCGGCAGCGCGTCAGGGGATGTCTCCTCCACCAGCACCGGGTCCGTCTTCTCAAACATCTCCTTGAAGCGCTCGAAGCTCTGGGCACGGTTGCGGAACGTCACCGAATCCACGCCGTCCTTGCTGTCCAGGGCGGAAAGTACCTCACGGCAGGCCGGGGTGGAACAGTTCTCGTCGTTGGCAGATATCTCCTCGTCGAGAAGCACCATCACCTCAACGCGCTCCAGGTAAATGTCTTTCGTGTCACTGGTCACGTTGGTCACCAGGAAACCGGTGGCCAGAAGCGCCAGCGAGATGGCGGTGGTAATGATGAGGGCGAGGGTCATCGTAATGTTACGACCCAGGCCTTTGAGGCCCTCTTTAAGTACGTATCCCATTCCTATCGCCCCTGTCCGTACACGCCATGTGCATCGTCTCTGACCAAAACGCCGTTGTGCAGCTCGATGACGCGCCGCCGCATTGAATCCACAGCCTGCGCGTTGTGCGTACTCATGACCACTGTCGTACCCAGCTGGTTAATACGATTCAACACCACCATGATGTCGTTGGCGGTGTCAGGATCGAGGTTGCCGGTCGGCTCGTCGGCGAGGAGGACAAGCGGACGATTCACAAAGGCACGGGCCACGGCCACGCGCTGCTGCTCGCCACCGGACAATTCTTGCGGGTAACGGTTGTCCTTGCCGGCAAGTCCCACGAGTTCCAGAGTCTCCTCCACCTTGTCTGGGATCGTAGATTTGCGCTTACCAATCACTTCGAGGGCGAACGCCACGTTCTCGAAAACGGTCTTGCCGGGTAGCAAACGGAAATCCTGGAACACGTAGCCCAGATGCTGGCGCAGCTGGTTAACGGCCTTTCCGCGCAGTGTATTGACGTGGTAGTCCCCCACATACACGTCACCTGAGGTGGGGTCTACTTCTTTCAGCATGAGCTCTAAGAAGGTCGACTTGCCCGATCCCGATGGGCCGATGAGGAAGACAAATTCCCCCTTGCCAATCTCCACGCTTACATTGTCCAGCGCAGGCCGAGTCGACGTCTTGTACGTTTTAGTAACAGCGTCAAATGTGATCACAGAAGTCACTCTAGTCCATGTTCGTCACGTCTTCCCCACCTATAGCTGTGGATTTGGTGGGAATCCCCGAACCGAGAGCTGCGCAACCGCCAACCGCAAGAGACGGAGCGTCGAAAAGCGTACTAGAAACAGGCGAGCTTGCAGCGCGGGCCATCAATGACCGTGATCGGCGTACCAAAGAGCTCGGACAACGTCGAATCCACCATGACCTCGTCCACACTACCCTGTGCAAAAACCTGGCCGTTCTTCACCGCACAGATGCAATCGGCGTACTGGGCAGCAAAGTTGAGATCATGGAGAACGACGACGATCGTGCGGCCGAATTCATCAGCGGCGCGCCGCAGCATCCGCATCATCTGCACCGAATGGGCGATGTCCAAATTATTCAGGGGCTCATCCAAGAGGACATACTCGGTTTCCTGGGTGAGAACCATCGCCACGTAGGCGCGCTGCCGCTGCCCACCAGAGAGCTCATCGAGGTAGCGATCCTCCAACTCCTCCAACTCGAAGAAACGAATGTACCGGTCAATGATCTCTTCATCGGCCACGGTTGTGCGCCCCTTGTTATAGGGGAAGCGACCAAAGGCCACAAGCTGACGGACGGTGAGACGCGTGATGAAATGGTTTTCCTGCCGGAGAATGCTCAGAACCGTGGCCAAATCCGCAGACTTCGCGGAGGACACGTCCATGCCACCGACGGTGATCGTACCCTCATCCATTTTGAGAAGGCGACCGATCATGGTCAACAACGTGGACTTCCCCGCCCCATTCGGACCAACCAGTGCAGTCACGCCGTGGGCGGGAATATCGAGGGTAACGGGGCCGACCGAGGTGTCGGAGCCGTAGATCTTGTGTACATTTTCGAGGGTGATCATAGGCGTCCTTTCTTCATAATGACCCACAGGAATGCGAGCCCACCGACGAGCTCAATAACAACCGACACCACGCCCTGCGCATGGAAAACGTGATTCATAAAGAAGTACGCGCCAGTGAGGATCGCGTAACACATGAATACCGACAGCGGCAGAAGACGCCGGTGATCGTAGGTGTCGCAGGACTGGTAGGTGAGCGTAGCGACGAGGAACCCAAGGAACGTCATCGGCCCCACAAGGGACGTGGACACGGCCATAAGCACGGAAACGAGAGCTAGGACGGCGATTACCACTCGCTTGTGATTCACGCCGAGGTTAATGGCAATGTCCTCCCCCAGGCTGATGAGGTTCAGCTTCCCAGACAGGGCGAATAGGCCCGCAGCCGCCAGCACGACGAGGGGGATTGCGACAGGGAAGAGCGCCGCGTCGGCGTTATTGACGGAACCGAAAAGACGCGCCGCGAGGACATCGAACTCCGATGGATACAACATCCGCTGCATAAAGGTGGCCACAGAGCCCAGTCCTCCGCCGATGACGATGCCAACGAGCAGCATCAGGTGAAGGTTTTTCACCCCGCCGATAAACAGCCAGCCGTACAGCGCGAGCGAAAGCCCCACCATGAGCGCAACTTGGAGGAGGAATAGTCCAATCCCCTCAAAGTGCACGAGGGCCGCCGAGCCCAGGAAGAACACCGTAGCCGTCGCGATGAGCCGGTACAAAGACTCAAAACCCATGATCGACGGCGTGAGGATCCGGTTGGATGTGACCGTGTGGAAGCAGACCGTGGCGAGCGACTGGCACACGGCGACAATCGCCATCGCGACAAGAGACACCGCGCGGCGCTTCGCAATCAGCCAAAAACCTGGCGTCCCAAATTCCATCGGATTCTTATACATGAGAAGACCCGAGGTAAACAACACGCAGCACGCAAGGACGACCACGAACGTAACGGCGTACACGCGCCTGCCGTGGGCTGTTCCGAACGGTCCCCGTCTCCTGTTTTTGCTTGTCGACGCTCCTTCGGTTGCGGTCGTCGACGCATCAACGGGTTTTGTCTTCACAATCTGAGTCATCTCTTCCTACCCTGCCTTCTTCGTCGTCCGTACAAGCAGTGCGATGAACACAGCAGCGCCGACGACACCGAGCACCACCGACACGGGAATCTCGAACGGCATGATGATCGTTCGACCGATGAGGTCACACGCAGTGACGGTGCCGATGCCGAGAAGTGCCACCCACGGCAGGTTCTTGCGCAAGTTGTCGCCCAACATGAGAGAAACAATGTTAGGCACGATCAGCCCGATGAATGGAAGGTTACCCACAACGACGGTAACCACCCCGGTGGCAACCGCGATCAGGAGCGTGCCTGTGAGCATCACGTGCTTGTAGTTAATCCCCAGGTTGGTGGCGACGTCCTCACCCAATCCGGCAGCCGTCAGCCGATCCGCAATGAACCACACAACGACAAGGACAATGGTGACGATCCACAAGACCTCGTATTGCCCCTTAATCACCGAGGTAAACGAGCCTGCGAACCAAACACCTAGGGCCTGGAGCATATCGAATTGCAGGGCAACAAACGTCGACAAGGCTCCAACAACCGCCCCGAGCATGATCCCCACGATGGGAACCACAAGAGAGCTGCGCAGCGACACCCGACGCAGGAAGAGAAAGAAGATTGTCGTGCCGATCGTCGCGGCCACAACCGCGGCGATCATGCGGACGATGATCGGCGCCGTCGGCCAGACAATCATGATCCCAATGAGACCGAGGCCCGCCCACTCCGTCGTGCCCGTCGTTGTCGGCTCAACGAAGCGGTTCTGTGTGATGAGCTGCATCACGAGACCGCTCATGGCCATAACTGCCCCCGCCAAAATAAGAGCCACGGTGCGCGGGACGCGCGTGGTGAAGAACATCTCCACACCGTCTTCGCCTGTAAGGTCGTAGACCCCCGTAAACAGCGAAGCAACGAGAAGCGCCACAACCACAACAACCGCCACCACGAGTTTCCAGGTCCTTTCCATTCTCGGTCTCCTGGTAGCTAGCGGTGTGCTCATCGAGTTGGCCTCCTCGTTACTTTGGTGAAGCCCCTTCCGCAGGCGCGAAAGGGTCAATTCTCAAATCGCGTAATTTACAACTTGCTGGCGAGCTCGTTCAGGAATTCGATGTAGGTCTCGATGGACTCGTTGGTGTACGTGTCAGCAGGCATGTACACGACGTGGCCGTTCTTGACAGCATCGACGTTCTTGAGAGCATCGTTATTTTCCAGGACCTCCTTGGCAGGAGTTGCGTTGTCATCGATTGCGGCGTCGCGGTCGAGCACGAGGATCCACTGCGGGTTGGCCGCGACGATCGCCTCGACGGAGATCTCGTCACCCTTGTGGTTATCGGAGGAGTTCTCCACCTGCAGAGCAGGCGTGAGCCCCAGGATCGGGTACAGCGGGCCGATCGCGCGTCCCTTCTCCGGCGCGATGAAACCAATCTTGCCACCGGAAACGTTGACGGCGAGAACCTTCTCCTCTGGCTTGTACGCCGCCTTCACCTTCTCGACGGCATCATCAAGCTGCGTGTTGAGGGCTTCTGCCTCCTTGCTCTTATCAAAGATTTTGCCCAGCTCCGTCGTCTGGCGCTTCAGCTCGGAATCAAGCGGCTGCCCTTCGCGCACGTTGAGGTCAACGAAGGCGGCATCGCCGGCCAGCTCCTTCAGATCATCGGCGTACTTGCTGAAGCGCTGCCCCTGAATAATAAGGTCCGGGTTGGCTGCCACGATGGCCTCGAGGTTCGGCTCTCGGTGGTTTCCGATGTCCACGATCGACTCATCATCCTTGTAAGAGATGGTGTGCGGCATGAGCTCCCGCGGCGCGGCCTTGAGCTTTACACCCCAATCGGACAGCGTCTCAAAGGTGCGGTTATCGAGGCTAACCACCGACTCCGGGTTGACCGGGACCTCCACGGGCCCGTTATCCGTGTCGACTGTGACGGTAGCAGCCTCAGCCGCCTGCGTCGTTGTCTCAGACGTGGTCGTGTTAGAGCAACCGGAAAGAACCAGACCAGTTGCCAGGAAGCCAGCGATCAGCCCGGCAATTTTCTTGTGAGCCATGAAGTCACCTTTCTACGCCGCGTGCCGCGGCAACGTGTGGTTTCCGTCCCGCCAAAAATCCACGTTTTCATCTTTTCGACCGACGGGGCATGACGCAGCATTCACGCCCTCGAACGCGTCTTTTACGCAACATTTCCATTGCGTAATTAAGAACACCATAGCGATTTAACAAAAAGTAAGTCAACCCTAACATAGGGCGAGCTAACTCAAAACCAGCGCCTATCCCCACTCACAGGCATTTCACAGTGCGATCGCAAAATTCTGGTAACATTTTTGCAGATCAATATTCTCGTTGAAAGGACCCCATCGTGAGCCACTACCGCTTCACCGCCGCGCTTACCGCATCCATGCTCGCCACTGGCCTGGTCACGGCCTCCCCTGCACTTGCCGATCCAGACCCCACCACCGGTGTCGAACTTAACGTCCCCACCTCCCAATTCACGGCCACCCGCGTCACTGTCGACCTCTCCGACTCCCGCAACGAGGGCATCCCCGCGCTGAAGGAATACCGCGCCCGCGCCTGGGATATCAACCTCCCCTTCGATGGCTCATCGATCCGCCAGCAGGCTGCCAAGCACGGCCTGCGCACAAAGGAAGCCTACGTCAATGCCGTGCAGTCCGACGGTGGCCTCACACGTATTGCCGTCCAGCGCGCCGCCGAGAACTCCTACACCGGCAAGATTAAGCACGAGCGTCCCACAAGTTCTGAATGCCAAATTGGTGCCCCCGCCGCCTGCGCCTCCATCTGGTCCGCAAAATACAAGGGACAGCAAGGATGGTCTGAAAACCTTGCCAAGCACCCCAACAACGTCGGAATCAGATCCATGATCATTGACCAGTGGGGCAAGAGCGAGGAAGCCGGCCTCATCGCCGCGAACGGCGCCTACAGCGGCGGCGGACACCTGCACACCCTCATCAATCCTGCACACCGCTACTACGGTTTCGGCTACGTCAAGGGAACAGACGGGTGGTACACCGGAGCAAGCACGTCTTCTTCCTCCCCCATTGAGACGGACAACCTCCCCAGCGGCACGAAGACAATCAACCTCTATCGCGCCGCCACAGACAAGGAAAAGTCAACCGGCATCATCACCGACATCCCGACTAAGCCGAAGCCGCAGGACCCCAAGCCTCAGGATCCCAAGCCGACTGAGCCGAAGCCGCAGGATCCCAAGCCGGGCCAGCAGGGAACTGCGACCAGCGTGGACATCAACAACATCAGCTCGAACTCGGATGTCCTGTCCTCGGAGACTGCTACCGATGGGGAGAAAGCCATCGCGGGAATCTTCCTCGCCCTCGGTATCCTCGGTATTATTAGCGCGGTCGTCAGCGCTGCGCAGCAGGCCGGAATCCTCAACTTCTAGCCGCTCACCGCTTTTGCCGGCAGGTTCACGCCTGCCGGCTTTCTTCTGCCTAGTGGGGAAAAGTGACGGCGACGATATGGTCGTCGTGGTGGTGGGAACCGGTGCCATGGGTGACGTGGCGGGAGCGGGTTTCATTGATGAGCACACGCGCGTCGGAAAGCTCCGCAACCATCGCGGGGGTAAGACAATCAAAGCTTCCATGATGATGGACGAACAAGAGAACACCACCGGGGGCAAGGAGACGCCGCAGCTGGTCGCACGCCTCCTGCGTAGGCGGGAGCACAGGATACATGGCGGTGACGAGATCGTACGTGGGACTGTCCGGAAAATCTTCGATCCCACACACTCGCCACTCAACAGCGCCATCCGCGTCGGCTGAGCGAGCGCGGGAAACTGCCACCGCCGAGGGGTCAAAGGCAGTCACCTGCCACCCCGCGTCGGATAGCCACAACGCATCGGCCCCCTCACCGCAGCCCACGTCCGCAGCCTTACCCGGCGAGAGCGCCAGCGCCTGGACGGCGTAGATGAGCGACTCGTTGGGGTTGCCGCTCCACATGCGGTCAACCTGACGGTAGCGCTCGTCCCACTCTTCCGCTGTTGACACCATCGCGTTATTTGTCGCTTTCAGCCATCCGCCAACGAATTCCCGCCTCAAGGAACCCGTCGATGTCGCCGTCGAGTACCTTCGACGGGTCGCCCACCTCGTAGTTGGTCCGCAAATCCTTCACCATCTGGTACGGGTGGAGCACGTAGGAGCGCATCTGATTGCCCCAGCTTGCCTCCCCACCGGCGCCGAGCGCGTCCATCTCCGCCTGCTCCTCCTGGCGCTTGCGCTCCAACAGGCGGGACTGGAGAACAGCCATCGCCGACGCGCGGTTCTGGATCTGCGACTTCTCGTTCTGACACGTCACCACGATGCCCGTCGGAATGTGCGTGATACGGACCGCTGAATCCGTCGTGTTCACCGACTGGCCGCCGGGTCCGGAGGAACGGTACACGTCCACGCGGACATCGGAATCGGGAATGTCGATGTGGTCCGTTTTCTCCACCACGGGAAGGACCTCGACCTCCGCAAAGGACGTTTGCCGACGCGCTTGGTTGTCGAACGGGCTGATGCGCACAAGGCGGTGGGTGCCCTGCTCCACCGAGAGCGTTCCGTACATGTAGGGATCAGAAACCTGGAAGGTAGCGGACTTGATGCCCGCTTCCTCGGCGTAGGAGGTGTCAAAGACCTGCACCTTGTGACCTTCCTTTTCCGCCCACCGGATGTACATGCGCATGAGCATTTCCGCCCAGTCCGCAGCATCCACACCGCCGGCCCCGGAACGGATGGTGACCACGGCATCGCGCTCGTCGTATTCGCCGGAGAGCATCGTCTGCACCTCCATCGATTCGATGGCCTGGCGAAGGTCGGCGCGCTCGTCGTCGGCAAGCTCTGTCCCCTCGCCCTCTTCCTCGGCGAGCTCGTACATGACGGGAAGGTCATCGACGCGCTGGCGCAGCGCACGTACTTTCTTCAGCGTCGACTGCGTGTGGCTCAGGTCCGAGGTAACCTTCTGTGCGTTCGTCGGATCGTCCCACAGCGTAGGGTCGGCAGCGGTGAGCTCGAGCTCACGCGCGCGCTCAGCCAGAGCATCAAGGTCAAGCACCTTTTCAATGGTGGTTAACGTGTCGGACAGGGACTCAATATCAGAAGCTACATCGGGTTGCACAATGGATAAGCCTACCTATCTAGGGCACAATAGGGTGGTATGAGCACCTCTAATGAGAAGATCACCAAGAAAATGTTGCAGAGCATCGCCAAGACGTTCTGCGTAGCCCACCAGCATGACGACGACGCGCGGATCGCACAGTCGCTTGTCTATAACGCCGGACGCCTCGCCTGGAGGATGCGAGAAAACGGAGTGTCTACCCGCCAGAAAACGTCGGTGTCCGATGTTGTTACCGAGGCCGACGAAGCGGCGGAGTTCTTCGTCTCCCACGTGCTTAGAACCCTTCGCCCCGACGACGGCATCCTGGGAGAAGAGGGTGCCTCCCAGGCGTCGAAAAGCGGAAAGACGTGGGTAATCGACCCGGTGGACGGAACCTACAACTTCGCCTCCGGCTCCGACTACTGGTGCTCCGCCCTCGCGCTCGTCACCGGCGACCCATCTGCGCCCGAGACCGTGCACCTCGGCGCCGTTCACCGCCCCGCAATGGGCTACACGTGGTTCGGTGGCCCGGAAATTCCCACGACAAGAGACGGCCAGGAAGTCGCAGACATTGAGGATGCCGATGCCGCACGTGTTTGCCTCGGCACGTACATCCACCCCACATGGATTAATGACGACACGCTCCTCGGCTGCTGGCGGCGCGTTGCCAGTACGTTCGCTACCGTCCGCATGCTCGGCGCCGGCTCCGTCGACCTAGCCAGCGTGGCCGACGGCACGCTCGGCTGCTGGATGCAACACTCCGTCAAAGACTGGGACTGGCTGCCCGGCAAAGCCCTGGTAGAGGCCGCAGGTGGTGTGACCGCAGAGGTTCCCGCCGGGGGCGTTGTGTGGAAGATCGCCGGCCCGAAAACCGCAGTCGCACAGATGACGGAGGCACTGACATGCTAAAACAAGACCTCGCCCTGGCCATCTCCCTCGCGGAGGCCGCCGATGCCATCACCCTCGACCGCTTCCAAGCCCAGGACCTCAACGTCGCCACCAAGCCCGACCTCACCCCCGTCTCCGACGCGGACCTCGCCGTGGAGAAAACACTGCGCGGCATCATCGAGCGAGAGCGCCCAGACGACGACATCCTCGGCGAAGAATACGGCGGCACGCCCGCCACCACCGGCCGCCAGTGGGTCATCGACCCCATCGACGGCACGAAGAGCTTCGTCCGCGGAGTGCCGATCTGGGCCACCCTTATTGCCCTCTGCGACGGCCACACCCCCGTCCTCGGCGTGGTCTCCGCCCCTGCACTCTCCCGCCGGTGGTGGGCGACGGACGGTGGTGGCGCATTCCTCAACGGATCACCCCTCCACGTGTCCAAGGTCTCCACGCTTGCCGACGCCTCCCTCGGCTTTTCCTCCCTCTCTGGATGGGCGGACCGCGGGCTCAGAGAAAAATTTGTCGACCTCACCGACGCCGTCTGGCGAATCCGCAGCTACGGCGACTTCTGGTCCTACTGCCTTGTCGCCGAGGGCGCCATCGACATCGCCACCGAACCTGAGGTAAACCTCTGGGACCTCGCGGCCCTCGACATCCTCGTCCGCGAAGCAGGCGGCACGTTTACCTCCCTCGACGGGGAGCCCAGTCCCTACGGCGGCAGCGCTGTTGCCACCAATGGGCTGCTACACGCCGACGTGCTACGCGCACTGCGTTAACACCCAAAAAGGCCGTGGCCCCTTCTATGGAACCACGGCTTTTTTCTGTTTTACGGCAAGCGGAGCCCGTAGCCGGGGTAATCCTCATGTTCGTTGAGATCAGCAAGGACCTGCTCGCTGGTTGTCACGATCGACGGGGAGTGAAGGAAACCCTGCAGTGGTGTACGACACGACGTGTCAATGCCAGGTGCAATATCCATGCCACCGGACATGAAGCCGACGAGCTGGTCGCCACGCAGGATTGGCGCGCCCGAATCGCCACGAGTAGCGCACACCTGGGAGAAGCTCACCGACTCTGACGTTATGAGGTTCAAACCACACGTCATGCCGGTGCCCACGCCTTTCTTGCAGATCCGCTCGCCATCATTGGCCCTGCCGGACAGGCTGTTTACGGTAACGCCGTCGTAAGTGCGGGACAGCTCCGCCTTCTTCGTGTCAAACACAATGACGGAGTAATCACGAGCTTTATTCCCACCGACAATGGTGCCCATGGGCGCGATGGACTGTGCATCCGCCGACGACACCTTCTGACCGAACTGGCCACAGTGAGCGGCTGTGATTCCTATACCGCGCCCCTTGGCATCGAAACCTACGATGCCAAGCGTGCACAAATTCTGCGGCGTGCCATCAAAAGCGTGCACGAAGATTGGGGTCCCGGGGCCAAACAGGGCCCTCCCACGTGCCTCCGCGTCCCTGGCTTCCTGCGGAATATCGGGGGCGTTGAAGAAAGAGTTGGGCGCGCGATGCAAGACGCCACCTTGCTTAAGGGCCATGATCTGAGAGCCAATATCGTATTTCCACTCGTAGTTAAGCAGGTTTTCTTCCTGCAGTGGCTCCGCAGTGGCGGTGGGGACGACGGCAAAAGCCGATGTGGCAATTAGGGAAACGGCTGCGAGACTCACTCGCGCCAGAGTGGAAACAAGGCGCATTCTTCCAACATAACAGCTTTCACATGAACCTCATGCGATAACACCAGGTGGCGGTTTTCCGGAACCCAATTGTTACCAACATGTTGTAATTCCGTAACGGATATGGGCATGCCGAATGGCCCGAGTGGGTGCTCGGGCTTTTGGCGTGGGGTGTTATCCGGGCGGGCTGGGGTCGATGGGCATGCCGAGTTGCATCCGGGCAAGACGCACGGCCCCGCCTTGGGCACACGGGTGCATGTTGAGTTGCAAGGGTCCGCCGAAGGCAGGCTTCCAATACTCCAACCCGTCTATTCGCACCATCCGGCCGTACATGGGTGTATCCGGATCATCATCATTGCGGCCGTTGAAGAACTTACACAACAACATCAGGTTAGAGGAGATTGTTTTCCCACCCATTTTCACCGCTTTAATGTGGTGCACCTGGCACTCACTGGCAGGAGTCGAACACCCCGGATGCGGACACACCGGATTACGAATCGACTGGTTAATAAACTCCAACACATCCGCAAACCGGGAATCCTCCGTCATCTCAAACGAATACAAACCAAAATTCTCCGGAGCAAGGGGACTGACAAGAGCAATAATCCCCTCCTTTTCAAGCTCAGCCTCCACAATCTCCTTACCCGTAATAGTCGCACCGTTAGTAGCCGAAAACACAAACTGGTTTCGTTCCTCCTCCGTATACCCCATAAAGTCCATAGTGAACGGGAGCACAAACAAAGGCTTGCCAACAGTGGGAAGCGACCCATCTGCTTCAGACAAAGCTAGCTTGACCAACCCATCAGCAGGACACGTCTTGTCCGTGGCTTTCGCACGATCATAAATCTGCTTCAACCGAGAGGATTCTGCTGTCAGCGTCAAGGTGGCGAACGTGGAATTCTTTATTGCCCGATAGGTGAGCTTCTTATCCGGGTTATCCGCCTGGTGCTCATTCAACTGCTGGATAAGGCGCGCGCCCTCGGCGTTAATGGTGGTGATATCACGCCCGTAGGGAACAAGAGCCT
>ERZ1031292.227-NODE-227-length-19321-cov-33.937506_pt1 | contig 19321 bp, 11 predicted proteins | sample MGYA00518215_ERZ1031292 | MGnify/ENA primary metagenome ERZ1031292 (study PRJEB33718, sample SAMN03159822) | human skin metagenome | collected 2014-02-25 | study: EMG produced TPA metagenomics assembly of the PRJNA266117 data set (Human skin bacterial metagenome... | reverse complement strand
TATCGAATAGGGCGCTCATGAAATGAGGCTGTTTGCTTCGAATACCAGTCATGAAGCACGGGGCTTTTCGGAATCTGCTGCGAAAAGTAAAAAGGGTGGGGTGGCCGGAAAGGCAGTTCGGTTATCGCAGCAGATATCGAGCCTGGATTCGGGCGACCTGCGGAAATGCGAGGGAAGCCGGTGTTCGGGATCTGCTGCAAAAACTTAAGGCGCCTACCCCAGCAGCGCGTCCGTTTCTTCCTCCGTGGTGACGGTGATGCGCGTGCCTTCGGGGAAGTGGCGGACGATGACGCCCTCCTTCTCAAACTTCTGGCCGGGCAGCCAAATGAAGTTTGCCTGGCTAGGGACGGCGCCGAGGGCTTCCTGGGCGCGGGCGCGCTGTTTTTTCACCTCGGCGACTCGTGCGGCGAGCTCATCGCCAGCCGCCAGGCTGGCGAGCGCAGCAGCCTGGGCGGGAGCGGAGACGGCGAAGGGAATGGCGACCTTGATGAGGGCGTCGATAAGCTCGGAAGAACCGAGCGCGTAGCCGATGCGGAGGGCAGCGAGCCCGTAGGCCTTCGAGAACGTGCGCAAAACGACGAGGTTCGGGTGGTCGGCGAGCTTGCCCACGCCGGACTCCACGTCGGCGAACTCGATGTAGGCCTCGTCGAGGGCGACGACAACGTCGTCGGGCACGCGCGACATGAAAGCGTCGAACTCCGCGCCGGTGAAGGCAGTGCCGGAGGGGTTGTTCGGGTTGCAGAGGAAAATAAGCTTCGTGTTTTCCGTCACAGCCTCGGCGATGCCGTCGAGGTCAACGGCCTCTTTCTTGTCCAGCGGGATCGGTACCTTCGTCGCGCCGCACACGTCGACGAAGATGGGGTACGCCTCAAAGGAGCGCCAGGGGTAGATGACCTCATCCTCGCGGTTGAGGCACGTAATCTGCACGAGCTGCTGGCACAGGGCGGAGGAGCCACAGCCGACGGCGACCTGCTCAAAGCTGAGGTCGAAGGTGGAAGCAAGCGTCTCGCGGAGCTCTACGGCGAACATGTCCGGGTAACGGTTCACCTCGACCTTGTCCAGGGCCTGTTTCACGCTGGGGAGGGCGTCGTGCGCCAACTCGTTGGAGGAAAGCTTGATCGCCCCCTCGATCTTCTTTCCGGGAACGTAGCTGGGGATATTGGTAAGATCTTCTCGTAGCATGTGGACAGTTTACTCTCACCTGCTATTTTGGTGGGAAGCGCGGTTACCGGTACGATAGGTGACCAAGGAGACGTGCCAGAGCGGCCGAATGGGGCTCACTGCTAATGAGTTGCCCTCTTTATCGAGGGCCGGAGGTTCAAATCCTCTCGTCTCCGCAGCTGCCCTTTAGTGGTTTTGGGGCAGCGCCGCGCCCGTGGCTCAACGGATAGAGCATCTGACTACGGATCAGAAGGTTGGGGGTTCGAATCCCTTCGGGCGCACAATTAAACCCCAGCTAGGAACACTAGCTGGGGTTTTTCTTGTCGCCGCGCACCTACAAGAATTTCGCGTTTAAGTAGCGAAAATTCAAACAGGCTATGGGACAATTATTACTACCACTAATCGGCAGTTTGAATGGCGATGAAAAACAACTAAAGGAGAACAGTAATGAACAGGGTAATCCAACCAATAACGAAGTTGCTACCAACAGCCAACACCCTCATGGAGGTGAACAAGGCGCTCGGCCTGCCAACGGACAAGGAAACAATCCGAGCGAGGGGACAGGAAATGCTGGAGGAGTTCGGGGAACTGCGGTGGAAGATCCTCAACAGCCGCCAACGGAGCTTTCAGGCAGCGAACGGACACCCGATGAACACGCAGCAGGTAATGGCGGCGGGGCAGCAGGCGGGGCAGCAGGCGCTGGACATAATAGTGGAGAGGTACGTGAGGGCTCCGCTGAGGGAAACGGAGCCGATGGAAACTGATATCGAGTTCGAGAACTAGATCCCGATACGCGTGACCAGTCCGTTTTTCCTGCAATGGCCTATGTGGTCCCCGGACAATCGGACTGTTCAAGCCTCAGCTTCCAACTGTGCGGTGACAATCGTGCTACCAAACGTAGTGAGTGTGACGATATTACCATTGCGTGAGTAACACATCTCGTGTTGGAGAAAGGATCGCAATGTCAGTAAAGGGCTTCGTTAGCGCGGTAGCCAAGGATCTGCAAGAAAACAGGGGCGAACGGGAGGAACTGTACAAGGAGTTCCACAAACACCCGGAGCTGTCCATGGAAGAGACGGAGACAGCGAAGCGAATCGCGGGGGAGTTAGACAAGGCGGGAATTTCCTACGAGTACGTGGGGGACACGGGAATCGTAGCGACGATTGAAAACGGTGAGGGGCCGGCTGTGGCCATGCGCGCGGATATCGACGCGCTGCCTGTGCCGGAGGAATCGGGCAAGGACTACGCCTCCGAAGAGGAAGGCAAAAGCCACGCGTGCGGGCACGATTTCCACATCATGAGCCTTTTGACGGCATTGCAGGCATTCAATGCCCACAAGGATGCCTGGTCCGGCACCTACGTCGGCGTGTTCCAGCCCGGCGAAGAGACAGCACAGGGCGCCAAGGACATGGTGGAAAACGGCATTGCAGAAAAACTTCCTAAGCTGGATGTATACCTCGGCCAGCACGTGTTGAGCTCCCTCCCGGGGGCCCACGTGGGCACCAAACCGGGCGTGTTCCTCACATCGGCAGCATCCATCCGGATCACGGTGTTTGGCAAGGGATCTCACGGCTCGATGCCGCAGCTGGGTGTGGACCCGGTGGTCTTGGCCTCCAGCATCGTCATGCGCCTGCAGACGATCGTGTCCCGCGAGATCGGGCCGAGTGATACGGCCGTGGTCACCGTCGGTTCCCTGCAGGCGGGCTCGAAGTCCAACATCATCCCTGATAAGGCCACCCTCCTCATTAACACGCGCGCCTACGACAAGGACGTGGAAAAGAAGGTTCACGCCGCCATCGAGCGCATCGTCAAGGCGGAGTGCGAAGCGGCGGGCAGCCCGAAGGGGCCGGAGATCGAGTACTACGACGTCTACCCGCTCACCATCAACGACGAGGAGCTCACCGCCAAAGTGCGCGCCGCTTTCGATGAGGTCTTCGGCGACGAGTCCATCGACATCACCCCGCAGTCGGCCTCCGAGGACTTCTCCTACGTCCCCGATGCGGTAGATACCCCCTATGTGTACTGGGCTTTTGGTGGCTTTGCGGATCAGGAAAACGCGCCGGGCAACCACAACCCGGCCTTCGCCCCGGATCTGCAGCCAACGCTCGACCGGGGTGCCGAGGCGGCGATCGCCGCAGCCGGCGCGTGGCTTGCGAACCAGTAGGCAGGCTCCCGCATTTTGCAGGTGGGAGCAGGGGATTTGCCAAATTCTGAACTTTGAGTAAACTCTTTCTTCGTTGCGCCCGTGGCTCAACGGATAGAGCATCTGACTACGGATCAGAAGGTTGGGGGTTCGAATCCCTTCGGGCGCACGATAGAAAATGCCTCCTTGCTTATATATGCAAGGGGGTATTTTTTGTTTCTTAAGTATCTGCGGATTCTAGCTTCATGCGGTTAAAGTAATAGCTATGAGGAAGCTCGCCTTCGCGGTGATCGCTCTAATTTCGTTGAGCGCATTGGCCAACTGCATGTGGAGAACCATGGGTATCTCCACCATGTTGTGGGTCACACTTGTCGTCTGCGTAGCGTGCGTCGTCCTCAGTGGCATCATGGCCGCACACAGTGTGGGGATCGAGCGCAACCTCGCCCGCCATATGATCGTCTTCTCTCTGTTGAAGGCCATCATGCTGACACTCGTGGTCATGGATGCCCCGGGGTCTCTCCTCTGCCTCGTGGTTCACGACCTGGCCACGCTCTTTATTGTCGGCCTCGCCGGTGCTTTCCTCACACCGCGGCGGCGGCCCGCACCCACAAGCGGGATGCTGAGCGTTGTCCTGCAGTACAAGATCGTGGTTATCCTCGGCACCCTCACCACGGCGATGGGGGAGAACGCCTGGCTGGGCAGGATTCACTTCGACCTGATGGAATGGATCCCGATCATCCACGCGGTGCTGTCCTCGGTGTTCCTCGCCACTGTGTTCATCGTGGCGCGGAAGTTCCCCGTGCTCATCACCGCGCAGATCATCATGTTCCTCACCGGCGCGCTGAACCTCATCAATTCGGACATTGCCTCGATGCTGCACAGCGTCATCACACCGGCGGCGACGGCGCTGCTGTGCTACTACATCGTCATGGAGCCGCCGGTGAAAAAGGTGAAGGGCAAGGCGATCCCCAATCCAAACGCCATCTGGAGCTAGAACACCTCGACGCGGCTGCCGATAGCCTCGGCCTGGTGCAAGATGGAGAGCCAACCGTCGGCACCGGGGTGGAGGCGGAGGACCGGGCGGAGACCGGAACGTGCGTCGAAACGGATGCGGGACCGATACCCGGCGTCGACAAGCTCCTCGATGGAGGGCTGGTCACCGGAAAGATCGTTGCGGGCCTGCGTGAGGAGCTCGAGGGCCTCGTCGAGGGCCTCGACGAGCTTGGGGGCGTTGGTCTCGCACATGGCGCGCACGAGGGACGCCTTGGAACCCGCGACGCGCGTGGCATCCGTGTAGCTACCGGCGGCAAGCGACAGGGCGAGCGCACCACCGTTGTCGCCGACAACGCTGAGCGCCTCCGCGAGCACGTGGGGCAGATGCGAAATGCGGGCAACCGCAGCGTCGTGGGAATCGGCGAGGGTGGGGATGACCTCCGCGCCGACGAGCCCGGCCATGTGGGCAACATCGGCCCACAGCGCGGCCCACGAGTCATCTACCTCGCCGGCCTCCAGCTGGTCGTAGCAGATAACCCAGGCACCGCCGTTAAACAGGCCGGACTTTGAGGCCTTCCAGCCGGAATCGGCGGTACCCGCCATCGGGTGGCTGCCCACGTAGCGCCCCGCCAGGCCACGCTCCTTCACGGCCGTGAGGATCGCGCTCTTAACGGAGGCGACATCGGTGAAGCCACAGCTGGGGGCCTCGTTTGCGATGCGATCGAGGATGGTGGGGAAGCCGGGGACGGGAACGGCGATGACGATGAGCGCGCCCTCCTTTTCGGCGCGCGCCAGCGTCTCGGTGAGCGAGCTGGAGACATCGAAGCCCTCCTCGCGGGCCTCCTCGGCGCGGGACGTGGTGCGGTTATAGCCAAAAACGGGGTGCCCGGCGGCGTGCAGATCCCTAAGGAGTGATCCGCCGATGAGCCCGAGGCCGATGATGCAAATGGGACGAGAGACTGTGTGAACGTTCATGGGGTAAGTGTGGCACAGTTAGGGGTTATGGTGCTTGTCAATCTCCCCCGCGAGCGCCGCGAGCAACGGATGCGCGCGGTGCTTGACCTGCTCACCCCGCCGTTTACGGATGTCCCCGTTGCCGCCGCCGTGTTCGACGCGGAGGGGACGATGATCGGCTGGGGGACTAACGAGCGCAAAGCCACCTCCGACCCGACGGCGCACGCCGAGGTGCAGGCGATCCGCATGGCTGCCCGCGCCCGCAGGGACTACATCCTGGAAAACACGGAGCTGGTGGTCACCCTCGAGCCGTGCACGATGTGTGCGGGCGCGTTCCTAGCCGCGCGCATCCCGTCGCTCGTCTTCGGTGCCTTCGAGGAGAAGACCGGCGCGGTGGGTTCCGTCATCGACGTCGTGCGGGAACCGGCGCTGCCGAACCGAGTGGAGGTTGTCGGCGGCGTGCTGGCGGACGACTGCGCGGCACCGCTGCGCGCGTTCTTCCGCGATAAACGGCACGTCATAGACATGTCGTAGACACGTCATAGAAACGTCGTAGACACGTCATAGGATCGGCCACGGCGTGTGGGGGCGAATTCGCGTAGACTCGTTTTACGTATTAAGACGAGAATTAAAACAGAAAGGAAGGGTACCTGTCATGGGTGACATCCAGGACGACATCAAGAACAAGGCAGAAGAGTTCGGCGGCAAGGCTAAGGAAGGCCTCGGCAACGTAACCGATAACGAGAAGCTCGAGGCTGAGGGCAAGGCCGATCAGACCAAGGCCGACATTAAGCAGGGCATTGAGGAGCTCGGCGACAAGGTTAAGGAAGCCGGCGACAAGATCCTCGGCGCTTTCCAGGACGAGAAGAAGTAACTCGCCTTTTTAGCGTGCGATTTGGTCGATCGGGCACCCGTCAATTACCCTCAGTAAACGGTGGCGTGTCCGAGCGGCCGAAGGTGCTCGCCTCGAAAGCGAGTGTTGGGTAATCCCCAACCAGGGGTTCAAATCCCCTCGCCACCGCCAGTGAAAAGGCCTCGATGCGCGCATCGAGGCCTTTTTTATTTTTCGCCGATTGTTCGATGGGAGACTGAAGGGTTTGGCTAAGTTCCTGTTTAAGGTGGGGCGCTGGTCCTACCGCAAGAAGTGGTGGGTGATCGCCGCCTGGACGCTGATCCTCGCCGCCGTGCTGGGTAGCGCAGGCGTGTTTCAAAAGGGCTTCTCCAACGAGTTCAGCATCCCCGGCACACCGTCGTACAACGCGGCGATGATGCTCGAGGACCTGTGGCCGGGGCAACCGAACCCGGTGGCGGCATCCTCGGTAAACCTCGTCTTCCAGGCTCCCGAGGGGGAAACCCTGGACGAGCCACAAAACATGGCGGCGATGGATAAAACCATTAACTACGTCAAGGACAACCTCACCCCCATCTCGGGCACAGAGATGTTCGCCAACCCGATCACCTTCGACCCGCTGATGAAGCAGCGCGTTGTCGATGGCATGGTTGCCGCCGGACTGCCCGAAGAGACCGCCCAGGAGGATGCGGCGAACCTCGGGCGCGTCTCTGCAGACAAGACCATCGCCTACACCAGCTTCAACATTGACGTGCCCTCCACCGGTGATGTCACCAACGAACACCGCGCGGTGATCAACGAGGCGATCCGCCTCGGCGAGGACGCGGGCATTAGGGTGGAGGCCAACGGCCCCGGTTTCGCCGACCCGATCAAGATTAAGACTACCTCTGAGGCCATCGGCGTCGTCGTCGCCCTCCTCGTCCTCATCGTCACCTTCGGCTCCTTCATCGCCGCCGGCATCCCGATCCTCACGGCGCTGCCGGGTGTCGGTCTGGGCATGGGCGCCATCCTCCTGGCCACCCGCTTCGTCAGCCTCAACAACACCACCCCCGTGCTGGCCATGATGATCGGGCTCGCCGTCGGCATCGATTACGCGCTGTTCATTCTCGCCCGCTTCCGCGCCGAGAAGCGACGAATGCCGTGGGATGAGGCCGCCGGCATGGCCGTGGGCACCGCCGGCAGTTCCATTGTTTTCGCCGGCACGACTGTGTTCGTCGCGCTGATCGCCCTGACGCTCGTCGGCATCCCGTTCCTCAGCTGGATGGGTATCTCCGCCGCGTTCACGGTGCTCGTCGCCGTCCTCGTGGCGCTCACGCTGCTGCCCGCCATCATGGGGCTGTTCGGCTCCAAGGTGTTCGGCTGGCAGCCGGCGTTCCTTCGTCGCCGCCAGGAGCACCTGCAGGATCCGGAGGCACGCACCGTCGGCCGCCGCTGGGTGGAGACGGTGCACCGCGCGCCGGGTCTCATCCTCGCCGGGGTCGTCGTCATCCTGGGGCTTCTCACCACGCCGGTGCTCAACCTCCAGCTCTCTTTGCCTGTCGACGCTGTGGCGAACCAGGAGACCACGCAGCGCCAGGCCTCCGACCTCATGCAAGAGGCCTTCGGCCCGGGCATCGATGCGCCGTTCCTCGTCGTCGTCGACGCGCACGACGTGGACACCTCCGCCCCCGCCCTGCAGCCGTTCAACGTCGACGGTGAGGTTCCGCGCGAGGCCGCATACATGTACGTCGTGCAGCAGCTGAAGACGCACCCGGAGGTCAAGCACGTGCAGATCGCCGGCATGAACGAGGACGGCACGGGTGCCCAGCTCCTCCTCAGCCCGCGCACCGGCCCCGCAGACGAGGCGACGACGCGGTTGTTGGAGTCGGTCCGCAGCCAGCAGCAGGGGATCGAGGAGGCCACCGGCCTGAAGATGGGTGTCACGGGACTCACCCCGATCATGCAGGACATCACCACCCAGCTGGAGAAGGCAATGCCGATCTATCTGCTGGTCGTCGTGGGGCTGGCGATCGCCTTGTTGCTCATCGTCTTCCGCTCCATCGCGGTGCCGGTCATCGCCGGCCTCGGCTTCCTGCTCTCGGTAGGCGCGGCGTTCGGCGTCACCATCCTCGTCTGGCAGGAGGGCCTGTGGGGTCTGGTGGGCACACCCGGCCCGCTCATCAGCTTCATGCCGATCTTCCTCATCGGCATCTGCTTCGGTCTGGCAATGGACTACCAGGTGTTCCTCGTCACCCGCATGCGTGAGCACTTTGTCAAGCACCGCGACGATAGTCACGGCGCCTACACGCCGACGGAGGCCTCCGTGGTCGAGGGCTTCACACTCGGCGCGCGCGTGGTCACCGCCGCGGCGCTCATCATGATCGCCGTCTTCATCGCCGCCATCGACCAGCCCCTCCCGTTTGTTCAGGTGTTCGGGTTCGCACTGGCCTTCGGCGTGCTTTTCGACGCCTTCTTCGTGCGCATGGCTCTCGTCCCTGCCGCTATGTTCCTCTTGGGTAGGGCAACATGGTACATGCCCGCGTGGCTAGATAATATTCTTCCCACCATCGATATCGAGGGTGAGGAGCTGGAAAAGGAATATGAGCTTTCACATTAACCACAGTGACGGTGCCGCCCGCACGGGCGTGATCTCCACGCCACACGGCGACATCCAGACCCCGGCGTTCATTCCCGTGGCCACGAAGGCAACGGTAAAGACGCTGACGCCGGAGCAGATCCGCTCGACGGGCGCACAGGCGATCCTGTCCAACGCCTACCACCTCTACCTGCAGCCCGGCCCGGACATCGTGGACGAGGCCGGTGGCGTGGCCGCGTTCGAGAATTGGCACGGCCCCACCTACACCGACTCCGGCGGCTTCCAGGTGATGAGTCTCGGCGTGGGCTTCAAAAAGGTTCTCGCCATGGATACTGCAAACCTGACGGAGCAGGACATCCGCGCGGCAAAGAAAGACCGCATGGCGCGTGTGGATGAGGACGGCGTGGACTTCCGCTCCGTTATCGACGGCTCCAAGCACCGCTTTACCCCCGAAAAGTCGATGGAGATCCAACACCAGCTGGGTGCGGATATCATCTTCGCCTTCGACGAGCTGACCACGCTCGTGGATACCCGCCAGTACCAGGAAGCCTCCGTCGCCCGCACGCACCGCTGGGCCAGGCGCTGCCTGGAGGCCCACGAGCGACTGTCCAACGAGCGCTCTCACCGCCCCGAGCAGCAGCTGTGGGGCGTGGTGCAGGGTGCCCAGTACGAGGACCTGCGCCGCCAGGCCACCCGGGGCCTCATGGAGCTCGACCGCGAGGCCCGTGCCGAGGGGCGCCGTGGCTTCGATGGCTTCGGCATCGGAGGTGCCCTGGAGAAGAACCAGCTCGGTACCATCGTCGGTTGGGTGACCGACGAGCTGCCGGAGGATAAGCCCCGGCACCTGCTGGGGATCAGTGAGCCGGACGACATCTTCGCTGCTGTCGCCGCCGGTGCCGATACGTTCGACTGTGTGGCCCCCACCCGCCTGGGCAGGCGCGGTGGCGTGTACACGCTCGACGGGCGTCTCAACCTCAAGGCCGCTCGCTTCAAGCGGGATTTCACCCCCATCGATGCGGAGCTCGGCGGGTATGTGAGCGAGAACTACACGCGCGCCTATATTCACCATCTCCTGAAAGCTAAGGAATTCCTAGCGGGCACCCTGTGCACCATGCACAACCTGCTATTCGTGGTGAAACTCGTGGATAACATCCGGTATCACCTGGAAAACGGCACGTTTGAGGAGTATCGCGACGAGTTCATGTCGCGCTACTACGCCACGGGAAGATAAGAGAAGTGAGGAAACCAGGCTAGATGTCTTCCGAATAAGACATCTAGCCTTTTGGTTTACCCCCCAAAAGGGCTAACCTGAGTAAAAAATATAATTTAAGAAAGAAACCTTTGAGTTTCACACAGTTAACAGCTTAAAAGTAGGGAATGAGCTGCAGGAAATCGGTGAAAGCCAACCTTTTTATAGGGGGAAGATTGCGGGGAGGTGCGTGCCAAAATGCCTGAAAGTCGCAGGTCAAAACTCTGATAGCGGACAAAGGTGGAGGTTTTTCCGTTGCACCTTAAAAGAAACTGAGTAGAGTCTGAGTAAAGGGTTTCGTTCACCTCATGGCGGTCGGGCCCCGACGCAAACATCAAGAAAATCCATAAAGAAGGACCAGGCGATGAAAATACGCAAGAATTCTCGGTGGAGCGTGTCCGGCTCTGCTATGTCCGGTCTAGGAGCATCGAGCATGTTCCGGACCATCACCGCACTCGGTGTGGCTACCGCGCTCACCGTTTCTGGTGTCTATGCCGTTGAGAACGGTCCGGCAGCACAGGCTCAGGAAGCTGTTGCTGCACCGGCCAAGCCTGCTAAGGCAAAGAAGCCGGCTCCCGGTACCTCCGTTGAGACAGCTATCTACTCTGATGCCATTGCTAACGGCCAGGTCAACAGTGTCTACGACATGCAATTGGGAACGTTTGTTGCTTCCGGTCACGCTTATACGCTCGATTCCACCACTGCCTCTTACGGTGGCGTGAACGACGCGACGGCGAACACCCGCGTGCCTGAGGGCAAGAAGGTCTACGCACAGTGGATCGACGGCAAGGGTGGCGCCGTATCGCCTATTTACTACACGGAAACTCATGACCTCACTTGGGGCAATGGCACCCAGGGCGGTAAGGGCACGTTCGCCGTATCCCTTCCTCAGTACGACGATGTCCTTAAACAGCACCACGAGTTCAATCCCGGTAATGGTGATCAGATCAAGTTCTGGATTGAACCATTCACCAACGAGCGTGGCAACAAGCTGGAAATGATGCGCACCGCTCCGGGCTGGTACCCGAGCTTCAGTCCGGCCAATAAGCGTGTGGCTGGCTCTACGTTCGACATGGACAAAAACAATCTCCAGAACGTCGGCATCTTCATGTACGAGTTCCCCGGCGAGCACATGTTCTCCAAGAAGGTCAACGTCGATACCTCCGGCCCCCGGATTAAGGGCCGCGTGTGGCATGAAGCCGGTGACGCTAGCCTTTCCACTGGCCCGTACTTTGACTCGATCACGGGTGGCGACATTCCTGCTGCCGGCTACGAGGTCGTCTTCACCGGCCTGAACGAGGCAGGCTCGAAGGCTATCGATGCTGCCACCAAGGGGCTCAGCCGTGACGAGTACGTCACTAAGACTGAAGAGATCATCAAGGCTCACCCGGAGTACGTCACCGGCACCTCGACCACCAAGACGGGTACTGACGGCTGGTACGAGCTGCGTCTTCCGGCTGGTACCGACAAGTACGCCATCTATGGCGCGGTGAAGAACCCCGCCGGTGAGATCGTTCAGACATACAGCTCCTACACCACCCCGGTGTTCGACCGCCCGAACCGCCTCGGCTCCGTCGTACCGGCGGCTATCGCTGCCCCGGATGACCCCGGCTGGTACAACGTTCACTTTGCCATCTCGGATTACAAGGCGATCACCCTTGATATTCCCTACTACAACGTGACGGATAACCCGGCTACCGGCGGTGACACCCTTGAGGTGAAGCTGGACGGCACGCTGCCGATTTTCCCCAACAAGATTGTGTGGACCGACAGTAATGGTAAAGAGCTGAAGACCTGCGAAATCAAGGAACTGAAGGACGCAGATAAGTGCTCCCTGGAGATTCCGAAGGATTTCAAGGGCAAGGAACTTTACACCGCAACCCTGATCTCCGGCCCGAACACCATTGCTGCTGACTCCGCGCTCGTGACCTCCGAGCTTCCGGACAAGGACAAGGACGGCATCCCGAACCGCTTCGACCCGGATGCTGACGGCGACGGCGTCAACAACGACGATGAGATCGCCGCTGGCCTTGACCCGCTGAATCCGTTCTCCAACGGAACCAAGGACAAGGATGGCAAGCCGGTTTCCGACGGTGACTTTGACTCCGATGGCGATAAGCTCACCAACAAGGAAGAGTCTGACGTTCCGCAGGAAAACGGCAAGGACAAGCCCGTCAAGGACACCGACGGCGACGGCCTCGGCAACCCCGGAATCACGGACAAGAACAAGAACGATGTCGCTGACCTCATCGAGGGCAAGGACACCGACAATGACAAGATTCCGGATTCCATTGATCCGGACGCTGATAACGACGGAATCAACAACGACGACGAGATCGCCGCTGGCTTGAACCCGCTGGATCCCTACTCCGGTGGGTACACCGACAAGAACGGCAAGAAGATCAAGGACGGCGAAGGCGACATCGACAAGGATGGCCTGACCAACGCTGAGGAGTCCGACGTTCCTAACGGCGCCGTTCCGGATACGGATGGCGACGGCCTGGCTAACCCGGGTATCACCGATAAGACCGGCAAGCTGGTTGACGGCAAGCAGGGCCCGAACGGTGTTGCTGACCTCATCGAGGCTTTGGACACCGACGGCGACAAGGTTCCGGATTACCTCGATCCGGATGCCGATAACGACGGTGTGAACAACAACGACGAGATCGCCGCTGGCCTGAACCCGCTGAACCCGACCTCCACCGCCGATGAGAACGGTAACCCGGTCAATGATGGTGACCTTGACCTTGATAAGGACAAGAAGAAGAACTCTGACGAGTCCGACACCGATGTTCAGCCCGATGGCGTGAACCCCGATGGCACTGCCAAGGTTCCGATCACCGATAAGAACAACAACAAGATCGCTGACCTCATCGATGGTGACCTCGACGATGACAAGATCCCGAACTCCGAGGATCCGGATGCTGATGGCGACGGTGTGAACAACAACGACGAGATCGCCGCTGGCCTTGATCCGCTGAACCCCGATACCGATGGCAACGGTGTCCCGGACGGTGAAGAGGATACCGACGGCGACGGCATCAAGAATGCCGACGAGTCGAACACCGAGGTCAAGCCGAATGGTGTGAACCCGGACGGCACCGCCAAGGTTCCGATCACCGATAAGAACGAGAACAACATTGCCGACCTGATTGAGAAGAAGGACTCCGACGGTGACGGCATCCCGGATGCTGAGGATCCCGACGCTGATAACGACGGCATCAACAACACCGACGAGAAGGAAGCGGGTCTTGATCCGCTGGATCCCTACTCCGGTGGTTACAAGGATAAGGACGGCAACCCGATCAAGGACGGCGAAGGCGACTTCGACAAGGACGGCATCAAGAATGCTGACGAGTCCGAGGTTCCTGAAGGTCGCGTCAAGGATAAGGATGGCGATGGTCTCGCCGATCCGGAGATGACCGATAAGACCGGCAAGCTGGAAAATGGCAAGCAGGGCCCGAACGGTATCGCCGATATCAAGGAGAAGGCTGACACCGACGGCGACGGTATCCCCGATAATGAGGATCCGGACGCTGATAACGACGGCGTCAACAACGACGACGAGAAGGCCATCGGCCTTGATCCGCTGAACCCCGACTCCAACGGTGACGGTATTCCGGACGGTGCAGAGGACTACGACAAGGACGGCAAGACCAACGCCGAGGAGTCCGAGGTCCCCGAAGGCCCTGTGAAGGACACCAATGGTGACGGTCTCGGCGATCCTGGTATCACCGATAAGAACGACAACAAGATTGCTGATCTGAAGGAAGCTGACTCCGACGGTGACGGTATCCCGGATGCTGAGGATCCGGACGCTGACAACGACGGTGTCTCCAATGATGACGAGATTCGTGCTGGTCTCGACCCGCGCAATCCTGACTCCAATGGTGACGGCATCCCCGATGGTGACGAGGACAACGACGGCGACGGCATCAAGAACGCCGACGAATCCGAGGTCCCCGCTGGCCGCGTCAAGGACAACAACAATGACGGCCTGGGCGATACCGGCATCACGGACAAGAACAACAACGGCATTGCCGATCTTGTCGATGCCAATGGCGCTAAGTGGGTGGGCAAGTACGACGCTCAGACCCCCGAGGCTGGTAAGACTGTCACGGTTACGCCTGAGTTCGACAACACGCTGACCCCTGAGAACGAGAATGGACCGGCACCTGCCGGCACTACGTTCGAGCTCGACCGCACGACGGTCCCGCAGGGTTGGACGGTTGACGTCGATCCGACCACGGGTCGCGCAACGATCACCGTTCCGGAGGATGCCGCAACTGGTATCGCCAGCACCATCAAGGTGAAGGTGAACTACCCGGCTTCCGAGAGTAACAACGCAACGCAGAAGGAACTCGACCTGAAGGTTGTCCCGGCTGCTAAGCAGGTTGCTGATACGAATACGATCATCAAGCAGTGCATCGATCCGAAGGAATGGTACGCGAACCCGCTGCTGTACCTGGTCCCGCTGGGACTTATCGCCCTGGCAACGCAGGTGAACCTGCCGCTTCCGGAGTCGATCAAGGCACAGCTCGACAGCGTGAAGATCAACAACCCGGATAACCAGCCGCAGTGGTTGAAGGACGCGAACGCGAAGTTGGCTGCCATGGGCTCCAACGTGAACGTCGCGGGTATTATGTCCATTCTGGGTCTCGTTGCAGCTGCGTCGCTTGTGGGCATGTACTACGCCACCAAGTGCATCAACGGCAAGGCTTGGGACTTCACCAACCTGAGCTCCGGCGCTGGCGTGACCACCGGTGAGGGAACCGAGGCTACCACCAACGGTTCTAGCGCCAAGACTGACGACAGCAAGCCGAGCAAGGACAATAAGACCGAGTCCACTACCACCGCAACCTCCGAGACGGAGGCCCCGGTTGAGGACTCCGCTGCAGGGGAGACCTCCACGAGTGAGGAACCCACTGCAACTGAGTAAACAACAGATGAACTAGTATGAATCCAGTGGCTACCAGCCACTGGATTTGTACGGAGGGCAAGCAGGACCGCCCTTTTGATCATCGAAATTTTTAAGCTCCGCATCTGGTCCTGCAGAGGCTCCCGGGTCACCACATGGTGACCCGGGAGTTTTTTATGCGCGTCCGGAGTCTGCCGGTCCAGGGGTGCAGGATGCAAGACCTTCGGTTGGGCGATGCTGGATCCTGAGTAATTAGTCACCCAAAATTAGGGGTAGCTGAGAAAAATTTATATATTCGTTATGAGGGTAAAAATTCTGTTGAACACTTTATAAAAACGCACGTTGTGACGTTGCTCCTCTTAGGTATCGCGTAAACTACAGCTTTAGCAAAGTGTCTCAAATATATAAATGTGAAAAATGGGACAGAAGGTACAGGATGGGATTAAGGGTAGGGACTCGTCTACCTCTCTATGTCGATAGAACCTTAATAAAAACTGAGTATTATCTAAGTAGATGCGAGAGCCCGGCTCATAAAATTTCCTTCCATCCGGGCCTCGCGTCTGCGGCGCTTGCTTTTTACGTGCGCACGTACGGCGCGCTGCGAACAGAGTTTTCCGGGGCTTGCAAGTCCTAATCACAAGGAGAATTATGAATATATCTCTGAAGAGGGTCACTTCCCTCGGCGTGGCTACAGCGCTTATCTTCAGTGGTGTGTACTCGGTGGATTCGCCGTACCTTCCCGTCGCACAGGCGGCGGAAGATGGTGCCGGTGATCCTGGCTATTCCACGGATACTGCCCTCAACGCCGACGCTATCACCAGCGGAACGGTTAAGAACGTCAACGATCTCCGCCTTGCTACGTACGTTGTCAGCGGCCATGCCTACTACATGGACGCGACAACGGCGGCTTTCAGTGGCATCCCCGGCCGGAGCACGAACACGGCGCTTCCTGATGGGACGACGGTGTACCTGCAATGGATGGGCAAAGACGGTTTCGTTTCACCGATCTACACCGCCAAGACGCACAACGTAGATTGGGGCGTTTCAAACCAGGGTGGCCAGGGTCTGTGGGCGTTCAGCCTTCCCAAGGTAAAAGACGCGCTCAAGCAGGAGCACGAATTTGACCCTAAGGCTGGCGACCAGTTCCGTGTGTGGATCAAGCCGTTTACCAATGATCGTGGCAATCGCGTGGAGATGTTCCGCCAGGCACCGGGTATGACACCGGGTTTCTCGGCCTCCAATAAATTGCCGGCTGGTTCGACAATGAACATCAACAAGAACAACGTGCAAAACGCTGCGGTCTTCATGTACGAGAACCCCGGTTCCTACATGTTCAATGACCGTAAGGGCGAGTACCACAACACGAATACGTGGGTGGACGGAACGGTATGGCTGGAGGCCGGAGAGGCGACTCTGGGCACCGGACCGAGCTTCGACACGTACGCTTCCGATATCGCTGCCGAGGGATACACGGTAGAAATCACGGGACTGACCACCGAGGGGCGTCGCGCGATCAACAACGCGACCTACGGTGAACCCCGCAGCACGTGGGTGAACACGACGAAGAAGATCCTGGAGCGGCACCCCGAGTTCATCACGGGAACGGCCGTGGGCAAGGTCGGAGCAGACGGTACCTACGGCATGTGGGTTCCCTGCTACACCGATCCGGCGTCCCTGTACGCCTTGGTTCGGGATAAAGAAGGAAACGTGGTGCAGTCCTACAGCGCCTACACCACGTCGCAGTTCCTCAGCCCGAATGATCTGCTGTCCGTATCGCCTGCGTTGCCCCCGGGATTCGCGGGTAACGCTTGGCACAATGTGAACTTTGCGGTCGTTCCGTTTAAAGAGGTTTCCCTCGATATCCTCAAGTACAACGTGACCGACAAGCCGGCTGGCCCTGGTGCCACGCTCGATGTCGTGTTGGGAGGAACGCTTCCTCCGTTTGCAAATAAGATCGTGTGGCATGATAGCGACGGCAAGGAGCTGAAGAGCTGCGATATTACGCAGCTTTCGGATGCTGCGGGGTGCTCTCTCACCATTGACAAGAAGTTCAAGGGTTCCACCATCGTCACCGCAACACTCGTTTCTGCCCGGACCATCGTTGCCGCAGATTCTGCCCTTGTGACAGACAAGCTGAAGGACACCGATGGCGATACGATTCCGGATTACCTTGATCCGGATGCCGATAATGACGGGATCAACAACAACGACGAGATCGCCGCAGGCCTTGACCCGCTGGATCCGTACTCCGGTTCGAAGCTCCCGAAGGACAACCCGAATCGCGACAAGTACTTCGATGCGGATGGCAACCCGATCAAGGATGGCGAAGGCGACCATGATGGGGATAAGATCCCGAACGCTAAGGAGTCTGACACCAACGTTAAGCCCGATGGCGTCAACGATGATGGTACGGCGAAGGTGCCGATCACGGATAAGACCGGCAAGCTGGATAACGGTAAGCAGGTTCCGAACGGCATCGCCGATCTCATTGAGGCACTTGATACCGACGGTGACACGATTCCGGACAACATTGATCCGGATGCCGATAACGACGGCGTGAACAACAACGACGAGATCGCCGCAGGCCTTGACCCGCTGGATCCGTACTCCGGTTCGAAGCTCCCGAAGGACAACCCGAATCGCGACAAGTACTTCGATGCGGATGGCAACCCGATCAAGGATGGCGAAGGCGACCATGATGGGGATAAGATCCCGAACGCTAAGGAGTCTGACACCAACGTTAAGCCCGATGGCGTCAACGATGATGGTACGGCGAAGGTGCCGATCACGGATAAGACCGGCAAGCTGGATAACGGTAAGCAGGTTCCGAACGGCATCGCCGATCTCATTGAGGCACTTGATACCGACGGTGACACGATTCCGGACAACATTGATCCGGATGCCGATAACGACGGCGTGAACAACAACGACGAGATCGCCGCAGGCCTTGACCCGCTGGATCCGTACTCCGGTTCGAAGCTCCCGAAGGACAACCCGAATCGCGACAAGTACTTCGATGCGGATGGCAACCCGATCAAGGATGGCGAAGGCGACCATGATGGGGATAAGATCCCGAACGCTAAGGAGTCTGACACCAACGTTCAGCCCGAGGGCGTTAATGATGACGGCACGGCGAAGGTGCCGCCTACCGATCGCAACGATAACCAGATCCCGGATCTGATTGAGCGCACCTACGCCCCGTGGGTCGGATCCTACGAGAGGCTCACCCCAGAATCCGGAACGACGGTGACCGTCACGCCAGAGTTCGACGATACGTCCACTCCTGTCAGCGAACATAAGGGTGCACCTGAAGGAACCCGCTTCGCGCTGGACACCACGACGGTGCCGGAAGGCTGGACCGTGGATGTTGACCCGAACACGGGCAAGGCGACAATCACGGTTCCCAAGGATGCCGTAACCGGCTTGGAAAAGCTCATCACGGTGAAGGTTACGTTCCCCAAGAACACGTCCAATGAGGCGTCACAGACAGAACTGAAGATTTCCGTCACCCCGAAGGCTAAGCCGATTGCGGATACTAAGACGATCATTGAAAAGTGCATCGATCCGAAGGAATGGTACGCGAACCCGCTGCTGTACCTGGTTCCGCTGGGCCTGATTGCTTTGGCTACGCAGGTGAACCTGCCGCTTCCGGAGTCGATCAAGGCACAGCTGGATAGCCTGAAGATCAACAACCCGGATAACCAGCCGCAGTGGTTGAAGGACGCGAACGCGAAGTTGGCTGCCATGGGCTCCAACGTGAACGTCGCGGGTATTATGTCCATTCTGGGTCTCGTTGCAGCTGCGTCGCTTGTGGGCATGTACTACGCCACCAAGTGCATCAACGGCAAGGCATGGGACTTCACCAACCTGAGCTCTGCTGCGGACGCGGATCAGACCGCCGCTGACGGTGCGTCGGGTTCCAGCGAGTCTGAGAAGGAAAGCGATACAACAACCACTACATCTACGACAACGACGCAGCCGAAGCCGAGCGAATCTGAAACCGCCGAAAAATAGGCTGTGATGGCCTGGTAATAGTCGGTCATCATTGTTCATGTGGTAAAACATAAACAGCTCCGCATCTGGTCCTGCGGAGGGCTCCCGGGCCACCCATGAGGGTGGCCCGGGAGTTTTTGTCTGCACCGGCTACTGTTAGGGCTATGACACAACCAGCCGGACGCTACGCACCGAGCCCCTCGGGTGACCTGCACATCGGAAACCTCCGCACGGCACTGGCCGCATGGTTGGATGCGCGGGCATCGGGCAGACGCTTCCTCGTCCGCATCGAGGACGTCGACAAGCAGCGCAGCTCACGGGAGGTGGCGGCCAGGCAGCTGGAGCACCTGGCAGCCCTCGGCATCGACTGGGACGGTGAGCCCGTCTACCAGCAGGACCGTTACGGCCTCTACGAGCAGGCGCTCACGCAGCTGGACACGTTCCCGTGTTATTGCACGCGCCGGGACATCCGGGAGGCGGCCCGC
>ERZ1031292.225-NODE-225-length-19353-cov-22.144212_pt1 | contig 19353 bp, 18 predicted proteins | sample MGYA00518215_ERZ1031292 | MGnify/ENA primary metagenome ERZ1031292 (study PRJEB33718, sample SAMN03159822) | human skin metagenome | collected 2014-02-25 | study: EMG produced TPA metagenomics assembly of the PRJNA266117 data set (Human skin bacterial metagenome... | reverse complement strand
AGATGCTCAGGAGTCTCGTGGGCTCGGAGATGTGTATAAGAGACAGGACCACCAGCGCCACGTTGAGCGCGATGATGAGCCCGCAGATAACCCACGCGACCCGGCGCAGTAGTGGGGTGTTGGCCCAGATGCCCATCTCGGCACGCGAGGAGGTCATGCGCACCAGCGGGACCAGCGCAAACGGGATGCCAATCGACAGCACCACCTGACTGAGCACCAGCGCCCACGTCGGCTCCACGCCGCTGGCGATAATGAGCAGCGCCGGAATGATGGTGACTATTCGGCGCACCAGCAACGGCACGTGCACCTTCAGCAGGTCGCGCATAATCAGGTCACCGGCGTAGCAACCGACAGAGGACGACGCCAGCCCGGAGGCCAACAACCCAACGCCGAAGAGCACGCCCACCACGGGGCCAAGCACGCTGGTCACGGCAGCGTGAGCGCCTTCGATGGAGTCAGTCCCCTCCACTCCCGGAAGTGCTTCGGCCGCGAGACACAGCATGCCGATATTCACCGACCCAGCCAGCACGAGGGCACCGAAGACATCGATACGCGTGGCCCGTAGGTGCTGGCGCAGCGAGGAGTCATCTTCCACCTTGTACTCGCGGTCGCGCACCAGCCCGGAGTGCAGGTAGACCGCATGCGGCATCACGGTCGCGCCCAGCATGGACGCCGCCAGCACCACGGTGTGCGCGCCTTGGAAGCGCGGCAGAATTCCGCTGGCCATCTCCCCGAGACTCAAGCCCGTGACAAACAGCCCGGCCAGGAACCCCACCGTAATGACCAGCAGGAACGTCACAATCACGCCCTCAAAAGTGCGTTGCGAACGCCCACCCTGAAGCAACAACAGCCCCAGCGAGACCACGCCAACAATGACACCGCCAAGCAGCATCGGCGTCCCAAAGAGCAGGTACAGCGCCGTGGCGCCACCAATAATTTCCGCCACATCCGTCGCTGCCGCCACAATCTCGGCCTGCACCCAGTACGCCAGCCGCCCCGGCCGGTTCGAACCGAAGCGGTCGGCGACACCTTCGGTCAGCGACCGCCCCGTCACCAGGCCGTACTTCGCCGACAGGTACTGCACAACCATCGCCATGAGGTTGGACACCACCAACACCCACAGCAGCAGATACCCATAGCTCGCGCCCGCGGACAGGTTCGCAGCCACATTTCCGGGGTCCACGTAGGCAATCGCCGCCACAAAAGCAGGCCCCAGCAGACTCATCATGGGCTTGCGGTTTTTCTCGCTTGATGACGTCACTTGCGACCCTTGTGCCCCTGAATCATTCACCCGGCCATTATTTCACGGCCTCGACACTAAATCTTCAATCAGCCCAAAATTTGGGCAGCCATGGTGCCACCGAGATTTACCAGGCGGTCGGAGATGTCGTCGTCAAGCGAACCGACGAACACGACGGGTTCGGCCGCAAGCTCCCACTTGTAGCCGGTCGTGATGGTTTTCATGGCGTTTTCCGCGCCGGTGGTGTCGAAGCCGCCGCGGATCCAGTAGGAAAATGGCAGCCCCTTGGTAACTTCCTGTGCCTCCCGGAAGGTGGTGTCGAAGAAGTGCTTGAGCGCGCCGGAGATGTAGCCGAAGTTGGCGGAGGTACCGAGCAGGATGGCGTCGGCGCTGGTCAGGTCGTCAATGGTGGCGTCGAGAGCCTCGACAACCTTGACATCCACGCCCTCTAGCGCGGGATCGTTGGCGCCCTCGAGCGCGTGACTTAAGACCTCCTGCAGGAGCGGGGTCGGGGAATGGTGGACGACTAGAAGAGTAGGCATGTCCCGAGGGTATCGGCAGTGATAGGGTAAGCGCAGGTTTCAGCAACAATCCAATGTTTATCGATTCGAGTAAACGTGGCGTCCAGTAAGAAAGCCTCAAATTCGTACTGAACTAGGGGGCAATCGAAGAACGGAAAAATAGATGGAACCATACATCGGAATTGCAGTTTTTGAGTTAACAAAGCAAAGAGATTCAACCTCGGCGAATGAGAGCTTCTTCCGTGAGGACTTATACATTGTCTTTGCCGATTCTGATAGCGCCGCATACGCGCAGGTCGAAGCATTAGCCCACGAAAATGAATTAGCCCCAGAAGATCCTTCCCACTCGGGAGGATCTGTCACGTTGCGCCACATCGTCGATGTCGCCCCCGCTCTTTACGGTCGCGTCGATACAGACATCGACATCTATTCTCGCCACTTCGCATCCCTCGAGGATTACAAACGCTTCGAAATGAAATTAGGTGGCAAAGATCCTCTAGCGGAATCCTAAGACCCATATCATGAACCGCTCCCGCAATTTTGCAGTTGCTGCACTTCTCTTAGCCTTGACCTGCTACATTGGACTGTTTTTCGTCAGCACTGCGCTCTCCGATGCCTGGACAATCCCCCTCGCCGTCGGAGTCTTCGGATTCGGCCTGGTTAGCTTTCTTGCAGCACTGAAGGCCCGGGCAAACGGTTTGACAATCGTGGCGGCACTAGTTGCATTCGCACTCTTGCCCCTAACGTATGTACTAGCCGTAGTTCTCGGCAGCCCCTAGAAAATCACCTGTTCGCGAGGAATTTCCAGACCCGCACGCAGGGCTTCCGGGAGGTCAGCGATGGAGTCGAGCTCTACGCTCCCGCCGCCATCGCTAGCATCACCGCCACCGCTCAGCGAATCCAGAATCCACCGCTGCGCTGCATCCACCGACACCTCGCCGAGAGTCACGTCGCCATCGCGCTTGGACAGTCGCCGCCCTTCAGAGTTCACCACCAGCGGAACGTGCACGAACGAAGGCGTCGCATACCCCAAAAGACCAGCCAAGTACGCCTGGCGCGGGGCGGAGGACATCAGGTCATTACCACGCACGACTTCAGTGACACCCTGCTCGGCATCATCGACGACGACCGCGAGGTTGTAGGCCCACATGCCATCGGCACGCTGAAGGACAAAGTCATCGATCGGGGCGGTAACCTCGCCATGCAGCTCATCGGTCGCAGTCCCCTCACGCACCTGCGATTTCAGGCGTATCGACGGCCTCCTCCCCGCCGCCGCAAATTCGGCCTTTTTCGCGGCGAGGTGCTCGTCGTCAAGCGAACGGCAGGTGCCGGGATACTGACCTGGCACGTCGTGCGGCGCGGAGGAGGCGGCAAGGATTTCGCGGCGCGTGCAGAAACAGGGATAAGTCAGGCTGCGTTGCGTGAGATCGGAAAGTGCGGATTCATACAGCTCAGAGCGTTCGGACTGGCGGATCGGCGTGCCATCCCAGTCGATGCCGATGGCCTCGAGATCGGCGAGCTGCTGCGCCTCATACTCGGGGCGGGAGCGCTGGCGGTCGATATCTTCGATACGCACGATGAAGCGGCCACCCTGCGCGCGGGCGTGCGCCCAGGCCAGCACTGCGGTGCGCAGGTTTCCCAGGTGCAGCCGACCGGTCGGCGAAGGGGCGTAGCGGCCGGTGATTGAATTAGACGACATGGCTACAACGGTAGTTAATGTCGCGCGCTCTACGTAGCTGCCGTATTTTCCGTAGCCGTCACGGCTTTCGCAGTTTGCCGACTACCCGCCACTGCGACCGCAACGGATAGCACTGCGAATGCGATACAAACAATTCCAACCACCGCGCTACTTCCGCCACTCAGCCCCGCCGCGAGCGGGCCAACTGCCGTTCCCGCATAGCCCACGATGTAGTAGCTGGAAACAGTCGCAGCAAGGTCCTTTCCACGTGCCGCTTCCGAAACCCGCAGCAGCGAATACTTGAAAGAAATCCCCTGGCCGACACCACAGATAACGGTTGCGATAATCAGCAAAACAGCATTTGAGCTAAGCAAACTCACTGTTGCGCCACCCAACCCGAGCGCGAGAATCACCAAGCCCACCGGATACGAGACCCGCTGCGCCCTCCGCCCGAGCATCACCTGCGTCACTGCCGATACTCCAAGCATCAAAGCTGTAATCGACGCAATCTTTAGCTGCGTATCGAAGCCCATATCCTTCGCAGCCAGCGGGACTACGGACTGGAAGAGACCGTTGACTCCATACGCACAACCAATCGCTAACGCTCCCGGAATGAAAACTCGAATCACATCTCGAGCCACACCAAACTGCGGCCGCCAGCTCACCGAATTTCTCTCGAAACTACGCTCCCGCACGCGCGCGACACCAACCATCGACATCACGGTGAGCGCTGCGTAAATCCAATACGGCATCTGCAGCGGCGACGATGAAAACTGTGCCACCACAGCCGAGGCCAACGGCCCCAGCGCCAATGCCCCGGAGACAGCAACCGTGCTTGTGAGCGCACCAATCTGCGTGAGCAATTTCTCCTGCAACAAGGCAGTAAAAGAGCCGGTTGCTAACCCTACGGAAAAGCCTGACACAATTCGGGCGAGATATAAGACGGCCTCATGTGAATCGACCAGCGCCGCCGCCAAGAACATCAGCGTTGAGACCAAGGACAGCCCCATGCTGGTAAGCGCAATGGGTTTTCGCCCGAGCGAATCCGACAAGTGGCCGTAGGCCAGCGTAACGATGACTCCTACTGCGTAACAGGCAAAAACCACCACTGTTTTATCGGTGCTCAGCCCCCAGTCGCGCTGGTAGATGGCATATAGTCCGGAAGGCATCGTGCTGCCAATCACCACGATGACCAGCCCCAGCGCGAGCGCTACTCCATCTCGGACATTGGCGGTTTTTGCGGCGTTCGCTCGGGCATCAACAGCATCAGTAACACCCGCAGCCTTTGCAGCCTTCGCGTCAGCGTCACCTGCTGCACCTGCCAAACCTGTCATCTCCACCCCTCCGGCCATTTCATGCTTTCTGGTTATGGAAAGTATGTTTTCACAAAATAGTTTGGATGACTAGACTTTCGACAGAACTAACTCGCAGCACCTTACGTCGTCACGCCCAAACAAACCGCAAAACGCCCGTTCAGCCCACCCTTTCGCTTACAACCACTTGCCTCAAAGACCACAAAGTGATTCGCTAACACCATGAAACAGCGCACGTACTTCGAGCAGGCAGCCGCGATTGCCGCAGAATGCTCGTCACCTGTGCGCCTGGCAATCCTGGAGTACCTTCTCAAAAACGGTCCCACTCGCGTGCGCAGCCTCGCCGAGTCCACCAACATCGCAGAATCGACGCTGTCCAACAATCTCCGGCGCCTCCGCGAAGCCGAAATCGTCGATGTCGAACGACAGGGGAAAACTGCGACCTACTCCATCGCTAACCCCTCGATACGCCAGGTAATTGCCAATCTTTTCCAGGCTGCAGGCGCCGACACTGCCGCACCCATCCCAGAGCACCAACCAGCAGTTACCTTCGCCCGGTCTTGCTACGACCACCTAGCAGGATCTCTCGGAGTACAACTCACTCGGGCTCTGTTCGCCAAAGAAGCACTCATCACCGACGCCGGGGACGTCACCTTTGGCCCCAACGCCGAGAAATGCTTCGCCTACCTCGGCACTGGCCTATCCAGCCTCGACGCAAGCAGGAAGACAGCGTTCCTCTGCAAGGACTGGACACACGCCGACTCTCACCTGGCCGGATCGCTCGGCGCCGCGCTCCTACGAGGCTTAATCTCAAAGGGCTGGTTGACCCCAATCCCCAATTCCCGCGGACTCGAACTCACGGCAGAAGGCAAAGTCGGCCTCGAAGACTTCATCGGCACTCGCTTGGAGCCCTGAGCGGCAGGTAACATTCCCTCCCGTGACAAATAACGAAAACCTGCCCAAGTCTGGGCCGGGCAACGCCGAGGCTGCCGCTGTGAGCACCTCGCACGCGCCCGAGAACGCAACTAAGTCCGAATCCACAGCACACACGCCACGCCACATCCCGGTACCGAAATCGCTGTACCCGATGTTCACGGCCATTTTCATTGGCGTGCTGATTGTCTCCAACATCACCGCCACCAAGGGCGTGGAAATCTTCGGCCTGGCCACCGACGGTGCCTTCTTCCTCTTCCCCTTGAGCTACGTCATCGGCGACGTGCTTTCCGAGTGCTACGGCTACAAAGCCACCCGCCGCACCGTGTGGACCGGGTTTGCCATCCTCGCCGGCGCAATGCTCTGCTTCTTTGCCGCCATCAAGCTCCCGGCGGCACCGTGGTACGAGAATCAGGAAGCATTCGCCACTGTGCTGGGCACCGTCCCGCAGCTTGTTCTCGCAGGTCTGGCCGGTTATGTCGTCGGTCAGCTGCTCAACGCCTGGTCGCTCAACGCCATTAAGAAGCGCACTGGCGAAAAGGCTCTCTGGGCGCGCCTGATGGGCTCGACTGTGGTTGGCGAGTTCGTCGATACGCTCATCTTCTGCTCCATCGCCGCCACCGCGATCGGCATCGATACCTGGGGCACCTTCGTCAACTACGTCATCGTCGGTTTCATCTGGAAGACCGCCGTCGAGATTGTAGTCATGCCAGTCACCTACGCCGTCATCGCGTGGGTCAAGCGCCGCGAAGGCTACTACGACACGCACGTTCCCGCTTAACGACGAAAAAAGTGCCGCGACCTCGCCTGAGAAGCGAGTAGTCGCGGCACTTTTCTGTTTTACTTCACATCCCGTTTGGCATTGACCCACTGCGCAACGCCAACCGCCACAACAATCCAGGCCACCAGCACCACGATGTTGAACCACATCGGCTGCGTCATGCCGGCCTCAAACCCGATGCGTGGATTCTCCGGATTTGCCATCAGACCGCCCAATTGCGTCGACAACTGCTGAATGCGTGCACCCGGCGTGACCAGCCACAGTGGCCGGAAAATCGCATACGCCAGCGCCGCGAACTCCAGCATGCTTTCCACCACCAGAATCCACACCAGCGGAATAGCGACAGCGGCCACGCGCGAGCGCGTCAGCACTCCCAGCGACATCGCGATTAGTCCAAACACTACAAAGCCAAGCACTCCGGCGAGCATGTCCGTGGCAGCGTCGCCGCCCTTGAACTCCACGCGCGGGGAAACCGTCACCGATAGCCAAGCAAGCGCCACACCAATGACCCAACAGACAGCAATCAGCACAAGGGTCAGCGTCATCCGTGCCGAAAGCCACAGGCTCCTTCGGTCCTGCGTCAAGAACGCATGCGCATTCATCTGATCGTTGTACTCACCCGCCAGGGTGGAGCCACCAAAGGCAATCACGATCATGTTGAAGATCACGGTCCCCAACAGCAGCAATTCCCAATCAGCGGTTGCACCAGCGTCCGCCGCCATGCTGAAAGCCGCCATCGGCCCAGCTATCGAGCCCACCAACAACACCACATACACCCACGTGCCACGCAGGCTGGCTAGCTTCGTCCACTCCGACCGCAAAGCGTTTCCAAAACTCATCTCAGTCACTCCCCTACTGCCCAATCGCCTGCGCGCGGTATTCCTGCGATTCCTGGGTCGCAGCCAGGAACTTTTCCTCCAGGTTGTCGCGCTTCGTGTGCAACCGCGTCACCAACAGCCCCTCACGCAGAGCAGCGGCCGCAATGTCGCGGCGGAGTTGCTGCTCGCTGATGCCGTCGTAAAGCGGAATGCGCAATTGCTTATCGACGTCAACCCCACGCGCGACCGGCCCTAACGCCTGCAGCAGCCGAGCGGGGTCATCGACTTCAACTTCGATGACCGTGCCGTCGGAAAGGAATTCATCCATGCTGTACTCGCCGATCATGCGACCGCGGCCGATGACGACGATGCGGTCGGCGGTGAGCTGCATCTCGGAAAGGAGGTGCGACGACACGAGGACAGCGCAGCCCTGTGCGGCCAGCGCCTTGATGGTGTGGCGCATCCACGAGACGCCTTCGGGGTCCAGGCCGTTGACCGGCTCATCCAAAATCAGATGCTGCGGCTTGCCGAGCAGAGCCGCTGCCACTCCCAGACGCTGCTTCATGCCCAGCGAGTAGCCGCCGACCTTGTCCTTCGCCGCCTCGGTCATGCCGACCTGCTCAAGGCACTCTTCCACGCGGGTGTCGGGGATGCCGGCGCCGCGAGCGAGGGCCCGCAGATGAGCGCGGCCCGAACGAGCCTTGTTGTGCCAACCGGCATCCAGAATTGCACCGGCGATGCTGGGCTTATTCTTCAGCGTGGAAAAGGGCTGGTTGCTGTAGGTGTTGCCCTGGGAATCCGTCCCGGTGAACAAGGCCTGGCCCGTGGTCGGGGTATCGAGGCCCAGCATGCAGCGCATGGTGGTGGACTTGCCGGAGCCATTTGGGCCGAGAAAACCTGTCACTACACCGTCGGGAACGGTGAAGGACAGGTCATCGACGGCTAATTTCGAACCGTACTTCTTGCTGAGTCGTTCAACCGTGATCATGTCCTCCATGATGCCGGTTGAGACTGCCTCGCGCAGTAGAGCTAGGTCTAGTTTTGGGGCCTTTCCGGTTGCTCCCTCCACTTCACGCCACGGGTGTCACCTCATGCCACCTCCACAGCTGGCACGAGGTGACGTAGGTGTCGTGAAGTGCGAAAAGGTAAGAGCAGAGCCCCAACCCAGCGCCTAATTCCCCACCGCACGGCCACCGTTGGCGTAGTAGCGGCCCATAAACTCATCGCGATACTCGAAGAACCGGTCCTCCAGGATCGCAGCGCGAATGTTCTCCACCAGCTGCACCATGAAAAACAGGTTGTGAATCGTGCACAGCGTGCCAGCCAGGTACTCCTTGGCCTTCAACAGATGATGCAGGTAGGCCCGGGAATAATTCAGCGAAGTGTAGGAGGGCACCTCCGCATCCACGGGTCGGAAGTCGTTCTTGAAGCGGGCATTCGTCAAGGTCATCCGGCCATCGAGCGTGTACACACCACCACGGCGGGCAAGCCTCGTCGGAGCCACGCAGTCAAAGGTGTCGGCACCGGCCTCGACAGCGGCAAAAATATCGTCCGGCTCGGAAATCCCCAGCAGGTGGCGGGCGCGGTCGTCGGGAAGCTCGTCGTTGACCCAACCGCAGATCAGGCCCAGATTCTGCTTCTCAATCGCCCCACCAATGCCATAGCCGTGGAAGCCGAGCTGGCCGGCATCCTCGAACTCGCGGGAGAGCTCCACCAGCCCGCGGGCGGCCTTGCGGCGCAGGTCTTCGTACTGCGCACCCTGCACGACACCGAATAACTGCTGGATGGGCAACTGGCCGTCGTCAAGCGAATGAACATGCGCATCGACCTGACCGCGCGAAACTGTCAGCTCGTTGTGAGCCTCCAGGCAACGGCGCGCCCAGCGGTGCGTGCGCTCGACGGATGCCTCCTGGTAGCCGCGGGTGTTCATCAGCGTGGTGAGCTCGTCGAACGCCATCATGATGTCGGCGCCCAGCGCGTGCTGAATACGCATGGACACCTCCGGCGTGAAGCGATGCTCGGAGCCATCGATGTGCGAGCGGAAAGTCACGCCGTCCTCGTCGACAAACGCGTTGCGCTCTTTGCCCTCGGCGACGATGTCATCTTTCTGCATGCCGGTGACGTCCATCGCGAGGGTCTTTTTAAAGCCCGCGCCGAGGCTGAGCACCTGGAATCCGCCGGAGTCGGTGAATGTCGGGCCGTTCCAGTTGGAGAACTTTGCCAACCCGCCGGCCTGGTCGACGATTTCCTCGCCGGGCTGCAGGTACAGGTGGTACGCATTCGACAGCATCGCCTGCGCGCCGGTGGATCGCACCTGCTCGGGCGTGAGCGTCTTCACGGTCGCCTTCGTGCCGACCGGAATGAACGCCGGCGTAGCAATATCGCCATGCGGGGTGTGGATGGTGCCAGCACGTCCGCGCGCGCCTTCGATTTGCTTTACGACGTCAAAGCCCGTCGTCCTCGACTGCGACATGAAGCTCCTTGGTTGTGGTCCAGTGCTAATGCCTTGAGGTTACCTGGGCGCTATTCGCAAGTTACTCAGCGCTGTCGTTTTTCTCGGGGTGGGCAGCGTTTTCCGGGTCCCACACGGCGCGGCTACGACGTGGCGCTTCCTCTTCGAGTCCTTCGCGCTTCATCAGTTCCGCAACCGTAATCTTCTTCCGCTTGCGAGCCGGGCTGAAGTACAGGCGGACCTCGATATCCTTGGCGTTTTCCGGGTTCGGCTGGGCGTCGGTTGGTTCAGCTGGCGCGGACTGCATGAGCTGTTCGGTCGGCTCTGCCTGCTCCGGCTGCTCTGGCTGTGCCGGCTGCTCCGGATCAAAAGGCGCCGTAGGGGCGGACAGTTCGGCCTGCTCAGAGCGTTCGGCCTGCTCAGCCTGGTCAGCGGGTTCGAGCTCCTTCAGCTTTGCCTTCTTCCGCTTCGGAATCCAGCGGTTACGCTTCTTGGTCGCGACAGCCACAGCAGTACCACCAGCTGCGCCCGCCGCGCCCTCTGCACCAGCACCGACTTCACCATCGGCACTGTCTGCTTCGTCCTCGTCAGCGTCAGCCCCGCCAAAGCCACGCCCAGCGCCTTCGCTTTCGGGCAACAGGGACTCACCGCGAGCCATACGCTCGCGGCGGCCCTTCTCCACCAGTTCCTCGGAAACCTCTTCCAGGGCAGAGCCTTCGACATCCACAGAAGGCAACACCTTGTCCAGCCACTTCGGCATGTACCAGGTAGCGCGGCCAAGCAGGAACATGGCTGCCGGGATGAAGGTCATGCGGATAACGAAGGCGTCGAAAAGCACTGCGGCACCCAGCGCGAAACCGAATACCTTGATGATCGCCAGGGGTTGCCCGGCGAACGCCGCGAAGACGGAGATCATAATAATCGCAGCGGCCGTGACCACACGAGCGCCGAGAGTAAAGCCTTCAACGACCGATTCTTCGACCGCGTTGTACTTCGACTCTGGTGAGGACTCACCCTTGTTGTGGGTGTAATGCTCGCGCATGCGGGAAACCAGGAAGACCTGATAGTCCATGGCCAAACCGAACGTCACGCCGATGAGGAAGATTGGCACAAAGCTGACCAGCGGACCCGGAGTGCTAATCACACCCCAGAGGCCATCCTGGAAAAATGCCACCGTGACACCGAATGCGGCTGCGACAGAGAGCAAGAAGCCCACACCGGCAGTCACCGGCACCATCAGGGAGCGGAAAATCATCAGTAGCAGAATCACTGCCAGCCCCACGACAACGCCCAAGTAGAGCGGCATTGCGCCCTGGAGACGGTCGGTGATGTCAATTTCAATAGGAACCAGGCCAGTGACACCGGTGAATAGGCCGGTGGTTTGCTCAATCTGCTTCTGCTGATCGCGCACCGCGTTCATCAGCTGCTTGGTCGCAGGATCGAGCGGACCCGACTTCGGGGTCATAATCATCTTGACCGCAGTGCCGTCATGATTCATGCCAATCATCTGGATATGCTCGACACCGACATTGGATTTGAACTGGTCGACAGCGTAGCTATAGGAAGCCTTACGGGCGGCCTCGATGTCAGAGAGTTCCGGGTTGGTCTGTTTCAGGGACTCGATAAGTGGTTTGAGCACCGGTGCGTCGGGCTTCACATCATCCGACTTAGCAATAATGATGAGCTGTGAATTACGTCCCGCGCCGAAGCCCTCTTCAATCATGGTGATGGCCTTGCGGTTCGTGCTGTCCTTCGCCGCAGTAGAGTCCGACGGCAGCGCCAGCTTCAAGTGCATAGCCGGGTAGGCCAACGCCAACAGCAAGACAATACAGCCGACCAGGAACAACCCTGGGGCCTTGTGCACGAAGGTGACCCAACGGCGCCCCATCGTCATCTCGCCGAAGAAGGAAGAGCGGCGTCCCTTGCGCGCATTACGCGAGGGATTGCCAGCAACACCAGGCACGCGGCCAGCGAAGACCTTGTCGCCCAACAGAGACATAACTGCCGGCAGCAGGGTCAGAGAAACCAGCACTGTGAAGGCCACCGTGATTGCAGCCGAAATACCCATCAGGGACATGAACGGCACCTTGGCAACCGTCAGCGCCGCCAACGCGACAATCACAGTGAGGCCAGCGAAAACCACAGCGGAGCCAGCCGTACCGGTAGCCATGCCGATGGCGTCTTCGTTGGTCATCCCTCGGGCTCTTTCTGCCCTGTAGCGAGAGAGGATGAACAGTGCGTAGTCAATACCGACAGCCAGGCCGAACATGACGGCAAGCACCGGGGTAATCGAGTTGACGTCAGTGAATGCTGTCATCAGTGTCACGCCGAAGACACCGATGATGATGCCCACTACCGCCGTCACAATGGGCAGGAACGAAGCCACCAGAGAGCCGAAGGTGACAACCAGCACGATAAACGCCACGGTCACACCGATAATCTCCGAAGTCGGAGCTACCTCAATCGCGGGCTGCATGCCCGGGCCAGAGGCCTCGACCTTGATACCGGCGTCACGACCGGCCTGCATGGCGTCGAGAAGCGCCTGCATATTCTCCGGCTCGATGTCCTGCGGCATCTTGGCATCGAAAACGAAGGTGGAAATACCGTAGCGACCGTCATCGGACACGGTACGCATGGCATTGGCGTCGGCCTCGGCGACATCCTTGGGCAGGCCGGCGGCCATGCCCTGTTCCTTGACCATCGCCTGCATCTTCGGATTGAGGTCTACCGGGTTGTGAAGTTGCAAATCGTCGGCGATTTGGCCGACATTGTCGCGGATGCCGTTAATGACCTGGTCAACAGCTTCTTTATTCTGTGGGTCATCGAGCCTCTGCCCCTCGGGGGCCTCGAAGGCAACATAAATACGCTGCTCGCGAATTGGGTTCGGAACATCGGGGAACTTTTCCTCAATCACGTGTGAAGCCGTTGCCGACGGCATGCCGGGGATCGAGAACTGGTCGATGAACCCCTTCTGGAATGCGGCAACTGCACCGCCCAGCCCCGCCAAAACCAGGAACCACGCGATGATCACAGTCCATTTATGCAGGTAGGAGAACCTGCCGAGTTTGAACAAGGCCTTTGCCATGTCAAGTTTCCCTTACGTCTAATATTCGCCTGGACCGCCCCCAACTGCAGCTTCCCCAAGTTCGCGCTACCCAAGCACTCCCTCGGACTTCACCTGCAGTTTGAAGCCTCTTCGCTACTCCGATGCTAGCGACCACCCCGGATTGGCCAACATCAACTCTGGCGCTGACGCGGTCACTGGGGGCGGGCACGACATAAAAACCGGAAATACTTTTGCTAAGAGTAGCGGACTTCCCGGATAAACGTGAACAATGGGGTGTGTGTTACTGATGTTAATTTTGTGATTTAGGTGCTCCAGGTCGGACGCCTCACCATTTGCCGCTTTACGACGGACACCTCCCACACCTCCACCACACCCAGGCAATCAGGGCCGATTAAATGCAAAACCCCCGGGGCTCCTACTTAAAGGAACCACCGGGGTTTTTATTGGCGGTGACGGAGGGATTTGAACCCTCGGTACGGGGTTACCGCACAAAGCATTTCGAGTGCTTCACCTTCGGCCGCTCGGACACGTCACCGCTAGAAAACGTTACAGGTAGCCCCTTTATCTACCAAATCCCCAGGTCAGGGCGCCCAGGCCTTCGCCAAGCCGCTCTCGCTGCACTACATCCTGCGCCACCCCAAGCCCGTCAACCCTCCACCGCGCTATTCGGGGTGGCCAACGCCCGCTGAGATATGTAAGGAATAGTCTGTAGCTTGAAATCTAGAAACTTAAACACAGAAGTACAGCCACACAGAAAGGGTTCTCCCTCATGATTCGTTCCGCCATCATCGGCTACGGCAACTTGGGCCGCAGCGTCGAAAAGGTCATCGCTGACCAGCCGGACATGGAACTCGTCGGCGTTTTCTCCCGTCGCGATTCGCTGGACACTGAGGCCCGCGTACTCCCGGCGGCGGATGTCGCAAAGTACAAGGATGAGGTAGACGTACTGTTCGTGTGCCTCGGCTCGGCCACCGATGTCCCGGAGCAGGCCCCTGAGCTGGCAAAGAACTTTACGACGGTCGACACCTACGACAACCACCACGAGATTCCGAAGCACCGCGCGGCCATGGACGCCGCCGCCCGCGAAGGTGACAACATCGCCATGATCTCGACCGGCTGGGATCCGGGCCTGTTCTCCCTGAACCGCGTCCTGGGCGCTGCTATCCTGCCGGGCGCAGACCAGATGACCTTCTGGGGACCGGGTCTGTCGCAGGGCCACTCCGATGCCGTGCGTCGTGTGCCGGGAGTGAAGAAGGGTGTCCAGTACACCAAGCCGAACCCGGAAGCTATCGAGGCCGTAAAGAAGGGCGAGGGCGCAGACCTGAAGGGCAACGAATGCCACCTGCGCCACTGCTTCGTCGTCGCCGAAGAGACCGGCAACGCCGACGAGGACGCCAAGCTCAAGGAGCAGATCCGCGAAACCATCGTGACCATGCCGGATTACTTTGCCCCTTACGAGACCATCGTGGACTTCATCTCCGAGGAGGAGTTCGACCGCGATCACCAGGGCATGCCGCACGGTGGCCAGGTCATTACCCGCGGCCAGGCCGGTACGTCCGGTCACGTCATCGAGTTCGGCCTCGACCTGGATCGCAACCCCGACTTCACCGCAGCTGTCCAGGTTGCCTACGGTCGCGCTGCCTACCGCCTGAAGCAGGCCGGCGAGACCGGTGCCCGTACCGTCTTCGAGATCGCCCCGTACCTACTGTCCGCCGAACCACTGGATGACCTGGTGGCCCAGAAGCTGTAGCCAGCCCCAACGCTGGCAGCCGGCCATCGAAACACAAAGAACCCCAACCACCTCCGCATATCAGAAGCGGAAACGGTTGGGGTTATCTCTACCCGAGAACTAAGCGCTTTACTTGTCAGTCAGCTTGCCCAGGGTCTCAGTGGCCTTGTCCTTCAGATCCTCAGCACCCTGCTTGACCTTCGAAGCAGCCTGCTCGCCCTTGCCCTGGTTTGCCAGATCCTCGTTGCCAACGGCGTCGCCGGCAGCTTCCTTAACCTTGCCGCCCAACTCGTCGGCCTTGTTCTGCAGCTCGCTCATTATGTAAGCCTCCCATGTAAACGACTTATCTATTCTCTAGAGCCACCGTCTAGCAGCTCCACTAGTTCCGACGTTACGTGAAAATGAAGGCTCGTCACGGCCACGACGGGAATTGTGACCTAACTGTGACCCCGCTCACGCTTCCAACTGCCGTTGCCGTTCGAAGAATTCCCGCAGGTAAACGGAGCATTCGTCGGCAAGCACACCTCCGCGCACCTGCGGCGTGAACGCGTGGGCGGGATCGCGGATGACATCGGCGATAGAGCCGCACGCGCCGGTCTTGGGCGACCACGCGCCGAAGACCACGCGCCCCACGCGCCCCATGACGCACGCGCCGGCGCACATCACGCACGGCTCCAGCGTCACGACCAACGTGCACTGCTCCAGCCGCCAGCCGTCACCAACGACGCGGGTGGCCTCGCGCAACGCAATAACTTCGGCGTGGGCAAGCGGGTCACCATCAGCTTCCCGACGGTTCGAACCCCGGCCCACAACCTTGCCCTCGGCATCCACGACCACAGCTCCCACCGGCACATCCCCGGGTGCCGTGTGAGCAGCTTCGGCAATAGCCAGGCGCATCCACTCTTCGTCGAGAATGTCCTGTTTTCGACGGGGTAGCGCGCTTGGCCTCTCGTGCAAATGACCTTTCTCAGAGTTAGTCGTCATAGGGGTCGTAGTCGTCATCGTCGCCGTCGTAATCCAGGTCGGCGACATCGGCTAGTTCCTCGGCACACCCCAACTCCTCGGCGATGGCCAGAAGCTGCTCGGACGCCCACAGCGACTGATCGTCACAGATGGACTCCAGGGCTTCCTCCGAACAGCCCAGGTCAGCGAGGATATCCATGTCCCCCTCAGCCCAGGCATCGACATCGTCGAGCTCGTCCTCGTCGAGGTCGGGGATATCCAGATCCAGCTCGTCGAACACATCTGCCGCAATGTCATCGGTCACGGCAGCGGTAGCGTCGGAAAGCACTACGCGCAGCGACCCAACTCCCTGGCGCACGAGAATGAAGTAGTCGTCGTCGATATTGAGCATTCCGACAGCAGCGCGTTCCGAACGCAGATTGCGCAGCGCCTGTGCGGCGTCAGCGAGCGAATCGGTGGCGTCGTCCCCGAGGTCGACGACGCGCCAACCGCGCTCCCCCATAGTTACGGCAACCGCGAAGGAGCGGTCGTCATCGGAGGTGTACCCTCCGGAAAAGGTCGTGCTCATAACCCACAACGCTAGTCGCTGTATGTCATGCTTGTCAGGTGAGCAATTTCGAGTCCCCCTCCCCTGCTTCGTCCTCCCTGTCAGCTGCACAACTACCCGCGGTATGCATCCTCGGTTTGGGCCTCATCGGTGGCTCCATGATGCGCGACCTGCGGGCCCATAACGTCGAATGCTTCGGTTGGAATCGCTCGTCCGCGACGGTCAAGGAAGCCACGAAGGAGGGATTCGACGCCAGTACAGATCTTCAAGCCACGCTCGAACGCGCGGAGGCCAGCCGCGCGCTCATCGTAATCGGCACCCCCATGACAGTCGTCGGCACGATGCTCGACGCCATCAACGAGCACGCCCCCAGCTGTGGCATCACGGATGTGGTCTCCGTGAAGGCGGCCGTCGCCGCCGAGGTCTCCGCTCGCGGGATGGAGGAACGCTTCGTCGGCGCGCACCCAATGGCGGGGTCCGCGCAGGCAGGCTGGTCCGCCACACTCGAAGGGCTTTTCGACGGCGCCCCCTGGGTCATCACCTACGACCTGGCAGCCGCTGCCGACGCTGCGGGCGAGCCCGTCCCGGAGCGCTGGATTGAGGTCTTTTCGCAGGTCGCCAACTTGGGAGCAGCTCTTGGCAGTCAGCTCATTCCAGCGCTAAGCAATCACCACGATGCTAGCGTCGCCCGCATCTCCCACATGCCACACCTGGCAGCCTACGCAATTGCCGCCGCCGGTGAAGCCGGCGGTCCTCTGGCCATTTCGCTGGCGGCCGGCTCTTTCCGCGACTGCACCCGCGTCGCCGCCGCTGCTCCCGACATGGTCATGTCCTGGTGCGAGAACAACACCGAACCCGTGCTCGCCGCGCTTGACGACGTCATCGAGCGCCTCACCGCCGCGCGCACCCAGTTGGCCACCGAGGGAACCGCTATGGACCTGGCCAAAACCGGTCAGATTGCCCGTGTCCGCTACGAGGCCCGCCCCGCTCACCGCCCGATTTTCCGACTGCGCGTCGGAGAGGGCGATTGGATCAACCAGTTGAAGTTGGCCGAAAGCGTCGGCGGCCAGGTAGATGTGTTCTAGTGTGGAACTATGTTTTCCCCCGAGCTGCACACCAGCCTCGCCGGCATCACTGTCGTCAACTTCGCCATTAACGTTCCGGGACCACTGGCCGCTCAGCACTTGGGCCAGCTAGGCGCCCGGGTGATTAAGGTCGAACCACCCACAGGCGACCCGCTCGGTTCCTTCGGCCGCCCCTGGTATGAAGCTATGTCCGCAGGTCACGAGATTATCCAGGCGGATCTGAAGAGCAATGAGGGTCGCGCACAGCTGAGCTCGCTGATCGATGAGGCCGATGTGGTCATCACCTCGGTTCGCCCCTCCGCGCTGGAACGCATGGGGCTGGCGGGCCTCCACGAGCGCCCGAATGGGCCGGTACATATCGACATTGTCGGTGATACCGAAGCTCCAGAAACCCCTGGCCATGACCTGACCTACCAGGCGGAGGCCGGAACCCTCACGCCTCCGGCGATGCCGCCGGTGCTGTTGGGCGACATTCTGGGCGCGCACTTTGCGGTCACCGCTGCCCTTGCCGGGTTGATTAAGCGGGCGGGTGCTGGGGCGGACGTCGTAAAGCAGCCTGGACTGCACTGCCGCATCGGCCTAAAGCAGGCGGGCGAGGCCGGTGCCGCGCCGCTGAAGTACGGCATGACGGCGCCCGGCGGACTACTCGGTGGCGGCCTGTGGACGTACGGCCTCTACCCCAGCGCCGACGGCTACGTGGCCGTGGCAGCGCTGGAGCCGCACTTTGCCGCCGCCCTGACCGAGGCCACTGGCGCGAGCAACCGCGAGGAACTTGCGGATTTCCTCCGCGAGCGCACCAACGCCGAAATCATGCAGCTTGCCAGCGAAAAGGCGCTGCCACTGGCTGCGGTGGAGTAAGAGGGCGACTTAAGGCCGCGTGCCTCGACGTACTCCTGGGCCTGGAGCCTTACGCGGTCAGCCCCGTGGCCTCCGCGGTGAGCTCCACCGAACGCAGTCGGTCAGGAACCTTCAACGACTGATGAGCCACGATCAGCTCATCCGCCGCCGAGTACTCACCGAACTGCGCAATCTGCTCACGCACCTGTGCCACCGTGCCGACTGCCGTATGACGGAACATATTCTGCACCTGGCGCCCCTGCGGGGTATCCATCAGAATCTCTGCCTCATCGTCGGTGAGGTGGTGACCACCGCGGCTGAGGAACCGCCTGACCATGTTCCTGCGGGTAGCGAAGTACTGCTGCTGCGCATCCTCTTCGCTTTCCGACGCAATCACGTTCATGGCCGCAAAAGCGTACGGCTTATCCAGCTGCTCAGAAGGCTGGAACTGCTCGCGGTAGACCGCGATGGCATCGCGAAGCGCGTCCGGCGCGAAGTGCGAAGCAAACGCGTACGGCAAGCCGAGCGCCGCCGCGAGCTGAGTACCAAAGAGCGAGGAGCCCAGGATGTACAGCGGCACGTGGGTGCCGCGGCCCGGAATCGCGTTGATGCCCTTAATCAGCGACTCGTCGGAGAGGTAACCGCGCAGCTCCTGCACATCCTGCGGGAAGGAATCAGAAGAGCGCGGGTCACGACGCAGCGCACGCATAGTGGCCTGGTCAGTGCCCGGAGCGCGGCCAAGCCCCAGCTCGATGCGATTCGGGTACAGGTTCGCGAGCGTGCCGAACTGCTCCGCGACCGTCAGCGGTGCATGATTTGGCAGCATGACGCCGCCGGAGCCGAGGGTGATGCTCTCGGTTTTTGCAGCCACGGCTGCGATAAGAACTGCCGGCGACGAGGACGCGATGGAGTTCATATTGTGGTGCTCAGCGTACCAAATACGCTTATAACCAGCCTTTTCCGCTGTCTGCGCCAAATCGATGGAGCCCTGTAGGGCGTCGGCGTGGGACTGCCCCGAGGCTACGGTAGCGAGGTCAAGAATGGACTCAGTACGAATCATGGTTCCACAGTCTAGACCGTTAGTCGGATATTGCGAGTTTGAGATGCTTCGAATATTGAGGCGCTGGGGTTTGGGGTTTTGGGGATTCGGGTGCGGGTGGCTCGTGGGTGGATCGTGGGCGGCTTGCGGGTGGACGGGCTCATGGGTGGCTCGTGGGCGGTATTCACTTGTCGATGAGGTATTCACATATCGATGAGCTATAGCCTGGCCACAAGTGAATAGCTCATCGATATGAGCGCAGGCAGAGCCAATACCGCGCGCATAAGTGCCAGAAAAGGGTTAAGTAAAGAAAAGTGTGTCCGCATGCCACCATAACCCCAGACCACACA